>JAABUT010000104.1_pt1 | contig 153098 bp, 143 predicted proteins | sample 5559281 | NCBI WGS metagenome assembly JAABUT01 (sample SAMN10711880, study PRJNA513359) | rock metagenome | isolation source: Antarctica rocks | place: Antarctica: Victoria Land, Ricker Hills nord | collected 2016-01-04 | reverse complement strand
GTACTACATACCTTGCTGGGGTAATTATTGTTACCGCGATCTTCAAATACAGGGGGATGGATTGGTCAGCACAGCGAAAATAATCCCTGACTGTGGCTTTTGCGTTAACAATAATTACCCCAGATACCGTAGTAGCTGAATAATGATACTTATTCACTAGGCCTGCCGACGAGTCTTGGGTCGTCGAACTCGACCTCAACGGCAGGTCTATTTCATCGACTAAATGAACAGTGCTGAATGTTAATCAGAGACTCATCTTTCTGAACGTCGCTTCCCCAACATTTACTTTCTGAAAAGCTTTACAACATACGGCTACTTTTCATAGCCGTCAGAACCCTTATCGACATGTGTAAGTTAGCAGAGTGTTGAGTAGGGTTAACCTTAAACAACTGACGAGCCACTGCGCATAAAGCGTGAAGTACTGCCCGTGAAATTTTCATTCCTAGTGGCCTGAATGTATACGTAGCCGCAAGAACTACCTACCTTGGGCAAGACCTACTTAGGCAAGATTTCAGTTCCGACAAGGTTGCCGAGCGTTACAGGCAAAGCTGCCTATAACGGAGGTGGCAAATCGGCTTCTCCGTTCCGTAATATAGAGATTATCCGTTATAGATATTTGTCATATAAGCACCCCTATATGGGCCCTACCAAATCTACCTACCACCCCCTACCCCCCCCCTAACCAGTCCCTCAAATCCCTCTGCTTCAAGCCCTCCACATGACGCTTTAAAAGCTTCCTTTCATGAATCCTGAGCATTCGGCTGAAATTCGGGTCAACCGAAAGTGAAGTTTGCTGCTCCTCATATAGCTTCAATGTAGCTAAGGCCTGTAAGGCCTCATTTAGCTTAATAAGTGGGACCTCTACGAAGGTCTCCTCGGGATCCTCCAGAGGTTCGGGGGCCCGCTCAGCGATGACTTGATCGATAATGTCTTCATCCGGGTCATCTACGGCTTCCTCCCGCGGATTGATGAATTTTTTATAGCCATTGCCTCACTAATTTGACCAGCATCGCGCATATGTTGAACGTGAGCCCGAATTTCCTCGACAACTACCTCGGATTCGGACCACTCGTTTCCCATACTCTGAGGTCTTTCAGGAGTAGCATTGGCAGGAAGCCACATAGTTTTAGTATGATGTAGAGGACCACCGTCATCCTGAAGCAATTTGGTGATCGCAAGCTTGTGAGCTGCAAAGCCATCCATGAGTAGAAGTGTAGGTCTGGTCATTTGGCGATCAAACCATCGAAGATACTGTATCATTAGTACATTGGTCATCCATGCCTTGGCGTTGGAGCGCCAGTGACCTCCGAGAGCCTCCAAATCATAGATATGAGCGGCTCGGAAACAGTTGGGACGAGCAGCTGTTCCTATAAACCACGGCTGAAGCTTTCGACTACCGGTTGCATTGTGTGAGGCGGTGGGGCCTCTTTACGTGGAACTGCGTAGTAGAAGATAATAAGGTAGCACCCTATTGATGGTAGAACTAATTGCTAAAGAACGAAGATGAGCACTCGCAGAGTTTTCATCTTCTGCCAAGCCGCTACCCCTATTACTCGCTAACCCTCTCGATCTAACCTCGCGGGCTAGCCTCGCTGGCACGCATCGTTCCTAGCCGGTGAGGTGCGTCCTCACACATTGGAGCATAAATTGATGGTAATTCTCTTTTTATCCTGTTTTCTACCTGAGGATTCAACTGAGAATAAGCTTCGATCCGGAGTTGATTTCCAAAAATATCCCGTTTCATCCATATTGAAGATATCTTCAGCATTGTATTTCCTACCCTCAGCTCGAATTTCTTCCATAGTAGTAAGAGTCTGAGGACCCAAATCGGCATCACCGGCTTCACCATGTAGCTTTCTATCTTTCAGATTGTGACGAGATTTGAAGCCAGCCAGCCAGCCATCAGTCCATTTGGGGGTAGGAAGGTCCTGATAACAGGGAAGTCGCTCCCAAAATTGGGTGGCTTTGATGCGTAAAACGTCTCCAGTGACTATGTTTTTGGCTCCCTCGTAACGTTGTTCCCACTCAAAAAGAGCCTCTTCCAAAGCACCCCATTTAGGATTTCTATGACGCTTAGTATCTCGCCACTTAGGTATAGCTTCATTATCCAGCCGGGCCCATTTGGAACTGATAATTTCACTAGCGGTAGAGCTGTTGAGGTGATAACCATAGGTCTGTTGCCACCAGCGACTGCAGGCCTCCAAATTGGAGCGCCCCATCGAGACCTGATTAGAGTCATTATAGTACCAGGCCCGTAAGGCCTTTCCTTGAGTGTCTTGAATAGGCTTCCGTGGACGTTTGGAGGGGGGGGCGCCAATGGGTAAATTTAATGTAGACATTTGATATAACGGACCTCACCAAAAAAATTCAAAAGGGTTCCGGTTGCGTTATGTGGAGATTTTCCGTTAGCCCCACCTAAATTTGGTGGAATCCGGGCCGTGTCTCCGTTATGGCCAGGTTTCCGTTATTCGGAATTCCCCTATAGGCAGCTTTGCCTGTATAGTCCTTAGGGTAGGCGTGAATGTAACGGATATTGCTAAGAGCGTCATCACATAATATCTGCAGGCAGCCTCTTCCATTATGTTTGTTCCGTTAGTGCTTCGGCCGGTATCAGTAGTATGTTAGACCAATCTTCGGATCGCCTTTTCTGTGCTCACTAAATCACCCTCCTTCTCACCAACTTTCAATCCTAAGTCCTGCATCGTCACGATAGTTACACTCTTCTTTGTCCAAGCTTGCTTTCCCAGTTTTTCCAAAACTTTCAGCATCAGGCCCATTTCTTTTCCCAATCCAGGCCAGAGTTGGTCCACAGTCTCCAAGCCGCTTTGGACATACACAGTGTCCATCTTTTGCCCATGCTTCTCTCCTACGATCTTGGCCCACAAACTTAACAACTCGCCGTTCTCCATCCACTCGGTGACTGCAAGCACATATGCCATGGGTAGACATACCTCTGGCTTTGCCAACACCCGCTCCACCACAGTCCCAATGTTGGCATCATGGTCTCCAACCATCGGTACAAGCGTCCGCTTTTGTACGGGCTGCACCCAGATATATTTTCCGGCACTCGCAAGAAAGTTGTACGTAAAGTTTGGGTACTGCACGTTCTCTGCATAAAACCCACCCCATAAGAACGTCGTCTTCTGCGCAAGTGCAGGCTTTGAGTTGATGATGTACTCGTCCACTTGTGCCTTGCCGTCCATGTGCGGAACAGTGATGGTTCCCCCTGACACCGTCGACGCGGAAGGAAGCGTGGACCAAATAAAATGCTTCAATGTCCCAACCGCTGCTGCGGCATTTGCAATATTCTTCCCCTGTGTCACCTCACGCTCCATTGCACCTCCAACCATCTTCGTGACCGCGAAAATAACTCCAGCTGCGGTAAAGGCCGCCGTCAGGCTATGCGGGTTATCCAAGTCCCCTTCAAACACCTCCACTCCTTTTCTTGCCAATGCCTGTGCTTCCTCTGAATGTGAGTCTTTTGTCACGCCGCGGACACGGTATCGGCTTGTTTTGAGAAGCGCATTCACGACAGAGTGGCCTTGACCACTTGTGGAGCCTAGAACAACGGCGAGTGTTTTCTGACCCATGTTGTTGTCTCTTGAATGTGTGGAGTGATTCAGGTTTCGACTTCCGTAAGAGAAGATATGAGCGACTGGGCTGAAGAGAATCTAAAGCTCGGAGGAACTTAGGAGCCCGAACGAAGAAGCATCCAAGCAGCCCTTGGGCGATGTAGAATTGCGCGTACTGGTGCGGGGTTCAGCTCGCCGGGGGGTTGGAAAAGTTGAGCCGGGGTCGGAAAAAATTCTTGGCGTCGGGTTGGACTTTAAAAATTGCATATGCCAAGAGCATAAAGCGAGGCCACAAAAAAATTGACATCCGGTCAAAAAGGCCTCGACTGTGCATATGCGCAGCATTAACTGAGCATAAAGAAACATCGATGGACGACGAAAGCATCGGCGCTGAAAATCGAGCGGATGAGATAACAGGTTGGCTAAATGGTTTGGAGGTGAGAGTCGCAGTTCGCATATGCTCTGCTAACACATCGTATAGACACCAAAGCCGCTGCCAAAACTGTTGGCAAGCGTAATTCCGCTCGTCTGGCCGCGAAGTAGAGTGGTTGTGCTGTTTTCGGTGTTTCGCTCTCAAGCCGTGCATATGCACGGCATCAATTCTCCGCTCTTGCTGTTTGTCTCGAATTTAGCTAAATAATACCAATTCTTCAGCCCATGATTAACATATGCAGAAAGCTGAGCCGGGGTTGGAATAATTTTGAACTCACGGTTAGCATATGCAGAAAGTTGAGCTGGGGCCGGAACCAAAAAAAAAGTTCCGACCCCGGCTCACCTTTTCCAACCCCCTGCCAGCTGTAACCCTGTAGCGGTGTACATAGGAATAATCCTAAGGTTGCACTAGGAAGCGGGACGCGCCATCTTCAGCCCTACTGACCTGCCAATTAGATTTGGCAAACATGTGGAACACATCTGAGTCTCGTGTCAGACTGAACAGAAGCGCTTCATGGGTGGGTTTCCAACGGGGTCCTCATCAGTAGACAGCTACTGTTGATGCACTCAAAGCGCGTGATTAATTGGAAAAGATCCGGGATTAGGCGCAGAGACTCTAAGATACGACCTAAAATGCACTACGGCATCTTCCTAGCGCCCTTCAAAATAGCATCGACAGTTCTTGCAATAGCCCAAACCTTTTCCTCTTCATATTTTCTTGCTACAATCTGTAATCCCACTGGTGCCCCATCGTATGTTTCTGCATCATCTGTTGTATAGGACGTTAACTAGGTCATCAGAAAGACTTGTTATTTTACTCACACCACTCCCAGTTTTTCTTGTCGAGGTCATTCATTGGGATATATTTGTGGTCAATGATATCAACAGACTTATCGGCATTGGTGACCGGAATCACAGCGGTGCTGTAATCCAGGAGATTGACAACTTCGGTATACCCTATCCAACACCGGTCGTCAACTCCGCTTTCGGCAAGTCTGAATAAACGCAGCTCGCGACACGTAAAGCATGGAAACCTATGTACAAACCAGTATATAGATACCGTCCGGGTATAACTGCTGCATGCGGAGCCACAGGCATTATGAAAGCATCGACCTCTTGCCCTAGTGCGTCAACTAATTAGCATATTACTAGCAGGAGATGAAGTTTAACGGTCGTACCGTCATCAGTGGCCTTTGTGTTCCAATAGTCCGAATACGCTTCACAACTATCCCGACCTTGGATACTGAGCTCTTGGCATCTTATAGCAGAGAATGGAGTTTTAAGCTTGAAAACTTCGCGGAGCAGAGGTATGAGTGGTTCACCAGATAGATCCAGCTGCTTGTGAATATCGTAGCTGCCATCTGACAGCAAAAATAGTAGCTTCAGAATAGTAAGTTCCATTGCGATAAAGAGATATGTGGCAAGTAGTAGAAACGCACATGAATATGAGCAGCAAATTGATGGGAAGGCGGGTTCCAATCAAAAACCTGAAGCTTTCAGGTCAAACTTCTTGGAGTAAGAATTGTCTTGGAAAAGTACCTTGTGGCCGGCTTTAATTAAAGCATCGCGAACTATGTGAAGCCCTCTAGTAATCGGCGGATGTGGAGTCATATAGCCATCGTTGAAAAGAAATCCTATCTTCAGTGGTGCCTTATCGTTTGCCCTACCTTCAGAAGTGGCTCGCGCCAGTGTTTGTTGTTCTATTTCCAGCCGCCATGGCATAGGAACTACATTCGGATCACGCAGCCATGGTTTAGTGGAGAGTAATGCGGAGGCGACAAGCTTCAAAGATGCTATCGAAGTGCCCATGACTCCAACAGAGGAGGCATAACTTAATTGACCTGGGTTCTAAGATTTGAAATGAGTATTCACCTACTAGCACACCTTGTGAACTCACGGTGTTCGCAATATTTCTGTAGGATAACCGATTGTGAGATGGTTTAAGGGAGTAGATTCCGCAGAATGCTGCGGGGATCCTCAGAGAACCGCCTGGAGCTTTGTTAAACTTAGAATGGCCATCTGGAAGCCTGGAATAACCTACCAATATCTGTTCCCAAGCCCACGGAGCTTCCTGTCAAGGCTTGTAACGCTCCTTCACCTATTTTGTGGCGTTAGCATGAGTTTCTAGGGGTATATTATAAACAGAGTCATACCGCCAGATGAGCCACCACATGACAATGCCTGATTGACAGGGTTAAGTGTCTGACCGATCAGATTGTTTACAGTTTCTCCGCACTAGGAGGTGTCAGTTTGGCTGCCCTGCACTATGATTGACACCGTACCATAAGAGTTTGTGGTAAGCTCGTCTATACATTTACTGTTAGTCAAAATGTGCGGGACACAGAAAACTTCATTTGACGTCTACCGGTCATACCTTGCAGTACAAAATGGCTCCTTCCGAGCACAGCTCATTGACGACTTGGCTTTCAACTTTGTGAACTTTCTTGGGGTCTGGATTGCCTTCATAAGTACCAATCCATCCAATATATCCCATTGTCGTGTCCAAGCCCTTAACGTGGAATTGATCCTTGAGACTGACTGGAAGACCATGCAGGACTCCAACTGGTTTACCGTGCTCGGAAAGATATCGGTCTAGTTCTACGGCACGTGCAAGAGCTTCCTGGAAGAATATCTCATGAAGACAATTGTTCTACTCAAGTAACTTCGTTAGCATTCGGAGAATGGGCACCGAGGGTTTAGTCATGAAAAAGAGTTACAATCTGGTGTGCAATTGCAGCTGTTTTACAATATGCATTTACAACTTCCAGGCTCGACAACGACCTTGAAGCAATCTTTTGAACGAGGCTATTGCTGTCTAATCGAACTATTCTCGCTTCATCTTTAGAAAGAAACGATTGAATGAAAGGCCCAGTGAGATTAGTCGTCTTTCTAGCGCGGTCGCGGTCTTCCTGGCTTATGCGCCAGTTAGGAGGAATCTTAGAGGCTGTCCGGGCCACTTTTTCTGCAGCCCGATCCTGCCATGGGATTTGAGACATAAGGTGTTTTAGGTTTGAATAACTAGGTAAGTATATAAAATTGGTATAAGGCGGTAATACAACTCGGCAGGTATTTAAATAGGTCGGCGTCGTGCAACAATTACAAAAATTCGCGTGGAAATGCCCTTAAAATCTTGGCGGGCTTGAAGCAGGTGACAGAAGATTGAAGCGACTTTTCCGGAACGAAGCGTTCCATACCCCATGCCACATAAAGGGTTTCGAGGAAAGATTTTGACAGGGGGTTGGGAAGGCTTTGAATACTACCATAGCATTGTTTGGCCAAGGCGAAGCCTGGCTGAAACCATTAACTATCCTCCTACAGTTCTGCTGCCCTAATCATTCAAGGGAGCGTTCCGTTAGAGGTAGCAATTCGCGCGGTCGAAAAAAGCACATCTTACCCGAAGTGTGGTTTTTCCTTGCACCCCCTACGAAGTCGACTCCTGCTTGTGGGAGATGGGCGTTGCGAGCTACCCGAACGCCCTGTTAAGGCGTTTACTCGAATAATTTCAGTGGACGATCGATCGGCGGAGTAAGCGCATTATTTCCGACTAAACCTCAACAACAAGCCAAGATGCAAGGCTGTAATATCTGGAGTCTAGAGGACGTCTCTATGTATCACTCCTCACGGGCCCGTATCTCCTATTACGACAAAATGGAGCTGGGCGACCGTTGATCCTTGTCTTTTGTATCGCCATTCTCTTCATGTACAGCTACCCTTGTTCCTGAGCCCTTAGCTCGTTTGTCTTGCTTCTATACGATAAACTTGTTTCGAGGCTATGAGGCCTGAGAAGGTATTCAGCTGGCGAGAACAGCTACCTCCACCTTTTGATAGGCCGGGCCCTGTAATCAAGCGTCGCGCGTCAGTACCTTGTTTAACGGTAGCTCGTGATGGACTGGAAGATGGTAAACCAAGGATATACCCAAGGCGCAGAAACTCTGCCTATGGCGCATTGGATGGAACTGATCGCAGAGTCAACTGGCTACGCTTTATGCATAGCCAGCATAGAGAGATCCTACGCGAGAAGAGCTCTTCGGCAGTCGAGAAGCTGAAGAGGTACAATATGTTATCGCAAAGCTCTCTGGCTTGGACCTACTAACTTGTGTATCGTAAAGGATGAAGCGCCAACGCGTCGCTACAACGCCAGAGTCTGATGAGAGCCCGGACGATATTTCATGCCTTGAGGATATGCGAAAACGCTCCGTCGCATGTAAGGCTACTCATGAAAAGCCTACTCGAGACGAGATATCTGCGTTGACTTCCGAATGCTTCCCACGGATCGAAGAATCTTGGGTTGCTGTTATCGAATACTCACGGAATTCCTTTCGAGCCTCGGAGTTTACTCTGGAAGAGGTTTTATCATCAGAACACATATTACAGCCAGGAGACTTTGTTGATCGCGTAAGATGGATATATGTTGAATACTACAAGATGGGCACGTTTTGGGGTTCAGACGTTAGGTTCTCACAATGGGGAACAGATCCAGCCTTGTTCGAGAAATCACCGATTGTACTATTGCAAGAACGGCTTGCGGAGCTAGATCGCATGGCAGGTCGGGCGCCGCTGGAGGAAGAATATATCCCGGGTATGTAACAACTTCCTTGCGATGACAGTCTTACCTTCGGTTTGCTGACGGAACTTCAACAGGATACAAACGAATTGGTAAATACTATCGAGAAGCTCCCGGATGTCCAGAGTACATCGGGCTTCGTGTTGATCCATCAAAATGGCTCAAATCAGAGCCATACGAACTTCTGGCGGATTATTTGAGCTGTCATCCATCTCTATCTAAAGAGCTGCAGCGTACACAGCAAAATGATCTCCAATATGGCCTTGCCTACATAAATGCGGTCACGTCTATCAGGGAAGCTGTGTACCAAATGAGACCTGGTCTCCGCCAGGTTCACCAGTGCGCAAACAAAGAAGAAGTCTATGCCTATGGAAGCTGGGATGACCATGTCGAAAGGATTGAATTCTACAGAGAGCATACTTTACTGAGTTGCGGCTCGCCTCAGCTCTATAAGATTGTCGCAGATCGACTAATCCGCAAAGAAGATTCCCTGCGACAGCACACTGATTGCGCCTTGTTGTACTATACTCTGGCCCGTGTCTCAATTGAAAATGATGAGATGATGCAGGACCCCCCAGAAAGAGCACTGAACAAGGTCTTCTCTGGGCTTAAGGATAATCGTACCACAGATAGAGAGTCTGTAGAAATAATTTTCAACCTGCAGCAGGCCGTGCTCGACGGATTGGAGTATCTCGAGGAGAATCAACGCGAACTCCCTATTTGGGGTATTCCTCCTTTCGAAAACCACCAGGTCAACTTCCACCCTGATCACAACCCTTCGCAAACTATTCGTGATCTTATTCAATATGAGATGAATTTAGTCAAAAAAGACTTCGACAGCATAACCCATCACTGGCGGTCGCTGAAAAGTAAAGTGGACCGTCACCTTGATGTGCTTCTCCAGTTTCGAGTTCTTGAACAGCAAGAACTGGCTATCGAGCAGCGCGCAATAGCCAGTCAACAGCAAAATCTTGCGGTAGAAGAAGCCAAAAGCTCTCGAGTACAGGCCCGATCGGTCGTGATATTTACCGCCCTTACTATCATCTTCCTTCCACTATCCTTCTTCACCTCCTATTTTGGTATAGGTCTAACAGATGTCCCGGGAATAGACTCAAAATTTTTCTGGACAATAACCGGGCCGATATCTGGAAGCATCGTTCTGTTGGTCTTCGCCGTCGTAAGGATTATGAGCACCGTGCAAGGGCATGACGAAGAACAGGCTATAGAATCTAGCGAAGAAATTGAGAGCGAATCATCCTGGAAATCCCGCCTAAGAATAAGAGGTAACAAGTTGAAAAAAATTTGACAGCGTAGTACAAGCTACAGTATTGCGGCTTCCTTCGGCGGGACACCAACATAGGGGTAATTATCAGCCTCGAGATTCAAAAACTTGGGTAGCCTTCGAACCCCAACAAGGTTTTCGATAGCCGAGCCATACCTCACCAATAGATGTTCTTTCCAAGCGGTTTGAATGATGCACATTCCAAAAGGCACTCCCATGTCGTTGACATCAACTGGAATGGTGATCATCGGATATCCAGCTTTAGCTGCAAGTGAGCAAGCAACGCCTCCATCTGCTTGCAGAGGCACAAGGAGCCCATCCAGATTATCCCCATTATGTCTTAGTGCTGCATCAATACCTTCTTCTCTTGATTTCCGTCTTATATATTCGAGAGCTTTAAGATACGCGTCCTCGGGCCAATCCTTTGACTCAAGACATTTGTCGAGGTTATCCTGACCAGTAGGCCATGCTAAATGTGTTCCTGGGATACCTCCCTCACTAGCGGTGTGCCGAATGTTGTAAGCAACCACGTCTTCGAGTGAACAAATGTTCTCTTTATTTTTCGTGATTCCTTCGAGGTACAATTGAAGACTGCGGTAGAATTCTGTTCTCACGACCTCAAATTCCGAAAGCATTGAGCCTGTCTTGCCATCTCCAAACTCCCAATCCCAGCCATCTGGTGGAATAATTTCTTCGGCACTTGGAAAGTCAACTTTGATTACTTGTGCGCCGGCCTTCTCTATCTGCTCAATTAACTGCATTAAAGATATGTACTCGAGCCTTTTATCAACATTCTTGCTTGATACTTCCCACACTCTTTTCCATGGTAATCCAAATTTGGCCCCCTTTAAAGCGTCTTTTTTGCTCAACCAAGATGTATAAAGCTGAGAGGAGAAATCATGTATGGGTGTAGATAACAGGCGACTATTATAAACATCTACAGTCGTACCTCTCTCTTTAATAACATCTAACACTATAGTGGCGTCCTCTACCGATCGACCAAACGAACCTACTGTGTCAAAGCTTGGAGACTCTGGGATAACGCCCACAGTGGATGTTAATCCCACAGTCGGTTTAATGCCTACCACTGCGTTGCGATCTGCTGGAAACATAACACTTCCATCAGTCTCGGTACCGATGCTAAATGCACACATATTTGAGGCGAGTGAACTTGCACTTCCAGAGCTAGACCCTCCGGGATGGTGGGCAAGATTGTATGGATTCCGGTTTTGACCTCCTCGAGAGGAATAGGCTTCGGAGTAATAGGATGAACGCATAGACGCCCACTCCGACAAGTTTGCTTTCCCGAGGAGTACGGCGCCAGCTTCCCGGAGAAGAGTAACAACGCGCGCATCGTCTGGGACAATGGTGCCTACCAACGCAGCACACCCCGCGGTTGTTTGCATCTTATCTTTGGTCGCGATATTGTCCTTGAGAATGAACGGTATACCATGTAATTGGGTTCTGAGGCGGCCCATCTTGCGCTCTTCATCGAGCTTCTCGGAAATATGCAGAGCATCTGGATTCGTCTCGATCACAGCTTTCACACCGGGAATTGACCAACTCAATTCTACGCAGGTAGCATTGAGTCAATTCCTTGGATGTGAAAGTTTCTTTGCTTAGATAGTTCTGTAATTGCGATATCGAACACTCTTCAATGTCAATTCCACGACACCTTGGCATACGCAAGCATTTGTGGGAAGCGTCCATCACCATTGACAATCGAGAGACGAGCAGAGTGCACTCAAGCCTCATGTGTATATATATATATTATTGAGTAAATATGCCGTCACACAGCAGGGAAGTGCAGCGTAGGTAGGGTAGAAGGTATTCTCTTTATTGGTTTTCACTATATCAAGAAGAGAGGGAAGAGGAACGGAAGGAAGCTTCCTGTAAGTTGTAACACTTCCCACTAGCGTGGCGCTAGCCAACACACTAGTGCTCTGTCACATGTGACTACGCACAGCCATCCTCTTTCCTTGAGAACTACACCTTTCTTAACAGAATTGAAGATTCCGAACTCCTCTGAATGATCCTTTTTACTGTTTAGCCAGCAGTCCAAATTCTTTGCCCTTACACGTCGGCCCACTTCACCGAGTGCGTTTTGTCTTTATTACCAACTGAATCTGACCTGCCGTTGTCAGTTTTTAAGACGTTCCATGGGCACGTTTCCAAATTGGCCAAGGATTCGTGTCCATGTAACGAATTGAGCCGCTGCTTTTGCCAATTTTGGCGTGTTCAATATTTGACCTAAATCGCTGACGCGATGATCCTTCCATATGGTCTGACTCCGGATGCTGTGATGCGTTGGACATTCGAATAGCGTGTGGCTGATCGTTTGCCGTCCCCAGCCACATAAACATTCCCTTGTGTTGACTTTGTTGATACGGTAGAGATAGTCCTTGAGCCCTATCTTTCCCGTGCGGAGTTGAACAATCACAGAGCTTAGCGCTCTGTGAAGTCCCACGTGTAGCTTGAGTATACTTTTAGCTGGAGCCTCGGTGAGCTTTCTTGTTACTGAGCCTGATGCTTCCGCCTGCCATTGCAATTCCCAGTCGGTGTTGATTCTCTTCCTCAATTCCATCTTAATTGATGATCTGAGAGTTGCAAAATGCAGTAGGTGAATATTTGGTGAAATTGACGGGGACCATGGATGTTCGCGCCAACCTGTAGCCTTTTTGGCCGCAATGTCCGCCATTTCGTTCCCTGGAACCCCTATATGAGCCGGAATCCAGTGAATTCGTATTCTAATGCCTCGCCATCGAAGTTGATCCACGTGCTGTGCTATACGGCGTAGTATGTATTGCCCTGACTGTGTTCCCGGCTTCGCCGATGAGGTGATCGCTGCTTGATTGTCCGTGAAGATGACCAGTGATGTTCTGTGTCGAATGTATTGCTCAGCTATGCCCAAAGCCAGAACTAGCCCATGTAATTCGGCCGCGTATACCGTGGCTGCGTTATCCTCTCCAACTAGCAGGTTCCTTTCCACTCCCAGGTCCGGAACTACCGCGGCCGCTCCCACTTTGCCTTCAATGGCACTTTCGTCCGTGTATATTACTAGCTGACTCGGATCTTTGATGATATCATCATGTTCTTTTAGTGCTGTGTCCTTATTGTCTGCTATTCTAAATTCGGATGGAATTCTCCAGGGGGGAGCCATCATTGGGTATATGCATTCCATCGAGTTTAGTGTCTCGGAGTATACCCGGCCTTGTGCATTGTACCTATTTTCGAGTTTTCTCAGAGGGCTCCAAAACCTGAAGTTCTTGGGTGTGAGTATTATGTATTGTCTCACTTCCTTTATTTGATCGTATATTTGGTTGGTTCGAAGTCTAATTAACGTGTCTTCAAGAGCCTTTTCCAGCGCGTGTTTTACAGGTAGCAGATGCAGTTCCACGTCCAAAGCTGGCTCTGAGGTGTTCCTGAATGCTCCTGCTATTATTTGAGCTGCACGTCTTTGTATCGCGGTTAGTGACTTGATGATTGCTCTTTCCAGCCCCACGGTGCCAAAGCCCCCCTCAGGGCTATACCATAGTGAGCAAGCGTGCAGGAGTTTTGGTACTATGCAGGCTAAATAGATTTTCCTAAGGTTCAGTAAGCTTGCGCCCCAAGTTGAACCCCCTAGGCTGCCCAGTGCATTGAGAGCTTGCGAGGCCCCTGCCTCCGTGCGACGTAGATGTGCGGTCCATTTTAGTTCCTTGTCTAGAAGTACCCCTAGGTAGATTCCAGTTTCTTGTGATCTAATAATGTGATCCTCCAGATGCACCGTATCGTCCTCTCGTTGATTGAGCTGCCTCGCTCTTGTGCCTGGCTTTTTGAAATGAATCAGCTGAAATTTGGCTGGAGCAAATTTGCTTGCGTGCTTCTTTGACCATTGGTTTTCCCTTGCTGCGAAAATGCCTTCGATTCTTCTGCAGTTGAGCTCCGCGTTAGGTCCAGTTACCACCTTTGCAATATCGTCGATATAGCCCAGATCTGTGACTCTGAAGCCAGCCCCCTCATCTTCTTCCATTAAGTCGGCGTTATAAAACAGGTACAGTATTGGTGAGATCGGCGATCCTTGAGGTATACCCGTGCCTGTTTTGAAGACTTCTGAAGTGAACTCCGGCAGTGATATTATGGTGCTTCGATCGGAAAGAAAGCTGAGTATCCAGTTAGCCATGTTGCCGCCTATCCTTCGTTTCTTGAGGTTGTGTAATAGCCTCGTATGCGATACGTTATCAAAGGCCCCTGTTATGTCCAGTAACAACACCGTAGCTACCTCCCCTCTTAGCCACGCTGCTAGACCAAAAGATGAAGAGTCGCAGAAATGAGTTCTTGACCTTCGCTTAACTCCAAGTTCCGCTGTGTAGGCCAGGTTGTTCCATGTCTCACGCGCGAAAGGAGACCAATCCTCTGTCTCTGTGACTGTAGGGTAAGGAGTGAGCAGGTGAGCGTTTGTGAAGCTTTCGTTACCATGCGAGTCCTGCTGAGACAAGCCAGATGAAATTCGAAGATAATGACTTGGCATGTTTGTTATGTCTGAATGGTTCATGAGTGCGGTAAATAACGACTTTTGAAAATTTCTACTGACTCTTGAGGGGACTGACTAGGCTTCAGAGATCCAGCTGCATTTTAATAGATATTTACGCCATTCAATAATGGCGGGCCACCCCTGCAAATTTCAATTCTCCTGAATGTGACGCCCTGCCCTTGATTTGGCCGCTCTCTACCTCAAATTTTGGCCTATGTCACGCCGCCAGCATTTACTACCCCATCGAAAAGGCGCCGTTCAGATCAGCTGTAACATTAACATCACATGTACTTGACCAGTAGTTGAAACATGAACGACGAGCCGGTGATTTGTTTTGATTCTTTACAGGTTCTGAGGTTTACAAACTTGCCACGGCCACAAAAGTATTTCTGTCCACACGTGAAGTGAAGGTCACTGATAGGGATCACGATCAGACGACATGAGCTTCAAGCCAAAGAGCGCTCGATGGCTTGCAACAGATCTTGACTTCCCTTTCAATACGGACGCTTCATCAAGCACATCCAAAGGCGCTTTCGTCTGTAATGGAAGGGAATCCGGTCATATCGCGACCCGTAATTGGCCTTTGGCAGCCGGTCCGTTCTACACCAGCACAGCCTGATGCTGCCTAAAATGAGACGGCCGAGTTCTGGCTAAAGCTAGCATGATTATTAGGTATAAAGGGAGGATCTGCCCCCTTTGCTTTCGTGTTGAACCTCTGTACAACACTTTCAATTGAAACCAGATCATTTCGAATATTGAATGTTCAAAGACAGGCTGAAAGTCGGATAAACGGAAATAAGATATGCTATGTAATGAACAGTGCTGTTTTTCTCTATCCCAAAGGAAGGACCATACAAGGCTAGTGGTATATCGACATCGAAAAAATTAGCCAATGAGAACAGCAAGTGTAGCGGAGAAACGACTGCCTCCTGGCACCTCTCCCCTCTCAATCAAAGGACCATCGCCAAGATTCGTGTAGTGTAATGTAAATAAAAGCAACAACATAAACTCCTCTTGGCTATTTCAAATGATCAGAATAAAATCGATCCACAATCTAACACCCGACACGTATGCATGAGATACATAATATGATATCAAATGAGATGTAAAGTTGACATCCTCATAAAGTAAACAAGGCAAGTTGGCCAGGCTTGGCAGTCAGCTCCAGTGCTTCCGTAATGACAGCCTGAACTACGAGATCCGATGTATTCATAGTGACTGCATGATTGACGAAGTGGTCTGAATCGTGAATGATCTTCTTACAATCTGGTAGAAGACATGGGAGGGCGCCGACCTGGTATTCAAAGCGCACTTGATGATAGTGCCTTCACAAACTATCGCTGCGTGCAAGACTCTGCGTCCGCCTACGCTTTGGGTTGCCGTAGCAAAAAAGATGTATTAAGGAAGTGAATGACTTCTTTGCTTTGATAATCTTGAAAGATGCAATCGGCTTCCTCGAATTCACAGCTTTAATGACTTTTGTGAATTTAGCTTCTTTGAAAGGTTTAAGGATATCAAGGCTCATAGCAGAATCGATAAAGTCGATGCTGTGCAGAGATTCGTCAATCGACGATGACGAGCGTTGTGCGCAAACCGATGGCTTGTTGATCTTGTTATAGGCCTGCATAGAGCGAATCATATGGGTGTATTCTAACTAGGAGTTCAAAGCTAAAGAAGGAAGAAGGTGTAACACGTCGAAGATCTTGTACCCACGAAGGCGCGCCAGCCTACTAGCGTGTCAACATCAGCTCTATACTAGTCTATGATAATCTAACATGACCTATATTAAGCTAGTCAGTCTGAATTCAGATGAATATGTAGTCTGAATCCAGATTCAGACTGCATGATCGCAACAGGTCTGATCTAGAACGTCTTCTTCGTAGCTATTGCATTTTCGATCTTTGCGTTTGCAGAGTGAACAAAAGCGCGCAGTGACGTTAATCAGCTTGGCGAAGGAGAACTCAGTCGTCGGTCGAAACAGATCGTGAGCGAGATGCCTGTGTTCTTCTGAAATATGTGACACAGGAGCGAGCATCTTGAAAGCGAGCTCTTCTTCATCGAACTGTGTGGGAATGATGAATATGAATTAAGGAGATGTGACGCCCAAAAATGAACACGGTCACGTGAGCGTGACCATTTTGGTATGGCCCGTGCGCCCGGCTAGGCCGTCCTACATATTCGACCTCGAGCCCCATAGATAGCTTCTTGCGAAGACATGAATGAACAAGACAGACTGAACCCTACGACTGCAGCGCGCGCATCTGTGATACTAACAAACTGTGTCAAGAACTCACGTACGAGAAAAGCTCTTTGCAGAAGGAATCTGCAATTTCAAAGGCACTCGAGCGACTGAGATAAGATTCTTGAGAAAAGTCATCAAGCTTCATGAAGAAACGGAAGTCACACTGTCAGAGGTTGATAGCGCTCCAGAGGAAAGATCAATGAAGTGAGCATAAGCGAAACCTGATCTATTCAGCTATTGGGGCATTGACTTTGGCGATGAAAACGTGAAAGATATCGTTTTCTAAGTATTTTCTGCCGTGAAACAAATAATTTCTTGCTTAGGTTAGAAAGGATCAGTATCTTCACCATCTGGTCTCAATCTTCTCTGATGAATAACTTTGTAATATTACTACCCATTGTAACTGATCCTAGCATGAGAAATCTCAAAGTAGACCATCCGCTTCTTGATTATATACATTGTTCTCAGAGCCAACGCGCCTCTGTTAGTCTGTCATTGCAGACTGACCACAGCTCCTCGTGAACCGGATCTCATACATCTTCGCTGCATGGTTCTGAAAGTGTTGAATATCTTCAAGTATGTTGCTGCAGGCTGAATGAGGGCACGGAATTTGACCAACTGAGACGGGATCACGACGTAAGAGCGTATAATGCTGGTTCTCGAGGTGCTTTGCAAGCCTGTTGCCGCTGCTGAAATTTCTTTGTCGATACTGACGCGGCAGAGCCACATTACCCAGGCAGAAAAGACAGGTTCTCACAGCACAACGGATCGGATATGCCTCTTCTTCTGACGAGATTGACTTCGAGGTTGTACTTTCGATCTTCTCCTCAAAGTTCACCGTTCTCGGTTCTCGAGGCTTCTGGCGAGCGCATAATTGTATGAGGTCGTGAAGAGCCGAAAGGCGCAGGAGCATCGTTTGTCTTAAGTGAGAAGATGATTGCGATGATTCAAACAACTTGCAAGCCAAGCGAGTGCGTTTCAAAAGGGAATGTTGAGATGGTGAAGAAAGAGAAGAAACGCAGTATTCGGACGAGCCGGTGAGCTGATTTTGAATTTCTAAAACGTTGATTGTCGCGAAAAATTCTTCCTTTTTCTTCTTTAAGCGCTGGCTTCTTTGATATCGTACCTCGTTTCTCAGAGCCTGATCGGCAACGTGAAATTTACGAGCGAGTATTCTCTCGCTGATTCGAACTTGTTCCAGGATTACGTGTTTTGTCTGGCACAGCTGAATCAGGCGAGCTCTTTTGTTTCTGAGATCAACGATCTGATCTTGACGATCGACTTCACGCTTTTTCAGTGACGAGAGTTCGATCGGCGCGCGTCGATCTCGAGACAGGATCATTCTTTCTGCAGCTGAGATAAGCTGAGTTCTCGACTCGATATCAAGATAAGCAGATTGAACGTCGTATTTAATCGATTGGGATATGTAATGTTTGAACATCTCTCCTCGAGAATGGTCCATGATCTGATTACGGACAGCTTTCGTCGCGCCACCTGAACTGCGTTAGCAAACACAATCAAAGAATAGATCACAACGATGGTAAATATCATTTACAGCGTTGCCTGTGACTCGACGAATGGCATATGATGTTAAGTTCTCGCGGAACCCTGCGTCTTGCTCGGCCTTTCTGAAGTGCTTGCTAATGGAATAGTACGGCAAAACTCGATCCGAGATTTTCATTTCACTAACTCTCTTCTCTGCTCTTCGGAAAATGCACTTGTCCAGTATGTTATCTTTTCACTCAAGCTGTATGGCTTGCCGTGGTTCCGGAACCTTCATCTGAGAGATTGCCTCGGAACAATCGAGGTCCGGAGCTCTGAAGGCGTTGTTGAAGAAAGCGAGGGCGAGAAAGTGCAACATCGAGCAGAGAATCAGATTGTCGTCTTGTTCGTGTAAAACATAAGTAGTACTATCGATCGTTAGCTCTCAGTCAGCGTTGTCAGCCTCAGCGCGGCGTAGAACGTACGATTTCTTCATGTGTCTCTTTCCTTTCATCAAAAGTAGAGTGATCTTCAGTATCAACACGTTCTTTCCCTCTGTCATCGGATTCCGAATCAAGGTCAGCTTGACATCTCTGTAGCGCAAGGCATCGCCAGAGCCTCTAATACCATCTGCGCTACTCTCAATCAAGACGCTCGATCGTGATGACATAGCAATAGAAATAGCGAAAACTGAACCCTCTTTCTTTCGTGAGAGAATCGATGAGAATCATCGTTTCACAGAAAATGCAGAAACGCGAACAGGTTCGAAACTTTCATCATCGGCTTATGCGGAGTCTCTACGTTCAAGACGTGGGAAAATCTAAGCTGGGTTTTGATCGACTGCACATGTTGCTCAGTCGAGAGAGCGAGTAATGCAGAGTGTCAACCGAGCATGAACCTTCGTAACTTTCTCATTGACGACTTTGTTCATTGAATGTTCGACCTGATACCGATACAGCATCTGTATCATCCTGAACTTGTTTTGAATGCATATCTGCCTTTTGATATCGCTTTGATCGAGGTATCATTCTAAGTAGGATGCAATCGACTCCGCTGTCGCTCGTGCAAGATAATCATGAGAATTTTCCCCAAGATGCTCGCAGAACCTGTTCTTCAGTCAACATCAATCTCGAATCATCTGGGCACTGAAGCCGTAACGCACCGTGTCCATGTTCCCTCGATCGTTCTCAGTTTCGCTTGAGTAGCCGCCGTCAACACTCCTCGCAGGTCGTGATGTTCGTTTTTCTGCCGGCCTTTCTCCACGTAGTACGCGGCAGTCTTAATGTTGCGCAGTGGACGATCACGTCGACGACCCATGATGCTGTATACACAGGACGACGGCGAGGGCTCGCAAGAGAATTGATCGCTTCACAAGTAATGAATAGGAACCACGAGAAGATCGGTCAGGGTAAAAAGGTTCGAGGGAAAATGGAAGGGACGCGGAAACGACAGAAAGGAAGGGAGATTGGGGGGGGGCAGCTTGAAAACGCATGTTGGCACAGCCAGGACGCAACGTACGCCAGAAGGCCGTCTGTGGATGTCTGGTTGAAGCATCCAGAAAAAGCGGCGCAAGGGCTCCATTTCAGTCATCTAGGGAAGAGGGAGGGCAAAAGAGGGAAGAGGTTCAGGCGGCGAGAAGCCCGGCTATACCGGATCGGGGATGGTCGGGTACCGCGCACGCAAATCTGGGTGCAAGAGAACTGGGCATCCCGTCCGCTCTGCCATACATAAGCTGGTGATCGGAAGACTAGTAGTTGGGTCGGTGACGACCAGCGAATCCCTTCTGTTGTATGTTTTTGCCTTTTTTTTTGACTGGGGGAAATTGGCTGTTAGGGAAGGCTGGGTAAAGGTGGTGGGCATGGAGGAGGAGAATGAAAAAGGACGCGAGGGAAGGCTAAGTTTTGGTTCTAGGTACGCTCGGACGAAGATGGTACCTTAGTGAGAGGGGGGTGAATGGCTGAGTAGAAGGGGCGTATTCCATTGATATGTTTACGATAGGGGTCTTGGAGGGGGCAAAAAATAAAATGGTGGGATAGAGTACGGAGAAAGAGATCCCCTGAAAAAATAAGAGGCTATGTGTATGGACTGAACAGTAGCACTAGAAATGTTTGTATCGTTGCCTTAAAGAGGCGAAATGCGTGAGCCACGTTCGAAGATCAAAGGGGATTCCCTAGATGAATGGGCCGTTGCGAAATCCTATAATTCTCGCTGAAGCGGCGAGGAAGTGGGGAGTCGAAAGTTGTGGAAGGGAAGGGTAGCCAGGGACGTCCTTGTGTAGTAGAATAGAAGAAGTGCTCGGCAGTGGTATGGGAGAAAGAGAAGACGGATATGGAATCACTATTGGTGATTCACTTGACTGCTTGCTTGGCTTCAATAAATATCCTTTCTATTTCGAACTTCGATGCGGAAGAAGCTAGTAAGCGTTACGCTCTTTGCCCGCTTTCAGCATTGTAGAGATCTAAGATGCAGGAATTAAAGAAAAGCACCGATTGACAATATCGGTTGAAGGGCGGCCAGCGAGGCCCCAGCCTAGAGACATACAGATATCCCAATCGTACCATTCCGATAGCTCGCTGATACATTCGTCAACTTCTTTGCACGTTGGCCTAGCCCCCGAGCATACAAACATACCACAAGACATTCCGTTCGTAATTTTTCGACACGTGGTTGATACATCCGCCAGCCTTGTTGCATTATCGCATCCGTTGCAAAAGGAAAGACGGCACAGCCGTCAAACGTTGTAAGCCTCACTCACAGATTACCTTGGACACCCAACAACTCCTCCACAAAATCGTCCAGCTCAATAATCTTAAACCTCTGGCCCCACTTTCCCCTGAACTCCTTCCTCTTGTACATCCCACTGATATTATGCTTGAAGCTCACCAACTCCACACTCCACCCCTTCTCCAACGCCCTCTCTACCATCTTTAAAAATCCCTGCGAATACTCTGCCTCCGCCGCGTCCCCGGTTGCGAGAACCATGGTTGATGGCTTCTTGGCGTCAACAACGCTCTCCAGGATCTTCAGGTGCAGAATTTCGTCTACGGCCTGCTCAACCCATTTCTCGGGGGCGCGGGTGGCAGCGGTCGTTTCAGAGCCGCTGGATTGCCCAGAGGTAGCGTGGTAGGTGCCATTCGGAATGACGTGGGTGAATTTCTTCTGGCGGGGGGTGAGTTCTTTCGCTTTATGTACTCTATCGAGGATGTTTGTTTCATAGCCGATTGCTCTCGCTTCTTGAATGGCTGGAAAATTGTCTGATCCGACGAGTACGCGCTTAGCGGGTGGACGACCTCGTTCTAGGATGAGTGACAGGTTGTGGAATGAGAGCGGTTGGCGTCGCAGGCGACTCGAGATGGAAAGACCGCGTGATAATTTTATTGCGTTATGGAAACCAATCATAATCTGCGATCGTTAGCAAGGGCATCAATTAAGAAAAACCGTGGTAATGCTCATACATTGGATGCGTCAACAAAGACATGTACGCCTATATCCGTGCCATCATCGCCACTGGTAGTCCTTGACAGGAAATTGATGTTGCTGAGATACTGCCTTTCTTTAACAAATCCGTCATGAAGCTTTGCCATGAGTCTCGCCTTTTTCTCCGCTGCTTCTGCGTATACACTCTCTTCTGGTAAAGCGGATGGCTTCTCAGTCCGCGCCAAGACACGCAGACTGGTAGCGAGGGATGTGCCAATAATAATAGGGAGCTGAGGTCCGCCTGAAGGCAATAGAAGACTCGACGCAAACTTGTCCGCTTTCTCCGGGGTATTGTGGACAACTCTATCGATTATAGCCTTCCGAGCTTGGGAGCGCTCTGCTGTCCATATGTCGTTTTCAGATTCATTCTCACTACCACTTGGCAAAGTCTTCTGGTGGTTCCTCTCAAGTTCGTCCAACTCACTCCTCCTACGTGCCTTCTGTCTCCGGCTTTCTTTGAAAAGTGGAACGATCGTAGAGTTGCCAAAGCCGTCATTGTTCGTGAGATCTCCTCCCTCAAACTCATCTCTCCATTTCACTTCTTTGCCCTTTGGGAAGTCGTACGAGGCTGCGTTAATTTCGATATCTTCTTTGTCAGGAGCAGTTGTCTCGGCGCGTGGTAATAGCTGAATTGTGGGAGCTGGTACGCTCAACGGCTGCCCGAGGTACTCCCATATTTTTCCAAAGTCTCCAAGGTGCGAAGCTGCATTGTACTGATCCGCTAGGGAGTGGTCTACAAAAGAGACTGCTACAGATGATCTCTCCGTAAGAGAGGTCGACCGGAGGAACTCATGCACTGGCGCAAAGTTCCAGTCTTCTAGCACTTGTTCTGACAACATTCGACGCCTCCAGGGTCGATGCAGCTTCCTGACTCAAGAAGCTGGATCTGTTGCCTTGAGGTTGATGTACTGCTGCTGCTGAGTTGGAGTCAAATACTTGTGCGCATGCCGAGAAGCCGGCGTCGCCCGAAAGGAGAAGATGTCGTGCGACGTGCTGCTACTGTTGCCATTTTGATGAGACTGGAATGCCGATCATGAGTATCAGAAAGATGTTTGTGAATGGTCGCAATTAGGTACAACGTCGAAGAGACCATGGAGTGCCACCTACGGAGACCCTACTCGCTAGAGAGCCAATAGAAAGGCCGCCATTCCGCCTTACGCCTTACGCCTTATGGATATCAGATGTTGATGGCATTCACAAGTCCAGATGTTATTGATCTTGGCTGTAGACTTTGGAAACACTTCTTTATGTCGCAATCTTGTGTGATCCAAGACATGGTCATCCTTCCTTCTTCTCAATTGTTCGAAATTACACAGAATGCATCAAATTCTCCTCCATAATCTCACCTCCAAATAAGACTATTTCAGCCCTAGCAACGCGACCTCACCCTTGGGAGTACCATCTTCTATTCCACCGGTGGCTTCGACATTTATCCTGCCGATTTGAGGCATTTCGCAATGCCCAACCGAATCATAAACGTTCCGCTAAAAATTATTAGAAAAATATTCAGGAACTTACCACCGGATGACATCGTGAATGTGAAGCTGGTCTGCAAGAAGTGGCTAGAGATTTCCTCTTCGTTGAACTCAACCGTCTTCGGTATAGAGAAAGTCCCGCCAGAGGTTTTGGAAGAGATATTCAAGAACTTGACACAGGAGGATATTGCCAATGCAAGATTGGTGTGCACGAAATGGATGAACCTATCCTCTCCCTTATACTTGAACGCTCTCAATATATCCTTACGGAATCGGCCATTGATAGTAGCCAATTTTGTTGCTGAACATGAGCTTTTCAGGCGTGGTATTAAACTTCTCGTCATCGACATAGCTCAATTCTCCAGACACCTAGCCTTAGATCGGCGACAGTACGCAACCGCCGTTATCGAGCAATTGCTGAAAGAAATGGAAAGCAAGGTTGGAGATGAACTTGCAATATTGGCTCTTGTGGGGCATATTATGACATGGCGTGATGACCCAACGATATCAGCCGAATCACTTAAGATCGCAATCCGTGAGTCTGAAGGGGATGAAGGTAAGCCAGGCAGAAACAATCACCGCATGCCGTACTAATAATTTAGAAGACCATCAACCAACGCTTAACCTTCTCATTCGCGGCTGGTGGGAGTACGTTCAGATGTTCGAGCAGCAGCAGGCGATCCTCCGGAGATCAGAACTCGTAACAATTTTCAAAAGAGCTTTGGCTGTGATGCCAAGTGTGAGACATTTGAGGTTCAAGAGCTCGTGGAATTCTAGGCGATCGATTTCTGAAAAGGGGGGTAGGAACTGTTTACGGCAATTCTGCCTTGAGCCAAAGGTCGATAATGACATTGCGCCACCCCAGCTGGTCGATTTCTTTGAAGTTTGGAGCATGTCGGGGAGACCATTAAAATCGTTTGAAGGCTCGTCCAGAGCAATGCTTTTGGCAGCTATGCAGAAACCTCTCACTCCGAGCTCGATGGCCATTTTCAAACATACACGAGAGATCTCGATACACTATGGCTCGGCGCTGATGGAAGTCTGCCATGCTCTACACAATATCGAGGCCGAGGGGATTCAGTCAGGCTACGTGAGCGCCCTCCTTTCCCGAGCATCTTCGGTCGAACGTATATGTCTTAGCGGAGCCATCAACCTCTTCTTGGCTGATATGCCAGTCACGCTGAATTCAGTGCTAGGTAACACGCATTGGGGAAATCTGCGAACACTGTGCTTAGCAACGGTTGAAATTGAATTCCAAGAGCTCGTAGGCCTATGTGAACGTCAGCAGGACACACTCAAAGTATTGGTGATACAAAGAGCGGGACTGTTTGGTGGTACTTGGGCTGGCGCTCTTCCAGTGATTCGTATGTTGAAGCAACTACGCCACGTATTGCTCACTTTCCTTTGGCATGGAAAAGATACGACTGATTGTGTTGTGGACAATGACTCTGAGGATGCTGTGCGGAGGTACATTCTGGAAGGGGGCACAAATCCCCTGGAACCTCCACTTCCGCCGTCCCTATAGCGATGCCGTTCGAGTGGTTCATGTTAGCAGCGTTAGGGTTCTGTCAAATGGCGAGTAGGGAAAGACATAGCAGGTTGGGTGAAGAGTGTTTTATCGTCTGCTCCGAAGCGACGCGGGAGTGATGCAAAGCTATTGCACGGTAACGGTAGTTCCGCATTTCTGTGATCCTGTTTTCATATCGGCTTGTCCTGGAGTAGTACTCCAAATTAATGGTAGGTGGAGGAGTCGTCGAGTTTGAAATGGGCGCTATTCAGATTAGGGCTAAAGCGAATTTCATTTACTTTACGCTACGGTTTTATTTCAACCCACGTGGAATTTCTTACATCAAGAGCGAAAAAGGTTCAGACTCTCATAAGTTCTGATACACCGTTTTAATGAGAATAAAATCCATTTTCGGACGTTGTCTTTTGGCATTGAGCCAAGATGGCCGCTTGTCGTCCAACTTCTCCCAACCGTCCAATGACTTCCTTATTACCGTCCACAAAGCCGTATAAGGCATATGGTATCTCGACTTCTTGGCAGAATTCCTGCACAAGATTCTGCGTTCGGCGGAGGTTGTGCCGTGGAATGCGGGGGTACAAATGATGTACAGCCTGAAATTGCAGACCTCCGTGGATAAAGTCAAGCCACTGTGGGCAATCGACATCCATAGTGGTTCTAAGCATCTTCTGTGGAAATGATTCGTTCGCACCAAGGTCCACTGTACTCATGGCAAAGTGACTCAAAGTAATTTGGACATGAAGAGGTGCGGTAACGATGTGGCTAATCATGATAAAAAGTACTCGGCTGCCAACGGTCGGGATAGACTTGTAGACAACGCCGTATCCAAACCATGCCCAGAAAAAGGCCTGTCCAGCAAGCTCCAACCATCGGTGCCACCACGCAGGACCTTTTCTTGGTCCGAGTCCTAAGAGAAGATACTCCCAGCTGAGACGATACAGATTGAAGCGCCCGAGGGCGAGGATTGGATAATAGAGGTATTGCTGGTATCGTACGATGAACTTCGCAAACGGGTCGTAGGCCATAACTCGGTCGTAGTATGTACTTCGAAGAGATTCGAAGAACCGGTGTGAAATGGCAAAGAAAGGCATGTGCTCAATATCCGGATCATGCTCCGGCGAGTTCGTAACTATATGATGTACATTATGATTTCGCTTCCACCAGCCTAGACTAAGGCCTCCCAGAAAGTCTGCAATCACAATTCCTATCACCGTATCGACGGCGAAGCTATGAGTTATTCCCATGTGTCCGGCATCATGGGCTGTAAATACTAATTGGTGCCAGAAGAAACCGAGGGAAAGGCCACTGGTACCATACCAACCCATCCGTAGACACAGAAGAAACATACTGAACAGCAGAAGGTACCGACTGATCTCGAAGAGGTAGGAAGTGTAGTCACATTGGTAAAGCCCTTCCGCTCGGATTCGATCATTCAATATACGGTACCGTTGTACAATATTATCTTGTGTAGCATGATCTAATGCAGGGTATTTGGCGAGATCCAGATAGATTTCTTGTTGGGTATAGGCATCCATATGGGACAGCTTGCTTATTTTTGGATTTTCAAGTGACTCAATCGACGACAATGATGAAAGGAAGGAAACTTCATGTAGATCCGAAGACTTCCTAATACCTCGTCGTCTGAGTTTGTTAGACGGTTCAGCCGCCTCGAATATCGGAGATCTTGGTGGAGTGCTGGCCTGACTCAAGATTTCAGCTCTATATTCTGCTGTATCTGGCTCCCCTGGCTCGCTATATTTCCGAAATGTGCCGCCTTGTATTGGAGGTAAGAAGTTGTTCCACCGTCCGTCTATTTTGCCGATTTGATAGCTGAGCATGCGCTCTCGTGCCTCCTCCGAGTGCAGCCTTTAGATGCATTAGCAGCGCCGTATCATAAACATCGGTGGTACCTACGCATTGACTTCGTCGGTAGCGTCCCGGCCCACCATATGCATTATTACTTTATCACCTCCAGGGTGATACTTGAGCCATGCGTCCACCATAAGAACCTTGTTGTCTAAGATTATGACAGTTTTACCATCTGCAATCATGCTCTCAACCTGATTCCGAGACAAGATCACTTCCTTACGAGGCACCCTTGTGGTGCTACCTGAAACCATGCCGGGCAGCCTGCGCTGCTACCACCAAGCACTCGGTATTCTGGTTAGGACTGAGAAAAACGCTAGTAACTGAAATAGAATACCCGTATTCTAAGGCCTTTGTAACCGAGGTTCGATCATGTCCCCAAACTTATCTATCCTTTTTCGGTCAACATTAGTAACGGTCTACATATATTTGAAGGCTTGGTCTTGAACCCTGTCGATAGTTTCCTGTTTCAGAGATAGATTTATGGGTTTCTGTCATTCTTAGCATAGATCTTTAGAAAGCTGTATATTGATTTATGCCCTCCATCCACATAACTTCTTGTTTCTTTCTCGTCTCGCTGCTCTCAAGGCGTTCTTTACGACATCTCTTTCGCTGCGTCTGAAACACGGGTATGGAGAAGCTTGCAGAAGAATGGCTACGATTGGACAAGGTTATAAGCAAAGTCAACGTTCAACACAATGCGTCTATGTGCTTACATTTGGAAGGACCCTGCTACCAGGTCCGAGATTGAAACCCTTGTTGAGTACGGGAAAGTTGATGAGCTTCAACTTCGACTCGGTGATAGTAAGTAGCAGCAATACCGCATACTCTTCATAAATCTAGATGGAGATGCTAAGACGACCACTAGGACTTACATTTGGCACAGCCGGCTTGAGAGCTCAAATGGGAGCAGGTTTTTCTCGACTCAACAGTTTGACAATAATACAAACCACCCAAGGATTGGCTGAATATCTATTGGAAAATGAACCAGGTGCAGCTACAGCGGGAGTTGTGATCGGCCATGATGCCCGACATAATTCTATGAACTTTGCAGAACTCACTGCTGCTGCGTTCATGTGTAAAGGCATCAAAGTCTGGTGGTATGAAGAGTTGGTTCATACCCCAATGGTCCCTTTCGGTGTAACACAACTACATGCTGCCGCAGGTATAATGATTACCGCCAGCCACAATCCTGCCAAAGACAATGGATATAAAGTCTATGGCTCGAATGGATGTCAAATCAACTCCCCAGCAGATTCTATGATTGCTGCTTGTATTCTAAGAAATCTGGAACCATTAACCTGGAGTGTCACAGAGAATAAGGATCTTCAGGAGCCGATATTGCTTCCCATGAAAGCAAAATACCTTGAATTAGTTGCAAGAATTGGAAGCTTACCGGGTGATCGCAAGCCTCCCAGATTTGTGTATACTCCCATGCACGGTGTAGGGCTTAGATACATGGCGGATGCCCTCAATGCGATCCACCTCAGTGGATTTATGACAATAGTCGGACAGCAGGCTCAGCCAAATCCCGATTTCCCGACAGTAAAATATCCTAACCCCGAAGAAAAGGGAGCTCTTGATCTTGCAATGTCTACGGCAGATCAAGCAGGTATCCGCCTGATCCTAGCTAACGATCCCGATGCAGATCGCTTTGCCGTTGCCGAGAAGATTGGGGAACGATGGCATCAGTTTAAAGGCGATCAAGTTGGTGTTCTCCTTGGAGATTTCTTGCGATCTAGAATATCCCCAGGTGCAAAACCTGACGACTATATGCTCACTTCAGCGGTCTCGTCGCAAATGCTATCCTATATGGCAGCAGAAAATGACTTCAGCGTCGAAGAAACTCTTACCGGCTTCAAATGGCTTGGTAACCGTGGATTGGATCTGCAGAAGCATGGAAAACAGGTCCATTTCGCCTATGAAGAAGCCCTTGGATATATGATTCCAGATGTTGTTTTCGACAAAGATGGAATTGCCGCAGCTATACTCTTCCTTAGTGCTACCAGTCACTGGGGTTCACCATGGCTTAGGCTACAAAGGCTCTATGATCTATACGGCTATTTCGAGACGGCGAACACATATTGGAGGTCTCCCAACGTCAGCATAACAAAGAAAATTTTTGACAAAATACGGCAACTTGGGGATCCTTTCCCACCTTCCATTGGTGATCGGAAAGTCGTTCGCTGGCGAGACCTCACTCAAGCCTACGATTCTAGTACTAAAAACCATGTGCCTAAATTGCCATCTTCCACAAGCAGTCAGATGATAACGTGCTGGCTTGGTGGGACATCGCTTGACCAAGGAATCCGTTTTACTGTGAGAGCATCAGGCACAGAGCCCAAGATCAAGAGTCAGCATGGAGTTCCATTATTACGAAGTCAATTTGCTAATTAATTACACTTAGTATACTTAGAGTGTCGAAGCAAAGATCAAGATTCGGCCAGAACAGGAGCGTCTCAAGTCCTGAGGTTTGTCAACCAAGAGTGGTTTAATGATCCAAGCCTCAAGCTTGAAGACAAATACCTGGTCCCCTAGATGTTGGAAAAAATCTTCTTGGAAACAGCGTAACGATGGAGACAAGCCAGCACGAATCTCGGCTGCTGGAAGAACTGATCTAACGGCATGCCGCATGCAGCAATCTCGCTCAGTGCCCTTGAAAGTGCCACAATCATTCCAGGACAAGCTTCATTGGTCGATAAAAACGACAGATGGTCCTGCTTGCCAGTTGTGCTCCTGGAACGGCTATAAGCATACTGAGGCGAACTTCTTAGCGAACTCATTGAGCCTAGGCTAAGCCTCGAGTTTGCTTCTGGCACAAGCAAACATCCGGTCCATGCTTTTAATGCCCTGTGACTACGAAAGAAACGCTTGGAGATGGTTATAAAATCATCGCTCTTCCCCCAAAAAATATAGTATCTCCCTTCAGACGGCGTTCTTTTCAAAGTGTCCCTAAATCTTCCCTACCTTTTCGCTACCGCGTTCCACCACTCATTTAGATCATCTGGAAACCCCAAATCGTCACCATGGTATCCTGGGATAACGACTACTCCGACTACCACCGCAGCTACAATAACCACGGCGGCTACCCAAGCTCCCGCTACCTGCCCTCCCCCTACCGCGACGACTACTTTGCCTCTCGCCACACCCGGCGAGACCCTTACTCCCACAACTATCTCTACCCCGACGGCACCGGTCCCATCAACCCAGGCCCAGGTCTTTCAAACCGCCGAAGTAGCCAGTATGCATCTCATACATCCATTACACATGCAGAGAAAACGCCCATCGCTAATACGTTTCTTAGCAGCAGCGGCTCCCGTCAAACTTCCCGTCTAGGCCGCTTACCGGCCCATTATGGTGGGGACTGTTATGGATTGCCGAGGCTGCATGGATCGCATAGCTATGATAACGAGGGGATGGGGATGGGATATGGGAGGAGGGGGCTTGGTGGTGGGCGCAGGTATGGAGGGTACGGAGGAGGGTATGACTCGGTGTATGAATGACATGTCATTATTTGAGTTGGTGTTTATTTGATTTCGGTGTTGGGGATTGAGAATATGGTGTTTGGGGAGGGAGTTGGGTCTTGGTTGAAGCATTTTTATTCAGCAGTGGTTTACCGCCTCTGCCTCTAATAACAACCGTCCATCGCTGCACTTTCGAATATCTTTGATTTCTTGGGACCTATTTTCGCACCTTCACTGTCATATAGAGTGGGGAGATAACGCTCCGTTCGCCTCTGAGCAGAGCTTTTGTCTTGTCTACCACACCAAACCAGCAGATGCAAGACATTGCTCACCCACAACCCTCTGAGATTAGAGTGCCACACCCCTAGGATAGCCTGAGGAATGAAATTTCCCCAGCGACCTTTAGACAAGAAATCCCTATGCTACAAGTCGCTATTCACATATCCCACAACCTAGCCATTCTCCTCCGCATCCCACAAAAACCCCCTAGTAATGAATCGCCTTCCCATACGTCGCCATCGCCGCCTCCTTAAACGCCTCCGCCAACGTCGGATGCGCATGACTCGTCCTCCCAACATCCTCACTACTCGCCCCGTACTCGATCGCCAGCACCCCCTCCGCGATCATCTCCCCCGCATTCGGCCCTACAATGTGAATGCCCAGTATCCGGTCCGTTTCCGCATCAGCGTAGAACTTGACTAGCCCTTCCGTCTCTAGATTCGTCTTCGCCCTTGAATTGGCACTGAACGGAAAACTCCCCGTTTTGAATTTGACCCCTTGCTCTTTCAATTCTGCTTCGTTCTGGCCAACCCATGCAACTTCGGGGTGTGTGTACATGACGCTGGGGATTGCGCCGTAGTTGACATGGCCGTAGCCCTTCTTAATGTACTCGATCGCGGCAACGGCTTCTTCCTCGGCTTTGTGGGCGAGCATGGGTCCGAAGGTGCAATCGCCGATGACGCGGATGTGGGGGAGTTTGGTGCGGTATTGTTGGTCGATTACGAGGCGGCCTCTGTCGTCGACTTCGAGGCCAATGTTTTCAAGGCCAAGGCCGGCTGTGTAGGGCCGGCGGCCGATGGCGACTAGGACAACGTCTGCGTCGAGCTACGGGGGATTTAGTTAGGCATAAAGGGGCGGGAATGCGGAGTGGGACTCACGGTCTCTTTTTTTCCACCTTTAGCGGCTTCGACCTCGAGCTTCACGCCCTCGCCACTGTCGTCGCCACTGAGAACTTTGGTGTTAAGCTTAAATTTCATGCCTTGCTTTTGTAATATTTTTTGGGTCGCTTTTGAGATTTCGGCATCCATCCCAGGGCCTCCGATCTGTCCTAAGAATTCGACCACTGTCACCTCGGACCCTAATCTGGACCATACTGAGCCCTGTTCGATTTCGGTCAGCTTTCCGTGTTGGACAGGTATACTCAAATAGGCGGAGCAACCATTTCAAGACCAATGATACCACCGCCAATAACCACCATCTTTCCCGGCACTTTGTCCAGCGCAATTGCTCCTGTACTTGTGACCACTTTTTTTTCATCTATGTTCAGGCCTGGAAAGGGTGTGGCTTCGCTGCCCGTAGCAATGATGATATTTTTGGCTCTGAACGTTTGCTCTCCGCCGTCTATCAGATTGACCTTGACTTCGTGCTCCCCAGAAAATGCAGCAGTACCCTTTACATATTCGACGTTGTTCTTTTTGAATAGAAATTCTACCCCCTTCGTTAGACTGTCCACAGAAGTGTTCTTTGCGGCCATCATCTGTTGTAGGTTGAGCTTGACATCGCCGACTTCAATACCACGCTTTTTCGTGTCATGCAGAATTTGGTGGTACATATGTGAGTTGTTGAGTAACGATTTTGAGGGTATGCAGCCGACGTTAAGACATGTTCCTCCCAAGGCTCCGCGCTTTTCTATACATGCCACCTAGACCAGCATAAGCCTTTGCCGTTTGTTTGACCGAAACTTAGGTCCCGGATGCCTCATACCTTCATGCCCTCTTGTCCTGCTTTTATTGCCGCGACATAGCCTCCGACGCCACCCCCAATGATGACAAGATCATGCTCCTCTACCAGCAATCAGCATTGCCTCATTTTTCTTCTGATGAACTGGCTTACGAGCTTCTGTCGCGTATCCTCTCCACGTCCGATTGACGAAATAGAATGTTGGTGGGTCGAATGCGCTTGAGGAACTGGCGCTCAATGGTCTTAATATGGTCCTTGAAGACGCTCTGGGTACCAGATTGCGGAACATAATGAAACACGACTGAACAGCGAGGAAAGACCAAGGATGAAGCTGGAAGAGGAAAACCTTAGACCAAGAAGTATGCTTCGCTTTCTTGGAAAATGTAGCTCAATCTTCGGTGTTCATGATTTCTTTGGACCGGAGCTCGGCCAGTGGCGGCAACAGCGATCAGCCCTACAAGGTCGGTTACGCGAAGTTAACCCTTTCCGCTGACCGACATCTACTCTTAAGTTTGTTTCAATGTATTTTAGTTCAAGGTAGGCCAGAGACTTCATTCCAAAGTGCATAAAGTGGATAAAGCTGACGGACGAGATATTGGATAATTGAGGATGCCTCTTTGGCTCTATCTATCCCAGATGCTGGGATTGTAGGCTTTCACAAATTGGATGAGAGCCTGTCCCCGGTCCTACTCGCCCACGATTGTTCCGGAAACTATAGCTTTCAGAGCATCGCCTGCTACTTTACATCCCCACTTGACATTCTCCTTATCTTGTTCGCTACCAGCCACATCAGTCTTGCTAACAACCCTTTTCAGAAAGTATTGCAAGCCTCTGGCCATGATTGGAGCCTCTTTGGGACCAAGAAAGATCTCAATAATAGGTGCTTCTGCCTTCCCATCTCCTGAATCGCGCTGTAACTCAAGGAAAATGGTAATCAGCATGAGTTCAACAAAGGTTCGAGTCTTGGTTTGCAGGTAGGCAAAGTTGAGCATCTAGCGACATCAGTCTTGGTATTTCGTTTTGGACACGTGAATAAGGGCACTTACCTTAAGTATACCGAGCCCTAAACCACCCTCTGCTACGAGGGTGCCAAACATCTTCGCCAGGTTGACTAGATATCTCAGCGAGAGTGTGTCCTCGTCATCACTGTCATCATCCTCTTTGTTGTCGTCTTCGCCTTCACCCATACGTCTAAACAGCTCCCACAATGACAGCTGAAACCCCATTTTGAGCTTCCTGTCTGAACACACTCGCCGTGCGAGCAGAGTATAGAACGGGTTGTATAATTTCTCAGCTCCAGAGCAGTGGACCAGCACCTTCGGTATCTCTTGCTCTTGTTTCTTCTTCAAGCCTAGCTTCTGCAAGCTAAGATAGGCATCATTATAGTCGGTGGCAGACATGATTGCAATAAAGATAGAGCGCCTAACGTCAGTGTTCATGCGATGTTCCTTAGCAAGAGCTATCAAATCTGCAGCTGTACTGTCTAATGTTCTTGCTTCTTTGCTACCCTTTGTGGTTGAGCTGGGTATATTAGTAATCTGTTCGCCAGAATCTCGAACTTCGTCCTTGTAGCTTGCTCCTATTAGCCACCACTTACCTCGTTTGTCAGTTTCCTGGATGTCCTTGAGTCCAATTCTGAGAGGCTCACTAGCTTTGATGTTCCGAGTGTTGAGAGAACCTAGTATCTTTTTCATTCGAATGGTATGTTCCGAGGTGACTGTAGATGCAGCAATGCCAGTCTTGACGCGGTTGTTCTTTATATTGTAGATGGTCTCAATCATGAACTTCGTCCGCACAGATAGGTTTGTATGCCCAGCTTTTTCAATCGCTTGTTGAAGCAAAACGACAATATTCCGTGATGAGGATGGATCGTCTTGCCGGAGTTGCAGCCCAGAGCCTAGTAAATTCGTAAGAAGGTATTTTCGTTTCATCATCGCAATTAGCGTCCACAAACTTACTGCGCATAATTTTCAATAGTAGTTCAGCATTAGTCTCTGTCAGTTCTTCTAGGAAAAGGCGAATGAAGTCATAGATCAGATTGCTACCAATAACCTGAAAATTGTACAATTCTGACAGTAAACTTGTGAGATTCATCGACCTCTTGGCTTTACTGTCCCCACCTGCTTCCGATTTGTAAAATTTGTTAAACTCCTCATGAATTCTTTGGATCGCCTGCGCTCCGAAATCCATTCCTATGATTTTGTATATAGCTGCAATAAAGCCTGCATGTAAGATAATGAACGTGTCTTGCAAGCTCGTGGGATCGCAAAGTAAGCCCAATAGTAGGTCAAGTAGCTTTGTGGACACATGTTGTCGGGGGTTGTCTCGATACAGTTTTTCTACTTCTCCGAGAATGGAGACAAGATTAGCTTCTGACATTCGATTGAGAAGGCCTTGAATCTTTCGTCTCAGACGCGAGATTTCTTCTGATTGTGTTCCGTTCGCATCTCTCAGTAAAGGCGGGACGTTACTATAAGGTGCTGTACCATCAGAAGGCGCCACAGGAGCGACATATGGATTTTCTCGGACCTTTTGGGTCGTAGCATGTGGTGATGACAAGTCTTCGTCTGGTTCCTCAAAAGAAACAGCCTCATCCTCATCGTTATCCATTGAATCTTCCTCGTTTTCCGGATTATCATCGCTCAGATTTCCTTCCTCGCGGCCACTAGCCTCTGCCGAAGAGGTATCTTCGGCAGCAATCTCATCAGTGCCTTGGAGCATCCTCAGAGCTTTCTGTCTTTTCCTTTCCAGCCACTCATCTCCCTCGCCCCTCTTCCTCTTTCCCAATGAAGCTTCTTCCGAAAGTCCCGTATCGTCCAATCCACTCAACAGTTCATTCAGACCATCTTCCTCAAAGGCTTTAGGTAGCTTATTCTTGCTCTTCACTCCCAACGCCTTCTCCAGAGCTGCGATCTCTTCATTATCGGCAGCCAGCCGGTCCTTTGTCCCCTGGGATACTCTGACTCGCGGAGGCGGTGAATGTGAACAAGGAGCCCGGATTCCACCCTTTGAGTATGGGTCGTAACTTGGCCTTGCGGGCTTGAGTATCAACTTGTGGTGTTTTAATGGTTCAGCAACTGCCCTGTTTTGATGCTCCTCAGTAGCAGACGAGGACTTGTCGCTATCACTGTAGTTCGTTTGATTTGACTGCTGCTTCAAAGTCTTTTGTAAGGATACCGACTTTGACGGTAGGTTCCTTGCCTTCTTCTGTATTCTTGCGACCTTTCTGCGCTCTTTGCGGACTGCAGACCCAGTGCGCTTGTTCCGACCCGCATTATTTCCTTCTACGGCATATCAGCCACGAGGTATGTATTACGTGGAGTAGAGGTTACCTGCGACACCAATTTCTTCGAATAGTCGCCGAGGAAGCTTCGCAGTGTTGTGGATTGGTCGATGCATATCTATGTATAAGGTCAATAGAAATTTATAGTGGAGTTTGCACGGATTTAAGAGAATCATCAAACGTTCACCAGATTCTACTTGTTTGCACGAGGTTTCCGCGCACGCTAAATTAGAGCCCTCACGCACCTGTGGCCACACTATGCGACGGTGTCGTTTTTTTTTGGCAACCCACCAACCTGAAAATCAATCATTAATTCAACTGAACTCCGAATAGCTTCAAATTCGGAGTTCGTCCTACGATTTGAATGTTCTAAATATTCCTCTAAGAAAGTAGGAACTCAGCCGTTGTGACGCCGGATGGTCGCTTCTTCAACTCAGCCTTCTCCTTCCGTTTTTCGGCCCTCTTCGCCTTCTCCTCCTCTTTTTTGGCCCTAACTGAAGCCAATTCTCTGCATTCGCTCACTTTTACGACTTCGAATCTTGCTGCTACTGTTCCGGGTTGACCATCGCGTTTAACCCTTGAAGCAGCTGCTTCCTGTATGGCCTGAAAGTCTCTGGCTGTAATATCGAGAGTGTAAGCCGCAGTCATTGAACCTCGAATAAATCGATTCATATGTATGAGATCACTTTGTGACGAGAATGTTCTGGCTGCCGTCTGGTTTTTGCATCGTCTATCAAGTACACAGCCTAAACACTTCTCGGCGGCACGAGTATCTTTAGGCAGTGAGGGGCCAATCACGTTCGGCTTCGTTCAGCCTCACAAGCCCCCACACCTCATCTTCTGACATCTTGTTCCTGAGCAAATCATGTTCATTGATCGTTCTGTCTGAGTGTTGTTGTGTAATGCGTCCGTCATGGAGTCGGCCACCAACGCTGACAGCGCTGATGCATCTTCAGTCGATGTAGCAGGGCAAGCCATACAAGAACAGATCCGGCAGATCCTGAAAGAAAACTGGATCGGACCTCAACGAGCCTTACTAGCATCCCTGAACGAACTCCGCAACTGGTCTCCTAACCATGTCGCGGCTCTTTTCCGATTTCTCCCACCCATTTCGGGTAGGAAACGTTATCCTCTCGGCCCGAATTCCGTACTCTACCAAACGGTTCTCGGCGTTGGAAAGAGCTTGGAATGAAAGTTGCTATGCTTGGAGCTGTTAACACTGTTGCAGTTGTGGGATCACCGTTTCTGCTGATGGCTACAAAGGCAGATCGAGAAAAAGCTGTCCGTGGGATTAAAGACTTGAACATTCACACGATCTCTTCGTCCTTTTTCGTGAAGCCCCCTTTGGAGATGATGGAGCAGGCAGCCACATCGGGAAGAGTACTCTGTGTTAACAAATGGGGTCAGTTCCGTATCCTAGACTCAGGTTATGCTGCAATATCGCACGTCTGGGGGGAAACTCTTGGGTTGGAATTCAATGACGAGAAAAGTGAGCAGGATCCACGAGGCTTCAACATGTCTCATTTCAAGCGGATGATGGATATAATTGGTAGGACCGGTTGGGAATGGATCTGGTCTGATCTTCTAGCCATTCCGAGGAAATCCGATTTGCCGACTGCATCTGGAAGCTATGAATCTTTGAAAGTACTCATCATCAACAGTCTTCACAACGTCTACAGAAATGCAGAGGCTATAATTATTCTAGACGGTCTCACTCTGCAGCTCAGCTCAGGCGATCCCTTAGATGCAGCTGCACTTCTCTCTTGCGGGCAGTGGCTGACGAGAGTCTGGACGTATCAGGAGGTGAAATTGGCACGAAAGGCCAAGATCATCACAGCTACTCATGTCATTGATTTTGAGGACATGGTCACTGCTCTCAAGCAGCAAGAGGTCTTAGATTACCCTCGATGGCATCAACTACGGCTCACTTTCGACCGCCTTCTCCCTCATCCGGATGTTGGTATATCTTTGGCCGATATTGCAATGTCCTGTGATCACCGATCAACCACCAATGATGTCGACTATGCTCGAGCATTTTTTGCACTACTCAGACTTGAATGGAAGACTGGTTGGACGTACGAAGATGGGATCATGGAGATATTTCGCTCGCAACTACGACAAGTGTCTAGGATTGCTGGAATGCATGGTCCTCGTGGACTTCCCCCACCTTACTTATGGGCACCGAAGTACCTCGTGCAGCTACAAGGTGAGATCAACGACAGTTATGATTGCGCGATGGGTATGCTAGTCGGATATTGGTATACTGTGGCAGTCAAATCGGTTAAGCATCGTGGTTATAACGAGCCGGAAAAGAAGGTCTTTTTCGATTTGATAGTGATTGATAAGAACGCGGGCGAGGTGCAAGTTCAGATCTCTATGTTCCCAGGACTAATGACGGTAAAGCTCGAAAAATGGATCGATGAGACTCTGCCATATGGGAAGACAAGAATATTATGCAGCAATGATCTAGTCCAGGGAATCCACTGCCCCGTTGTACTACTTGCGACTCTGAGCAGTGTAGAGACACCGGAATTGGGTGTTGATGCTATAGGTGAGATTGCTGAAAGCGCAGTTCTAAACGGCGGATCGGTAGAGGCGACGAAGTTACATTGGTTACTGAATTAACTATTATGAGTGACAAGGTGGTGCCTTTGAATTTTCCATTGCCTTGGAACGAGGAACGAGAGGAAGGTTTTTGGTTCTAGGCAACTGGGGTTTTGAACACTGGGAAAAGAGTCCTGACGTTCCCAAAAGGGTTTGGGTTATATATTTCAATGAAATGAAAGTGAGATGAAAGTGAGATAAAGTTCTCTCCATTTTTTTTCAAAATTGTTTCATCTAAACTCATTTCATCTTGTCGTGAGATTTCCATCTCATTGCGCGACCTAATCTCAAGTCAGTAGAATTGTAGACAACGAGCATGTGAGAGCATGCGTGTGCTTGTGCTTTATGCCCCGCGATTTTCGCTAAAATCGAAAATCGTAACCACATTTTTGCATAGAATAGAATAGCTGAATAGCCGCAGCGCTTTGTTGCTACGAGGACTCATCTTCATTCAGTTGATGATAAGTCATGCCATAATTATAGTATATTGATTAGTGCAGAGAATCATTCCACGTCCCCGATAGCATCATTCGACTATTCAGATCATGACTGTAAAGCTCAGAAGCCCCTTGTTTTACTATTGCCGATATTCTATATCTAATGGCGCCGTTTTTTGTTTCCCTGATGCCGCGATCACAAACTTTTGACTTCACCACGGCCCGTCAAGAGTTCCGCTCCCAATGGACTCATCCGAGCGATGTCTTCTCCGTCCTTCTCATCCTCGGCCCCGACGTTATTAGTCGTGCTCTCGCACAGCTCGCTGGGGGAGCCCTGACACCAGTCGCGTTCTCATTTGGCGAGTTCAGAGTCATTCAACGTCATGCCCCTTGCATTGGATTGAAGTATTCTAATCCACTTCTCTGCTTTAGGCTGGGTCGCTTACGGAGTATCAGCCCTTGTCTTCGCCGTCGGTGAGAACAAGCTCATGCCATCGGCACCAGATAGCCCAAGCATCGTCATCAACGGAAAGAATGGATATGTGAGGAATAATTCTAGCTGGATATTAGGAAGACTTGTCAGGGATTTTGAGAGCTGGATGAGTAAAGATGCACGAATGAAAGTAGAGAGTATGATAGAGGAAAAGTGGGCTGACGACAAGAAGAAAGCGGAGGAAAGCTCGCAGGAGAAGCTGATAAAGAGTACGCAAGTAGGGCTTTGTGTGTCGATCTATAAACAAAGCACTGAACGGGAGCAGGGTGTTCCAGTGCAAGACTGGATTTACTGCAGCGGCTTCGTGGTTGCACTGATCCAGCTTGGCATTTCAGCAATCCCCTATGGCTTATTTGGAGACTGGGGAATCTTGATGATCACAGCGTCCGGGATTGTCCTTGCATTTTTATCGGGGAGCTTTCCGCAGTGGAAGAAGGAGAAATGGGCATGTCGGCGCGACACGAATAAGACAGTCATCCTCACCAGGGGAAATGGAAGCCAACATGCTATCGTTATTGTAGAGCATGGAAGAGGCCTCGACCTGGAAGATTTGGCGGCTGGGCCAGTGAACGTGAATGTATCTGCTACAATGTCTACAAGGATTGCACTTGCTGTGCTAGCCGTCTTGTGGATACTTCTGCTCATTTCCGCAGCCGGTCAGAAAGAAAACTCGTGGTTCTTATTAGCTGTCGGTGGCATAGGGATGCTAGATAATGTTGCTGTTGCAGGCTGGCAAAGGAAACCGAGCGCCTTTGGGGTTCATCTAGATTTCATTGAGGTTATTGGAAATAAGAAAGTTATGGGTGCTTTGCTCCAGGTGGAAGAGAGCTACCCACACGTCGGAGCGAGTATGCGACAGACGTTCTTCCCGGGCGAATTACGGGATGAAGAGAAGAGAGAATGGGATAGCTTGGCAGATAAGGGAAGGAATTTTGATACGGAGCAGAAAAGGTTGAAAATTAAGAAGAAGGAGAAGCAGAATGTGATGGGCGAGACAAGGCGATCGAATTAATGCGTCTGACAATATCAATGCTTACGACGTATACAAGTCAATCTGGCGTTGTTGTTAAATCACGTAGTAAAATCTATACTCAAAATTGTTCTTTTATAGAAGACCATAGTAGATCCTAACATTCCATCTACAAAGTAGAGAAATATTCACCATCTAAGGGGAGAATTTCGAACATTATATTTCCTAAACTTAGCTGATCTTATTTTGAAACCAATCATTCTGTGATAGCTTGACACTCATGTTGCTACTACTCAAAATTCATGCTTCAGCAACTGACTCAACGAGAAACATTATCATCGTACATCATCTTAAATACATCTATTGAAAAACATATGAACAATGTTTCAAATCAATAAACGGATCTCAAGTGTACTTAGTATTACTTTTGAAGTAATTAACCCGTATTGATAAAAAAAATTAATTGCAAAAAAAAAAAAGAAGATGGAATGAGTGAAATGCTTCACTTGCAAACTTACTTTATATGTTTGACAATCTAGTAAGTATATATATGGCATGAGAGAAGTGGTGTTTACCTCCCGCAAAGTTGAGTGTGAAGAAAAAAGATATGGTGCGCATTTCGAATTTATAGAAGCCGAGAGACAAAAGTGAGGGTCGGATTCGGAAATGCTGTGAGCACTTCTTTTGACTCTTCTACGCTGCTTGCAGGACGTTTCGAACTGCACCTTCCTCTTGATTACCTGGGTTCGGTCACGTCAACTTTTTTGGTGTTTCGGTCGGATCCACGGGGGGAAATCATGCCATCAGTTTTCATTTTTCTAGTATTTTCAGTACGCCAGCTGAAAATTCTTGACTTTCTTGCGGATATTGACGAGTCCTGGGGATGGACTTGGTGTTGGGGGATGAGGAGACTAAGGGGTGGGCCGACGGGGTGGGTTCTTTGATAGAACGCTGGTGGGGGGGGGGATGGGGGATTTGGAATCGTGTAAAAAGGCTCGGGGAGTCTATGTTTACTATCTGAAGATACGATCTTAGCAGCATGTTGTCTCTGGGGTGCATAAGTCTAGCTAAGGGTAGGAGCGTGGTAGAGTCCCTGCATCAAGAGATTAAGATGAGGATAAAGGTATAGTTAATGTGGTTCATTCTCTTCTTGACTTTTGCCGTCTAAGACTCCTCGTTTGCGCGCTCGGTTTACTTTCAATTATGTCCAGACGGTAAAAGATCTTCGGGAGCTCAGCGCGTTCGAAGCACTCCTCACACCACCAATAGCTTATTGATATAGGGTCCCTTCGGTGGGTGTAATGTGGCCGAGGGTTTGACGTAGTTTTTACAGGGGGTTCTATATCGCCAAGGGCGTAGTCCGCCAGAATGCGGTTCTCACTTTGTTCATGTAGGAGAACGAAACGCTCGACTCCTTCCACATTCTAAAAGGGCGATGGTCTTTCATCGAGGGCCATGCGCTTCGGTGAGGACGGGCTTAGGGGTAGATTGTATGCCTGCTTTGTGTCATTGCTCGAGGCGTCGTTGGGGGACCTCATTGCCTGAAATTATTTCAATCCATACACGGATGTTCAATAAAGAGGCGAAGTAGATCTGGCCTACACACAGGAATCGAGAATTGGAGTCAAGGTCGTGTCTCACGTTCTTCGCCATACCATCGAAAGCACCTCAACCAATGTGAAATAGATCCGTTAGAACGATATAGCAGCCGATGGTGTTGTATACTGAGATAGATATGTAACGGTAGGGGTGAAACTCATCTGCCACTTGGGCTGCCTGCGGGGCACGCGGGGCTGGGAGCGATCGAGCGAGATCCCCGAAGAGTAGCCGGAGATTCAGATGATGGTTGAAACGTTCTTGTAGCCGTCATAACTGTTGCATGTTGCTCTTGAGGCGGTAGCTGTTTGAGGTCTTTCGAGATTTATTCATCTCCACACTTGTTAAGGCACTTGGAGTTCCGTCAAATACTCTGTACCCACCAAGTACCAACACGTCGTTGTGAGAATGAGCGCCACCAACCTAGAAAAAAGCAATGCCCCGCGGCGTAGTTCCTGGGGCAGATACTGGCAGTCAAGGTTAGCAGGTTATTGCCTAAGTAATGAATGTAGCCGCGAGGGTTGAAAGGAAATGAGCTCATTTGGTTTTTATTCTGCACCAACAGTTAGCATGAAGAAATTAATGCAATGACTGAGAATCGGTATCGCGAGAGCACGTGAAGAAAGAGCTCGATACATAGTAGACCCCAACTATGGTGAGACTGGCATTTACTTAGCTAGTCAAGAAAACCAAAACAGAAAACTGCTCCATAATGGGATGTCGATCGAACGTGGATTGTGGAGAAATGAAAATCAATTGTGGTGGCGATGGACGAAAGGGAAATCTATCTCTTATGTTTCCCATCAGATGCTGATATCACGCAAATCATGTATATAATCATAATGTAGACTACGGAGTATGTAGTCGTGAACAGGACGGAATATTCCAGAGCAGGATCCCTGTAACACGTGACATGCAATATCATCAAACGCAAGTGCCGGTGTCCTGCCTTTGACTCCAGACACCGGTCTTGATATTTATTGTTGTGTGAAGTGTCCCACAGTACTCCGTATCCATTAACTTGTCCTAGAGTGGTCGGATCTGCTAGGAGTTAGCCGCCGCTTCGGGGCATTTACGGTCGAGGGGGTAAGTATTCACGGCAAGAAAGGGCTAAACCCAAATGAGGGTACGAGCCCAGTTCCTGCCAAGTCCGGTACTTTAGCCATCACGCAGTTTAGTGTCCACGTGCGCACTTTCATTGGCCCGTTTCAACGACATCCTCAATCTTACCCCCACCAACCCAAGAGAGCACGGCCGAAACCTGTTGCTGACATGCTGGACGGGCATGATATGGCGTTCTAGAGTGCTTCTGCCTACCTATCAATGCTTCTTGCCACACGAGCAATGCTGCGATGCATGTGTGTGATGATGCTGCATCAATCCCACACAGATGGGAACAACCAATGCGTCTTTCTCTCCACAAGCCTCTCCACCGCGGCGTCACCAGACCCCCACCGCTGTTGCTGTATGTACGCATGGGATGCTTTGGCAAGCGATAGTGTACAAAGATCTGTCCCAGGGTTTAGGGAATATGCCCTATGTCAGGACCAGAGCGCCTTGGCATCTCCGTCAGTCTCCTGATGTAATGGAAGAAGTAATAATGACAAGGGCCATTAAGCAATTTGATATGCCAAGAGACACGTTCGCAAAGGAGCAGCTGTGACTTGCTGCCACAAACCAACCAGGCTTCGCCTCAAAGGCTATGGAGAAGACATTCTAGACAGTCTTATGATACTCGGTAGTCCTGATAGAGATGCACGGGATGGTGGGGGGACAGCGTCGGGCGCCAAGGACCCAAGAAGGTCGCGGTTGTTCGAGGTCTTATACTTAGACTGGGCCGATCAGGATGGGATTTCCGGGTTGTGACAGATGATTCGTGATAGACGAGCCCTAGCTGTGTGCCGGCCTCGAGCCCCAACACAGACGACTCGAAGGGGACAAGTGCAGCGGTCAGGGTTGCTTGCACGGGCATCTGCAGGACAGCGTAATTGGCTGGCAGGCAAAAAGGTCTCTGGTACGCAAGTACTTGGAATTTAGTGGTTTTGGTGGCACGAGTGGGAAGGCTCTTTAAGCGGCCCCGAGGACGCATGATAGGCTTGCCGGGCTTTGCGATGCAGATTGGGGGACCACCAGCACTCGGTACTACATATGTATCGTGACTGCGGAGCACCGTAGCACAGGGATAGTATAGATAGCAATCGTAAGAACGGAATCGGCATCTTCGCCGCTCGAGTCTCGAGTCTCGACTGCGTGTTTTTGTTTTGCATTTGGGAGAGCAGTGGGCTGTCCGCTAGTCAGTAGTGGCAGAAAACCGGAGGGTGCCACTAAAGCAAACTATCGTCCGATGGTAAGTGGACGCAGTAGTACCTTAATACTGTATATCAAGGGTACGGTCCCCTCCCACCCCTTCATGCAAGTTGACACAATCTCATTTTGCTGTCCATCATCAATTGCCCAGTCGACCAACACAAGCTTTACATTGACTTGGATTGCTTTGCTTTGCTTTCTCGACATGGCTACCAAGACAGTAGGCGGCAATGCTGCCTTCCACAACTTCCACAACGACTACGCCCACATCGCCGACCCCAACGAGCGACGAAGGCTCGCTCTCGCCGAGATCGATAAGGCGCCGTTTGGATGGTACCACGTTCGTGCGGTGGTAGTGGCAGGCATTGGTTTCTTCACAGACGCCTACGACATCTTCGCCATCAACCTCGTGACCAGCATGTTGGGAGTCGTGTACTGGCACGGCGCGAAAGTTGGGCCAGGCCAAATTCCGACCAGTGCGGATACCGCCATCAAGGTCGCGACGTCTGGAGGAACGGTCATTGGTCAAGTCGCTTTCGGTGCTGCTGCTGATATCCTCGGTCGAAAGAAGATGTATGGAATCGAGTTGATCATCATCATCGTCGCTACTCTCGCTCAATCCCTGACTTCTTCCTCTCCTGCCATCTCCATCGTCGGTATCCTCGTTTTTTGGCGGGTGATCATGGGGATCGGAATTGGAGGAGATTACCCATTGTCATCTATCATCACCTCCGAGTAGGCTTTTCCGGTCCTTTCAGTTTTTGGCTTTTTGGTCTGACAGTCGCAGATTTGCTACTACAAAATGGAGAGGCGCAATGATGGGCTCTGTTTTCGCCATGCAGGGAATCGGTCAATTCGTCGCCGCCATCATCGCTCTCATTGTCGCCTCCGGTTTCAGGCACTCCCTCGAGAGTTCCAAAACCGCAGCTGCCTGTGGTGGTGTCTGCGGTTTGGCCGTTGACAAAATGTGGCGCGTGATCATCGGTTTCGGTGCCGTCCCAGGCTGCATCGCCCTCTACTACCGTCTGACCATCCCTGAGACCCCTCGATACACCTTCGATGTCGCTCGTGATGTCGAGAAGGCCGGCGAGGATACCAAGGCTTATATCCAGGGCAAGTCCGAGGGTCATCCTGACGAGATCACTCGTGCAGCCACCATCCAAGACGCCCAGGCTCGTCTCGACATTCCCAAGGCCAGCTGGAAAGACTTCGTTCGCCACTATTCGCAATGGAAACATGGCAAGGTCCTCCTCGGTACAGCTGGATCATGGTTTTTCTTGGATGTTGCATTCTACGGTCTTGGGCTCAACAACACTGTCATCTTGACTGCCATCAAGTTCGTCAAGGGTGCCAACATGTACAAGGTCTTTCACAACGCCGCCGTGGGTAACTTGATTATCGTCTGTGCCGGTTCTATTCCCGGGTACTGGGTTACGGTAGCTCTCGTGGACACGGTTGGGCGCAAGCCGATCCAATTAATGGGTTTCGCCATGCTCACTATCCTCTTCATCATTATCGGTTTTGCATACGACAAGCTTCTCCAGCACAACGGCGCTCTACTAGCCCTTTACGTCCTTGCCCAGTTTTTCTTCAACTTCGGTGAGTCACATAAACCCTCCCCAAAACCACCGTGTCCGCAACTCCCACTAATGAATCATCATCCAGGCCCCAACGCCACCACCTTCATTGTTCCTGGTGAATGCTTCCCCACCCGCTACCGCTCCACCTCGCACGGGCTTTCAGCCGCCTCAGGCAAAGTCGGCGCCATCATTGCCCAAGTCGTCTTCGGTCCTCTCCGAACCAAGGGCGCGCCACCAGGCTCGAACGCTTCCCCCTGGCTCAACCACGTCATGCAGATATTCGCACTGTTCATGCTGTGCGGTATCTTCACGACCCTGCTCATCCCCGAAACGAAGAGAAAGACCCTCGAAGAGCTCGCGGGCGAGGTTCCTGGAACTTCGAATTATGATCCTGTGAGCAGTGGGCACGGGCCTTCGAGTGGGTATAGGCACGGGAGTGAAGAGGATAGTGGGTTGAGTGGGGAGAAGGCCGTTTAGACTTGGTTTTTTCTTTGTACATTTTTGAACTTTGGAAAACTTTTGTTCAGCAGGCGGATTTTGGTTAGACCGGGTTTATATAATGTTTCTCTCAACCACCATCGTTGAAAACAGAGGTCGTGGCGGGGGTGTACATCATTCAATGGCACATATATCAAAAACTTCTCGCATTCATTCTCGACCTCGTCGACTACCTATAGCTTTGTTTGTCTACGTCTCCACATCCTTGGCCTCAGCCCCATTCTCCCCTTCATTATTCATTAACCCCTCTTCAATCACATTCACGTCTGTATCTCCTCGGTATTTACCATATGATTCTACACCACCTCCTCCTCACCTTCCCCCCCAACAAACATCCTTAACCCCCATCCATCTCCCTCCAGCGACAAAACCCGCCTAGGGTTAAAAAAACACTCTTTCTTAGCCAGGAGTGTGTGTTGAGGAGGGGTTTGGGTTAGCTGAGCTGGTAGGGAGCATGAGAGAGAAAGACTGTGTGTGTGTTTGTGTTTGTGTGTGTGTGTGAGAGAGAAGGGGGGAAGAAGGGTATGAACGAGACCTTAAAACAACAACAACGCTGATACTCAACTCTATCACTCGCGCACCTACAACCCCGTCAATAGTCCAAAAGACACAGCTTTCCCTTCTTGCCTCTGCGCCTAGGTTCAAGGATACTATTTTTGGGAAGCAGGAATAGGAGGAGGGGTGGGGGTGGGGGTGGGGATGGAGATGTGGAGTAGGTCGGGCGGGATGGGATGGGATGGGATGGATTGGATTTGTGGAAAGGTGGTGGGAGGAGAGGGAGGGGGGGAGGGGGAGGAGGAAGAGGAGGGAGAAAGACGAGGAGCGAGACGGGAAAGGAACAATGCGAAGGAGTCGGGACGAGAGCACCAACCCGCTCCAGTCAGTAGTATCAGCTTGGCAAACTTTCCGCCGCAGATTGCGCACTGTTCGTTTTGGCTTATCGTATACTAAGGTACGTTAAAGAACACCCCGCGACTTTTGGAAATGTTTTGATGATGGATATATTTGAAATTGGCATGAGCAGGACTGATTCGGTTATGGATCTTTGAACCGTGAATGGTTTGAGATGGTGGGGTTGGGGGTTGGGGGTGGTGGTGGTGGGGGATGGATGAAGCAAAGCACCTTATCGAAGAAGAAAACAAGAAAACAAGAAAGTTCAGCCAAACGTAGTACATTTCCAGCAGAACTCTTTGCATTCCATAAAACATTCCTAATAGCCATCTCTAAAAAGAAACCCCTTTTGCAATGAACGAAACGGCCGGATGTAGTAGGCTTTGCTATCGGGAAGGGTTCGTCCCTGGCACCTTGTTCTGGATATTGGTGTGAGCGTGTAGCGTTCTCTTGCAGCTTTTTGGGGGGGATGGATATTCCATACTGGCATATGTTTTTATGTTCTTAGCTTTCTCGGATCTTCGGTGCGTGCATACACGGTTTGGTGGTTTGGGGAGGATGCCACTACTTGTGTTGTTTCACAAATATTGTCTGTGATGGGCGCTCAAGCGTAGATTATTGTTTGGGAAAATCCGGCCTGGAAGTAAGCTCGGCTGTTGTTTTTTATCCCTAGATGCTTATGTTTATATATTGGATCTGGGTGCGACTAATTCTGAGGTCGCCTCGATCACTTGATGCGGTTGATTTGCTCAGTATTCCTCTAAGTAATTGTACGATATATCCAATATATCTCTTGGGAATCGAAGAAAAAAGCTGCCTCCTCAGTACACCAACCAGAATCTTCATACCCTTCCTCCTTCCCACAACCCAGCCGCAACGCTACAATCGACCGGCCTGCACTCACCCGCGCCTACTTCTTTATCCACCTCCCAGGATGCCAAATCCCCAAAACCCACACAGCAATCACAACGGGCGCAAACTCCAATGCCCCGAAAAAGGCTTCGTGCGAGCTCAGATACCCAAAGACGCCTTGGGCAGTCTCCGCCAGGCGGAATATGGTGCGGAGATAGACCAAGAGGCTGGCGACTGCGAGGGCGAAGAAAAAGGGGCGTTTGCGGGCTACATGCGGGCGGAAAGTTTGATCGCGGTGGAGAGATATAACGAACATGGCGAAAAGCGAGAGGAAGATGGTAAACGCAAACGTCTGGAACACCAGTCCAGCAAGCAGAATATCATTTGGCACCATCGGGCTTTTCTGATGAGACTCGGCACTCCCGATCATGCCGGCGCCAGCAATCTGCAGAACAGTCGCAACAACATCACAAGCCACAAAACCCCACAAGATCAACTTTGGCCTTAACCACGCCCGCGACCCTGTATCAAACCCCCCCGCCGCCGCCCAACCGACGAGCTTACTGAGACAGACGTAGATGCTCGCAGAGATGAAGACGGGCGCAACGACAATGAAAAAGTATTGCACGACAAAGTTGATGACAGAGTACGGGTCTTTGCGCGAGGAGAGGGAGCGGAAGATGTAGCCAACGACTTCCATGATGCAGGCGAAGGCTAGAGGCGAGAAGTACCAGGTGCGGTGCCTGAGGAGCTCGAACGTGTGCAGGAAGAGGGAGATTGCGAAGAGGATGATGGCTAGGATGGCGAGAGCGAAGCTTGGCGTGTAGCTGTGGTATATGAATTTAGTATAGGTCAAGCAAGCATTTGGGGCAAGTACGAGGGATCTTGCGCTTAAGAGACGTACCCATAGATAATGATTCTTGCATCGTTCGGGCCATGAGGATTGGGGAAATTGGGATCAGTAAAGCCTGCGGCTGTGGGAGTGCTCATGGTGAAGGAGTGGAGCGATTCTCTGGAGAGACGGTTTTCTTTGAATCAATCTGGAGAGCTTTTGTTGCAGTCTGAAGAGCGAATACTGGATTGTGTTGGTGACGAAGATGTGACCATCTGTTGTATATCATCGTTGAAGCCATAATGTTCAGCGTGCCGTGTCCAACAATCTGCCAAGGCGCCCTTTGATGATGGTTGACATCATGACCTGGCGAGGGTCCTGTCAAAACCGCTCCTGCAGCACGCTTATTTAGGCTTTTAGCAAGCGGGTCGCTAGGTACATAGCGTACAGGGTTTAGGGGCCGTTTGTCGTTTCGCTTCCCTTGAACATCATCTCGGTAGCCGAGAGTTCATACGTGAGACTGTAGTGAGCAGTTGAACCCTCTTAAGTGGATTTGGAAAAGGAATAGCACCAGACGTCAGACTCGCCTAGCATCGAAAAGTCCAGGACTAAGGTAAAGAAAGCACCCAAGAAAGCTATCAGCGATGGTCGCCTACCTGATTTAGGACAAGAGCGAGCAACGAAGAGGCAAGGCAATTGAGGAACAAGAAGAATAACCATAACCATAACCATAACCAACCCCCCCAAGTAGATGCCGACTTTGTGATTCCACAGATTCTGGAAACGGGCAAGCTTGTAGAAGTATATGGAATCGCGGCCTTTGGCGAATAAGCTGAAATTGGGTGCCATGAAATGGGACAGACCAATTGGTAGGGCAGATTCCATTAGACAACTATAAAATGAAAACAAGTTGGAGAAGGTGGTTTCACGAAAAAACAGAGGAGAAACATTCCATAGAGCCATACTTATGTAGACATCCCTATCATTGTACACGCATCATTGCCCCCAGCGAGATCATGACCCCCCTTCACTGGTGGAGATTGAAAACGCATAAAACTCCAGCATACATCAGCATGTCCCGCGATCTCATTAGGTTTCGTCACAACGGCCCGCTTCCATCCAGAGCCCAGATACAATCCACCTGGCCCGAATTTCCCTCGAGAGTTAGTATATCTCCAAGAAAGGATATGATAGGACACGAAACGAAAGCCTCAGTCAATCTCCCAAGACCCACCCGTCTCCTTGGCTATCATGGTCTTCGATGACGCGGATTTCCCCAGAGAGACGCCATAATCATCTTCCTCCCACATATCTTCAGATTCCTCGTCGGCATCACTGAAATCCCAAGAGCAAGGAATCTTCTGTCCTGCCTCTCCATAACCATAAGATGCCCCCCGATGGACGCCATTTGCGATTTTGGCAGCAATATTGAGCATTAGTGCAACGAGTTGGACCGGCGGTCCCAGTAGCATGGAACATGTCTTTTGCAATATTGCAGTAGTGAGATGATGGCCTGAAAACCTATTCCTTGGCGAATAGAGGTTGACGGGTGAGGGAAGTGGCGAATAAGGACGCCGCGTTAGCCACTTTTCGCGGTGGCGGAGCTCATTCGAAGGTTGTGGCGTGACCGGCTCAGACCAATGATCCTCTGATGCGGTATCACTGACAAGCGGAGGTGTTTTCGGGGGGCCTGGCGACGATGAAGAGGTCTCTTCCTGCCCCGACTCTGCTTCCGTAGGGTTCCAGAACTCGGTATCACCGGTAATTGTGACACGTGAGGTATCGCGTATGTGGCTACGTGTTCGTTGAACACCGAGGCCAACATTCTCATCCGATCTTGCTGTTGGGGAGGGAGGTTCGGAGTATGGCGGCGAGGGTGGAAGAGGGGATATTGGACTATGAAATGAGTGGAAGGAGTCTTCACTTGATGATAGACTTAGTGATTGTTTGGTGTCTTCTGGCGGAATCGAAACAATGGTTGCGGCAATTGAGGGTGATGCAGTTCTCAAAGTTAGTTGTGAGGGTGCTGTTACGGCCCGACCAGTCTGTAGTGATCTTGGACGCGTTGGGGTTGTGTAGGTACCCGGATCTTCGTAGAAAAGTTCGGTCAGGTTCTCAGCGTTGATGCCCGAGTCATTCGTACCATCATCATCATGTTCATGATCTGTGCTTTCAGCACTACTCAGATCGAAGTTCTTCTTCGACTCGTCTGCAGCACTTTTCGGCTCACTCTTGGATGCAAAGTTCTGGTTGTCATCTTGTGTGACTTCGAATTGCACTGGACTTGAGTGTCTTATTGCAGGACCATTGGTGTTCTGCGGCTGTCTGTACGCTTGCTCCAACACCGGCTGCACTCTCTGTTTGGGTTTCCAGGGTCGCTTCTGTATAGGAGTCTTAGGAGGTTCGGGTAAGTCGACTGTGAAACCCCTCTCAAAGGGACATGGGGTGACCTCGTACTGCAGCACTTTGGCCAAAACTTTCTTGAATTCTTGCACCTTTCCCTTCTCTTCCGGGTAGGAATTCGGAAGCTCTATTCGGTAATAAGAGTTCTGGACGATGCGCAGGACGAACTTCGACTCCCCATCGACGCACCAGCATTGCGATTTCGCCAGTATGGGTCGGAGCGTCGTTCCTGAATGCAGAAATGCCACAGAGCCAAGCACTCTGTAAATCCGTAACGGTCCTAGAAAGCCAGGATGAGTCAGTATTAATGATAGAGATATTAGCTGAACAGAAAGGGTACTACCTGCTGCGATTGTTCTCTCCGTTGTAGAAATCCATGGCAGGGAGCCAACCGGCTCATCTTGTTGGTCACGTATCCCATGGCCCAAGCTCGAATGCCTTCTTTCCTGACTTGGATATGTGTTGAATGATACAATCCTACCGGCACTGTGGGTAAAAAGGGTTTCTGCTCCTTCCCCTTCCGTCTCGCGGAATGGCTCAGTCAGCTTGGAGAAGCCTGTTGATCTTATGGGCGCGGTAAAGGAACGGCGCAACACGCGAGGGGAGCCCGTATTCTCGGGCGTGGTCGGCGCTGAAGCGATTTCCATGATACCTCACTCGCAGACTCTTTCATCGATGCAGATAGGCTGGTAATGCTAGCATCGTGGACGCGTAAAGCACCTCGGAAGAGTCTTTGGACGAAGGAGTGTTGTTGACCAATGGCAAAGCTCTAAGGCCGGTCACTACCCGGAGTTTACAGTAGCCTCCGTCCTTTTCGAAACATCTTTCCTTCGACATCACACACAACGTCCCGGCCATAGCAGAGAACTACAACCCTGCGGTAACGAAGTGGTTTTACTGTCATCCAACCTACTCAAATAGCTCTCGCTCGGGACTCCCTCCCCGATTTCAGCAGACCTGTTTCTAAAATCCTCAAACCCAAAGCGCTTGCCGGCTTTCCAAAAGAAATAAGCATATCGCGGCATTACAACCATACTCAGGTTATCACTGATTTACCATGTGCGATATACAGCTGCCTATCTGACCACTGCTCCTCCTTCCCACGGTTGACGCTGGGCTAGAGACTGAAGCTAAGATCAAGACTGGGATTTGAGAGCAAAGTCACTGCCACCAGTCTACAAATGGCACGTTATTATGTATCCATATCCTCGTCCAGAAGGCTTCATTATCTTCTCCTTACGCGTCGGATCCTTTTGCCTATTCATGCACTTTGTTACGATCAACGTCCTCCTCAAAGTTCTTTAAGCGGTAGACTTCACCTGAAGACTGACTCCACGTTTCCTGATTTGTGAGTGAGGAGGACAGAATAATTCCAGTCAGCCTGCTCAGTTGCAACATAGCGGTGCTAGATATTCAACGGATAGCATTGAAAGCGTGGAGCTCAATGCAGGCCATAGGGGACATTAGGGCAAAATAATGCTCGTCCTTTAGCGAAGTGGAATTTGTTTGGAAAATGGTAAGTTCTCGAGTAAAGGAGCTTGGGGAGAGAGCTAGCTTGACGATCCAAGATTGAGAGAATCAACAGACTTCTTTGACCGTACAGATCTCCAACCTTGAATTATGTCGATTACTGCACTTTGAACCGCGATTAGATTGTCTTGGGGTTTTGTTATATCTCTTACGATGAGTGATTGCTTGTCTGTCTCGTTTCACTGCGATCGTTGAGAAGCTACTTTGACCCCTATGACCTTGCCCATCTCCTAGTGGCAACCCTTGTGCTCCTCCAACATTCCCTGCGAAGAAACTTTCATGGCCAACCTCACCCTGTTTGTTGTCTTGACTTCACCTATCTTCTCTCCACACAGTCATCGCGTCATCTGAAACGTAAAAATCCTCTCATATCTGATAATTGAGGCAGTACGGACCGTTGAAGCATTCAGCTGCTTCGGCGATACCGCCATAGTTTCTGGAACCATACAGTAGGCACAACTCCGTAACAGCCGCAATCTGTGGCCCTCAAGCTAAAGGTCGCAGCTATAATGCCTCTAAATTCAGCATGATGTGTAACATCTCTTACAAGGATGCAGCACGAACCTACAAGTTGCCACTAGTTGTTATACTGCACGTGGTCGCTATCTAATTGACAGCTAAACCTCGTATGGGCGAGCTTGGGCAACTCAGAGCATTGTAAAGGCCAGCCAATGGGATCAACCCAACAGTGAGCTGGAGTAAGCCATTGAATTGCGGAAGCAGCTGACGCTTGATCACAGTGCTCAATCGTCAAGTCCCGTTCCCTGTGAAAGCAGAAAGGGAGACTCTTTGGCTTAATTGGATGTTCTATCTCGAGCTGCTGACTGGATGGTCTCTGCCGCCCAAGCGTCTACCAGCTGCTTCGACTTTATAAAGCAAGTAAGAAAAGCATGGCGAGTGGAATGAGAAGCCTAATACAAGCCTAATAATCGCTCTTGCCCTACTGCTATGCTTCGTAAACATGAGTTCTAGGCCGAAGAAGAGGAGTTTTCCAAAGCTATTCTACGCTTGAATGTTTGGCCTACTCTTGCATTGAAGGTCACGACAACTGCAATACGAACTGTGCTCTCCTTTATAGCTTCCAAGGGGGGGGAGCTAAGCCGTTCTTAGGTAAGGTGTATCTTAAGGTAAGTTCGTAGGTACCTTAGACGCTGACCTGACCCTCGAGCGCGGTTACGTCGCGATTATCCTAATGTAGTTACTACTTAGGGCAAGTGCTGTCTTCGCCAACAGATAAGGAAACAACACGCCACTAGCATACCCTGCACTTTCACTTCTGTTACGTCGACCACCAAGCTTCCCTACTAATGCTTCATTTTCTCATTGAGCTATATACAATCTGCTTCTAGTCCTATCGAGAATTGAGGGCGCTACATCAGCATGTCTTTCATAAAAACTCTTACCCTAGCAGTGCTTATTTTAGCATACCATGTCTGTGGTTTTTCTAACGGTCAGCTTCAGCCTGGCTGTCATCCTCCACCTGTCATTCCTAGCAATTTTACTAAGAGGCCTGACCATTGGCGTTATTCCCCGACCTGGCTTGCCCCAAGGCAGTCGGGCAAGGTGTGGAGTGGTTGGCATAACGTCCAATACTTGTTCTCCTTGTACGTCTTGGATACATGCGTGGAGAAAGCATGAAGCTAACAACGTCACAGTGGTGATTCTTATACTACTACAAGCTTCAACATCAGCGGAGAACAACCCAACCGCAACAACCCACTCGGAAACCCATTGTATCCTGGTGTAACTTCCTCCAACGGGCCTAATTATGTCGACTTCTTGACCACAACATACAACGCAAGCTATATCCAGACGTATAATTTTGGGTTCGGCGGAGCTACCATCGACCCGAATCTAGTAGAGTCTGCCTTTGGGCTTAGTGTGCAAAGCTTTGAGCAACAGGTTACAAGCGAATTCGATCCCGATTATGCGGAAAAGGTCATTGTCCCATGGACATCTGCGAATAGCCTGTTCTCTGTCTTTTTTGGCATCAATGATGTGATTCGTTCGTATACCGAGCAAAGTTCCCTTCTCAACTATGCTCTCATAAAAAGATACGAAGATCTTGTTCATTCTGTCAGTCTTATGCGAAAGCAATGATGAAACCAACGATCGTTGCTAATGCGCCTATCAGTTATACGCCTCCGGTGCTCGCAACTTCGTGTTTCTCAACGTTCCACCTATTGACCGCTCACCTAGTGCTCTTATCTTGAGCGCATCTACTCAAGCCTACCTGGCGGAATACATTGGGGAGTTCAATTTTCGACTCGGAGCAATGGTGTATAACCTTGGCACTCATTATCCAGATACTACGTCGTTCTACTTTGACACAAACTGGCTTTTTACCATAGTGCTTAACAACCCGTCGGCATTCCAGGAGACGTCGAATTACCACAATACCACTGGTTACTGTGCGGCCTACCAGAAGTACGTTTCATACTTCTGGTGGCTTTCACAATCATGACTAACAACCGTTGTAGCGGAACACCAACCTTGAGCTACTTCGATCCATCATGTGAAGTCCCAGTCGATCAGTACATGTGGCTAAATGATCTTCATCCAACGTATCCGACCCACAACCTGATCGCATCAAGAATCATCCAACGGCTTGGGGGCTAATAGAGATTGAACCCGACGAGGATAATAATCAGATCTATGTACTATTCGCAACAAAGCTATTAGTTTTCTTAGCGTCATAATGCGATTCAATCTAAGATGGTTCCATCATTTGTGTTACGCATTGCAGTTCTCGCTGCTCCGGAAACATAGAGGGATTCGTTCACTAGTCATGTTTCTGTCACTTATTGCAGAGATAGATATATTTATGGTAGCTTATCGTAATAGCAGACAGGTTTTAGAAGGCTTCCAGCGGATGTCGTTTCCCTTTTTTTATGCAGATGGTTCAAGCCAGAAAAAAAAATGCGTGCCGAGTCATTCTTCAACTTTTCCACATATTGCCACAGATATCTCGAAGCGCTATGATTTCGTGCGCACCTATGGATTTCACGAAGCAAGACCTTCTACGGGGATAGTCAAATCTAGTCAGAGGAGCTATGATTGATTAAGAGACGTTGAGTCGATAGCGATTCTTCTTCTTGCTTGTGGATATAGAACGTACTAGGTTAGAACGATGATTGGTACGCAACAGCATAGGTAGGTACGGAGGTGCAGAAGAAAGTGTCTGAGTGGAAAATGGGGTTACAGTTGGTGGGGGTTGGAATAGCCGAGCCGGGGCCGGAAGTCTTTTTTTTTTCCGGACCCAGCTCAACTTTTTGCATAGAATATGCGAAACATATGTTCGAAAACATTTCATCAACATTTTGAATTTGCCCAACTACAGCGTATGAGAAGCATATGCAAAGCATGAATTCCGTCCTACTTTGCCGCAATGCGGTCAGAGCGATGTGTGATGACACCGAGGACTGTGAAGTGCGTTAGCAGTGCACATGCGATGCTTATGCTATGCTTATCTTTGCCCTTGACATCTGCGACGATCTTCTTGAGACGCTTGCTTGAGAAAGAATCTAAGAAAGATTTTAGCAAAGCATATGCGATGCATATGAAGTACATACAGATCAACGAAGATGACGATGAGAATCCGAAGCGAAGATGAGAATTCGATTCAATCTGACATAAGATTAACGTATGCTCAATATATGCAGACTGCATGTTCATTCAAAGAATATCACCTACATTTTCTTCATCAATCATGTTTTGTATCTTCTCTTTTTCATCTTCATCATTCTGCTCATGTTTTGCATCATCATTCTTCTCGTTGTTTTCAAAACCACGATTGTGTGAGTTACGTGACAGCTGAATTCATTATTAGCTTATGCTCAACATATGCGTGCTTCATCTCTCATCTCTAATTCGTTTAGGCACGCAGATATCTCGTCCGCACGATTTTTCGCGGTAATGTTTTCTTCGTCCATCGATGTCTCTATAAGCTCAGTCGATGCTGCGCATATACACAGCTATAATTACACGTTTAATTTTTATAGCCTCGCTTAATCCTAGATTCGGCTAATAATTCCAACCCGACGTCAAGTCTCGCATATGCGGGGCTCATGCTAATTACAAAGTCCGGCTCGATGCCAAGAATTTTTACCAACTGGGCCGGGATGGATGCTTTCGGATGGGAGAACGCTTATAAAATGATTGAGAGTCTTCGTGTTGACTATGATATCTTGGGCCCCGCCTTCCAAGTGCAGCCTCCGAAGTGAGACACGTCTCCCGTGTCTGTCACGACGCTGCATAGACCTCAAAGGGTGACCGGAAGATGCAGGCAAGGCAAAGCGTGTTGATAGCTTCTCGAATGTAACTTAATTCCAACGTTAGCTGAGCAAAGGTTCAGCTATCAATACTCTTATTTACATATATCTATATCTATCCATTCCATGATCCATTATCTTTGTGAGCCGTGCTATGGGTTTCTTCAGTAAGAGCTTCAGTCTTCAGGTCTCGGTTCGAGTGGTTTCAAGAAATTGAATGCTCATCGGAATGAAGTTTGCCAGAGTCATCTTCAGAGCACAGGCATAGATACATCAGTTCAGGCATTTGGAGTATAGACAATGATTACTCGAGTTCACTCATCTCGATTGTTAATACTTATTCTGTAATTCTTTTTATCTCTCTGTGATTCTGTGAACTCGCTTTAGGGTCAGCTTCGGTACTTACGATAATCTCCAATTAGCCACATGACTGTTTGTGCTATTCTTTCGAGAATAGATTATAGAATTATCGAGTTATATATTACCTTGTTGTGTTAACTATCTCACCTAGTAAATACGATGATGCGTAATCATAAAATATGTTCTGATTAGGTACGGCTCTACTCGTAGTGTCTAACCTACGTCATTCAACATGTCTGCCGTCGAAAAGCTTCAGGATATTCTATCAAGTAGCAGTCTTTAATACGTGATTTCTTTCAACTCGCTGCCAGTACGTGCATTGAAAATTCGCAATGTCGAACTTCGATCCTAATGCTATCTTACGAGGTGCCCAGCTCACCATTGTTGGGGGTTTGCGCTCCGTAATCCTGCCACTTCACTTCCCGAGCTGAAATTCACACCAGCGCTCAGAGCACTCCAGAACCCAGGCTTATTCAAATACGAGCATTACCGCCAGGCTGCTATTGCCGTCTGCGCTGGCATTGTCATAAGGCTCCTAATAGCTGTACCTGTGAGTTCCCTACCTGGAGACTGAGATTGGGCTGAGGCTGACGGAACTTGAACGTAGATCGTGGCTGCCAAAGCCTCGTTATGGACACTTTCAAATTTCATAAACTTTGACTCAGTCACCTGGGATGACAAGGTTGTTGGAGGACTGGACTTTGTTGCAAATTCGGTGTTGCAGGTTCCCTTCTTTCTGATGAGCCTGATGCGTTACATCACACCAACGCTCGATCATATGTGAGTAAAATTTCACAGACTGCACGAAGATTATGCTCACGCCGTTAGGTTTATGGACTCCCTTGAATGGGTAGATCAGACATACATCCAGAAGCACAGGTCTGAGGATCCGAAAACACTCCGTGCTTTGTACTATCCGAACCTACGAATGTACACGACACATGGCGATACAAGCAAACACAGGACTCCAACGGACGCAGCGATAGCATTCCTGATCCGCTTTGGCCGACGTGCGAGCATCTCCTTGGCCATATACTTGCTCTCCTATCTTCCAGTCATTGGACGATTCGTCCTTCCTGCGGCAAGTTTCTACACGTTCAATAACGCTGTGGGGCCGTTGCCGGCTGCTGTGATATTTGGTAGTGGTATCTTCCTGCCTCGAAGGTACCTCGTCGTGTTCTTGCAGAGTTACTTCTCATCCCGAAGTTTGATGAGAGAATTGGTCAGTCATGGCGCTGGGATGCATTTACCATTACGTCCGACTGATCAGGACAGCTCGAACCTTACTTCTCACGAATTCGCCTTTCGAAAGACCAAAAGCGCCTTTGGTTCCGTGACCGCGAAGGTGTGCTCTTTGGATTTGGCGTGGGATTCTACATATTTCTCAAGATCCCTCTCTTGGGTGTGCTCATCTATGGAGTCGCCGAAGCCTCAACTGCATTTCTCATCACCAAGATCACGGATCCTCCGCCGCCTCCCGCCTACAGTGAAAGATTTGCAGAAAGTCAGGTTAGATGGACGAACAAGCACGAGTTTCTCAAACTTCCTTTGGCGAATCTAGATGCCCATAATATTCAGACAAACCAAGAGAAGCAAAATCCTCTTCATAACCCAGAGCTCCCGGAAAAGAAGTTTTCCTAGCCATTTCTATCAGTTTGCGGACGATTTGCAACAGGCATACATTAACTGTACATAACGTTCTCACGCAAAAGCATCCATGTCAATACAAATAAGCCGAAGATGGCCCGGTAACATGGCAATCCATTAAACCCGATGCGGCAGTGTCTTGGGACTTCTTTTCTATTCTCAGAATGGGCGAATCATTCTCCCCCTCTTACCCCGCCTTGTTTTGTCTGGTTGCGAGGAGCCAGACCACAACTGATAAGGGCGATAGACCACCATCATGAACCTTATCATCTTCCACAATACAACAAAACGATTGCAATGACCACACTACCGTATTATACCTTGCTTTTCATCATGTTCAAGGGAAGATGGAAAGCTAATGGCACCTTGGCCTGCGGGGCAATGGGCTAGAGTGCCATCCGTTGCCCCGCCATGTCTTTGAATATCTTCACTGCTTTTCCTTATACAACAACAACATAACAGTAAAGCTCCATCTTGTCTTAAGTACTTCCAAAGTTGTCATCTCTGTTCCCAATCGGCATTTCTCTCTGTACATCATGGGTCTCAAGGAAATCCGCACGGCCATGAAGGTCGAGCTGAAGAAGCCTGCTGCGGAGCAGTCTGGTCTTCACGTATGTTCAATACCATTCCAGCTTTGAAGGGTGTATCACTGACATGGCGCAGAACAGGTGGCATCCTGACGGTACATAAGCCTGCCTGGAGCTTTATCGTTTTGGACTTACGTATTCATACAGTACCTTTCTGCGGCACGATCAAGAACGATGAGATTGTCAAGATCGAATGTGTGGACTGGACAGGTGGACAGATTGGGAACAACGATAGCGCGGATGACATGAGAACCGTCGACTTGACCAAGATCCACTACTTGACCGGTCCTTTCGAAATCGAGACTGCAGAGCCTGGAGACGTCCTTATCGTTGAGATTCAAGATGTGCAGCCGTTCCAGGAGCAGCCTTGGGGTTTCACAGGTGTGTTTGACAAGAGCAATGGTGGTGGATTCTTGGATGAGATTTACCCCAATGCGTAGGTCTTCACGCACCGAGCGCTATAGACTCCATACTTCCGCTTGACCACTATCACCTAGTATCTCTTTATTAGTGTTGATGGATCTGACTAACAATTCTATGTCCCACCAGCGCCAAAGCCATCTGGGACTTCGAGGGTATCTTTGCGTCCTCCCGCCACATTCCCCATGTCCGATTCCCGGGTCTCATCCACCCTGGTATTTTGGGCTGTGCCCCATCTGCCGAAGTTCTCGCCGAGTGGAACCGCCGCGAAGGAGAGCTCATCGACGCCTACGCGGCGCAGAAATTCGAAAAAATCGTTGCCCAACCCCCTGAGCCGCAGAACGTGCACGCGGGCAGCGGAACCGGGGACGTCAAAGCCAAGGTGGGCAAAGAAGGCGCGCGAACCATCCCCGGCCGCCCCGAGCACGGCGGAAACTGCGACATTAAAAACCTCAGCCGCGGCAGCAAAGTCTACCTCCCCGTGCACGTCAAAGGCGCCAAATTCAGCGTCGGCGACCTGCACTTCTCCCAAGGCGACGGCGAAATCTCCTTTTGCGGCGCCATCGAAATGGCCGGCGTCATCACGATCAAATTCACCGTCATGAAGAACGGAATGGCGGACTTGGGAATGAAGAGCCCGCTGTTCCTGCCCGGACCCGTAGAGCCGCATTATGGACCCGGGCGGTATCTGACGTTCGAGGGCTTCAGCGTTGACGAGAAGGGCAAGCAGCACTATTTGGATGCGACCATAGCCTATCGCCAGACGACGTTGAGGTGCATTGAGTACCTCAGGAGGTTTGGGTATGATGACTACCAGACCTATCTCCTGCTTAGCTGCGCGCCGATCCAGGGGCATATTGCCGGGTTGGTCGATGCAAGTCACATCTTTCTCTATCCTGAAAAATAGGAATTTGAAGCTGATTAGGGTACTTAGATCCCCAATGCCTGCACGACGCTCGGATTGCCAATGGACATCTTCGACTTTGACATCTCGCCCTCTGGGCCCGCGAAGAAGATGGATATGGGGACTTGTGCTTTTACGAGCAAGTGAGTTGGTTGGGCCGATAAAATTAGCAACGGGGTACGAGATCTTTGTACGGCAAACTTGAAATTCAATACAAGTACGATAGCTACTACGCCATATCATATTTCTCTCGGTCCCAAATCTGCATGACACGAGAAACTCAACCCCTCCATTTCGCCTCCGCCCCGGGAAACACCAGCACCCTTCCCTTCCCTTCCCACCCACCTCACGCCCTCCCACTAATATAATCCCTATTCTCCACCGTCACGCTCTTCGTCTAAACCCCCCCCCACAAATATCAGCCATTTGCACCAAAACCCTAAACACCCCCAAAAAAAAACCACAAAAACATACCATATGATTAACCTTGTACACGCCGACCAGCCTCGACGCAAGCTCGAACATGTTGTTCCGGAGGGAAATCACGATAAACTGCGCGTTCTTGGTGCGTTCTTTGATGTAGGATGCTACGATGGAAACCTGGGTGGGTCGAGTTAGTTTTGAAAAGTTAATGATCTGGAGGATAAAAAAAAAAAAAAAACAACAACAACAGGCGAATGGTAGATGCGGTGGAAAGAGAGGAGATGATTAGCTGTTGTGATGCGCAAGAAAAACCAAACAAAAACAAAAACATACAGTAGAAGGGATTCGCTGGTCGTCACCGACCCAACTACTAGTCTTCCGATCAACAGCTTATGTATGGCAGAGCGGACGGGATGCCCAGTTGTCTGTTGTCTATGGCCGTATGTACGAGGAATGTTCCAAAAGCAAAATAAGAAGCGCAAATTTGGCGAAATTATAGGTTTTGCAGGAGTTGGTAAGACGCAAATAGAAAACTAGCGGACTCACATTCCTAAAATCCAACGCCGCATCAATCTCATCCATCACATACAACGGCGTCGGCTTATAATGATGTAGCGCAAACACCAGCGCCAAACTACTCAATGTCTTTTCCCCACCCGACAAGTTGGAGATATTCTTCCACGATTTCTTCGGCGGCATGACGCTGAATAGGATGCCCTCGGAAAATGGATCCAACGAGTCCACAAGCTCCAGCTCCGCGTTGCCGCCCATCGTAATCATTTGATACATCTCCTTTAGTCGTAGCGAAATGAGGCTGAAACCGGTCATGAACCCCTCGAGGCGGAGTTTGCGGAGGTCATCGCAGCGGGTTTTGGCGGTGTTGCGGGCGGTGATGGCGGAGTGGAGGTCCCTGGAGCGGGTGTTGTGCTCGTCGACGCGGCGGCGGTACTCTGCGAGAACGGCGAGGTCGACGTTGAGGTTCTGGGTTTTCTCTTCGAGGATGGCGATTTCTCCTTTGAGAGTGTCCTTGTCCATGTCGGCGAGTTCGTCTTTGGTATAGGTGGGGAGGTCGTCTGCGGGTTGCTCTTCGCCAAGATCGCTGTTTGCCTGATTAAGTCGAGTTGCATCTATGTGCAATAGGAGACTTACCTAACGGTTTGGGTACCGAGTTTGCTCAACTTGTCATTCCAATATCTTAGTCGTTTCTGGTTCTCTGCTAGGACCTTTTGGTTCTCTTCAAGCTTGTTACGCATTTCAATCTCGACACCACGGGTCTCGTTGAGTTCTGCATTCTTAATGTCGACCTCCTGCTTCAAAGCCGAAAGCTCCTCTTGCTTGGCTTCTAATGCCTAAATTCCGCAGCGTCAGTGGTTTTTCCTGCATGTAGGCATAGCACCCTCTGTAAACATACCTCTTGCGCTTCCTCTGCTTTACGTTTGGAATCAGACGCGTCAGTAGCTTGGACCTTGACTTCGCTGGTCAATTGCTCCAACTCCTCTGCTGCCGCAACAAGTTCATGTTCTGTTTCAGAGAACGTCTTTTGGTGCTTGATCTGCTGTTTCTCAGCCTTGGATTTGGCGATTTCTGCGTTGGAGATCTCATCGGTCAAAGTCTCTATTTGCTCTTTCAGGCCATCAACCTTTGCTTTCTGTCCTCGGAGTCGTACTCCACCAACTTCCATTATTTTGTCTTGAAGCTCTTTGATTTCGTTTTCCAGACCTGCTGTCTCTGCATGCAAATTTTCGACCAAGTTCTCCAGCTGCGAAATCTGCTTTACTAGTGTCGCTATCCGAGCATTGTCAGATTTAGAGGGTTGTTGTGCAGAAGTTAGCTCTTCGACCCGTCGTTGAGCGTCCATAAGATTGCGTGCCATACTGTCAATCTCCAAGCAAGCCTTTTGCATTGCTGTCTCCAGTTGTGGTATTTGGCTATTCAGCTCCTTGAGAGTCACCTCCAGCTCTCGTTGTCGCTCTTGGAAGTTCCGAAGTTGTTGCTCCAAGTCGTCACGGTCGACCTCCAATTTTGACACTTGCTCTTTTGAAGATTCAGCAACTAGTTTTGAGGACATGCCGCCTCTTGCTACACGAGTCCCTCCACCGCTCATGGTGCCCGACACGTCGATTAATTGCCCGTCGAGTGTAACGACTCTCCATCTTCGAACGCCGTAGGCAATGCGGTTCGCTTGCTCTAGATCTTTCGCAACAAGCATATTTTGCAAGACGCTGAAGAAAGCAGGCCGATATGAATCGTGTTTCGCCTTCACCAGGTCGAACAACCGTGGCACCTTCTCAGGAGTGTCTATGGAGGACAAATCTCTACGAGCAAGGCGGTCTAGGAGAATTATGTTCGCTCGGCCAAGGTTATTCTTGCGCAAGTAGTCGATACACTGCTGACCGACTTCGACAGAATCGACCACGAGGTTCTCCAAAGAAGGGCATGCGGTCGAAATAGCCACGTCATATTTCTGATCGATGGTTCCAAGATTGCCTAGTCGTCCGTGGAACCCTTCGATTCGACCTGACTCCTTCAATCGCGTTAGCCCATTAAGTACATTTCCTTGGGTCTGTGTGCTGGATAAGCTGGCTCTTGCTTCATCGGCTCTTTGGCGGGCTCCAGACAGTTGCGATCGCATCTCTGGTTCTTTCTGTGTCAATTTGGCCAGTTCAAACTGTACTTTGCTCACTTCTTTTTCTATCTCAGTCTTTCGACCCTTCATGTCTTTGACTTCCAACTCCTTTGTCTGGCGGCTTTCCTCCATGGTCTTCATCTTTTCTCGAATTTCTTCCAGAGCAGTAGTTCCTGCAGAAGCTCGTTCTCTAAGGATGTCAAGCTCGCTCTGCGTTACCGCGAGAGTCGATTGCTTTTCGTTGATCTTCAAATTCCAAGGTTCTAAGGCTTTCTGCTTGACAACTATTAGGTCAGAGAATGCCTGCGTCTTTCCCTTCAAGCCATCCCGAATTGTGCTCAATTCTCTTTCTTCGACGTGTAGATCCTTTTCTAGAGCAGCGATTTCGCGGGTATTGCGCTCAACGTCATCCGAGTGCTTTTGGACTAGATCTCCAGCCTCGGAACCAGAGAGCCGGCTGGTGTGCAGTGCCTTTTCTAGCTTGCTATGCTTGCTTCTAAGGAACTTCTTCTTCTCCTCAAATTTGACACTCTCCTTGTCAAACCTCGCCATTTCCTTGATTACGGCTTGAGTGGCCTTCTGCAATGCTTCGCACTCTTTCGTTGCACGCTTGTATTCCTTCTCTAAATTCTTAATACCGTCTTCATTTCCTTGATGCTTCTCAAGCTCTGCGTTCAGCTGCCCCTGCATCTGCCCTATAGCTTCCTCAGTCACCTTCAGGTTGTCTCCACATTCATCAATGTAGATCTGGTATAACGCTGATTGTTTGGAAGCCAGCTCGTTTTCGTCCTTGATGAATGCCAAAGCCTTATTTTTCTTGTCTTCAAGACCATTTTTCTCTTTCTCTACATGTTGGACTCGGGCGCTTTTCTCGGTGCAGACTTCATTCAAGGTGTCGACCTCGGCAGCGGAGCCCTCAATCGGAGTCTTGTATTTTGAGGTCCCAATTATATCTTCAAGATATTCAAGCAAACCATCGTCGTGTTCGCTGGCCGCCTTTGGCTTCATCTGGGCGATGGACTCAACCTCGCCCTGTAGGATTAGAAATCGCTTGTGGTCAAGGTCAACACCACGTTCTTTCAACAGTGTGGTAACTGTGGTAAAGTTGGATTCTCGACTATTGATGTAATATTTGCTGGCGTTGTTTTTGAAGGCTCTTCGAGATATGATCAAGGTAGAGTCCGCAATAATTTCGTGCTTTCCATTGGGCTACTTCTGTTAGCCTGGGTAGCCAATTGTCATGATAGCACCACATACAAGATCCATGACCTCCTCGAAATGCACTTCAACCTCACAAAAGTCCAAGTTCGGAAATGCTGCGGAATTGTGTATTAGGGCAGAAATCTTGCCTTGCCTCATTTTACTTGCACGAAAGCCGAAAACAAATAATAGGGAATCAATGACGTTCGACTTCCCAGACCCATTGGGACCAACTACCGACGAGAATGACGCATGGAAAGGCCCAACTTCTTGTCTCCCCGCATAGCTCTTGAAATTTGTAAGTACTAGGTACATTATGACCGTTCTTGCTCTAGGACCCGTATTTTCCTGAATAGGAGGTTCTGCCAAGGCTCTTGACCTTATAACAATGTCCATGGGCTTCTCTAGTAACGTGTCCATGGACTTGACCGGAACAAAATCTTTCTGAGCCTTCACCGGTGCCGTTTGCTCGTTGATAGTTGCATCCGTGATATCTGCCAGTGGAGTGCCGTGTAATTGGGATGCCTCGGGCGTTGTTGAGGGCTTTGGGGTTGGTAACAACGGAGGACAATCCATCGAGACAGAACCTCGGCTGTTCTTGGGTGGTGCGGTGTTTTTTCGTTTTTTTGGAGATACCGTTTTTGAAGGGGATGTTGGCTCTGGAGGCATGGTCTGTTCGGGATCGAAAATCTGTGATGTTTCAATCTCTTCTGTTTTCCGTGTCGCCCGTCTACGCGCAGCAGTACGTGGCGTTGAGGGGACATCTGTAGTCTTTCGCCGGGTCTGGCGTCTTGGACTGCGCTGCGGAGCTGGCGTGAAGCCCTCATCACTATCATCCTCTTTCGCTGGCGGGGCATTGAGCACCTCGTCATCCGAATCCTCAACAATAACCTTTTTCCGAGTAGCCACCCTTCGAGATGGTCGCGTAGGAGAAATGGTAGTCATTATCCTTCCTGATAGCGATCGGGTGATGGTTGCTGTATTCCAAGTCGCGATTGTTTACCTTCTGACTGTTTACTGTATCACCCAGCCTTACCCGTTTTAGCGCCGGACTTAGATGTTGTATAGCCGACGGCAGCAACACACTTGAGTGACGCGCTTGCAAATTTACAAGACGGCCACAACCGCCGTTGTCCAAAACTCCGTTACCCTATGAGCCGTGGCTCTTATGGACGACTACGAGGATTCCGACGCGAATTTTCAAGCTGTCTTCAGCTACAAACCCGATATCGCGTTTGACCAGCATACGATTGACAAGATATTGCAACACCGTGGAGAATTAGAGAATGAGCTTTTTGTAGACCGACTGTTGAAAGCCCTGGGCATCGAAAAAGGTGAGCTGATCAATATTCCGAGGAATTGGCCCATATCTTCCCCCATAGCTGATACTCTCTCTGTAGCATCGAAGCAGTATCCACCACGTTCACACGATGGCCTTAAGAACCTTCACCACCTAATAATATCGAGCGCTTCTCCCGATCATCACAAGCAGTCCTTGTTATACTACATGTTGAAAGACATCTTCCATACCAAAGACCCTGCTGAAGCGTTCTCAAACGCTATCTATTTGCCTGAGAAATATAGAATATTCATCGACGGTGTTTGGTGTCTGGATAAGAAGGAATTTGAAGTAAGTAGGAGACTCCAAAAATCTCTAGCTGATCATCACTGACATTAAATCGTCGAAGAGTGCATTAAATTATCTTACCGAACCTGCGCTTATACCAACATTCCCCGAAGAAATTCTATACACGCTGTGCCGGCATGCATCCGAAAATGATGTTACTCTCCCTCTGGCGTATTTTCATACTGTATCACCATGCATCACATCCAGCAAGGTTCTCGAGGAGTTATTTTCGATCATGTGCCGGTCAAGTGTGACGGAAGCCTTCTATTTCTCGCGTGCCCGAGGAAACTCGAGCCACCGTTTTTTGTTCGAGAAACTCTTGAATTTTGTTCTAGCCAACTCAGCTGGAGCAATCAGGGCTACCAGAAGCGTAGAACTGATAAACCTTCCTCTAGACGAAGAGGAAGAGGCCTGTTTCGAGGAGTACCTCAAAGACGGCAATGGGAGAACGCTGTTTGGAGCCAACGATACTCTCGTCATGAGAGCATTGGTTACAGGGAGATCAAATGCAATAATGGAGTACGGGAAGAACATGAGTGGCCGCAAAATTGACGGAGTAAATTGGGCGACCCTAAGGGATAGTGTACAGCGAAGCTCAAGGTTGAAGGACACTTCGATGGCTACTTTCACGTCATAGGCCTGATAGATGTTAGCTTATTGGCTTCAACGACAGAATTTGTTCGCACTGGCTGATATACGAGGAAGCGAACTAATTATAGGAGTGCTTGTAATGGCATGTTGATTTTGAATATACCCCATAGAGCATTGTAATGGCTAGATATCGTGCCTAAGAGCTGTAACGGAATAAAAATGTGACAAAACATAACAAAGAGAACCTTCGCATACCTTAGGTACACTAGATCTTGTGATGTGACTTGACATTTGACAAAGCGGTCCCTCTTCGTTACCGAACTGTGATCAACTCTACAGGACGCCATTTTAATAACCACCGTTCTTCCGTCGCATAGTATCGAACTGCCATAAGTTGAATGACCATTGTAGTCGGTCGGTTTTGCCTAAAGCATCGATCTCTCGAATCTTGCGTTTTGCGCGAATTCCCCAGTGCCAGATGGCTGTTTGCCGGTTCTTCTTGCGAGGAAATTGCAGATATGGAGGTGGGTCCTGATCTTATGCTCTTGTCAATACTGACAGATTGAAGCTAAGATACAAAACAGATCGATGCAGAGATGAGCACCCAGGGAAGACCAACAATCCTGTCATGACAAGGAACCCTTTTGCGCCTCTCCAGAATAACGCCCTCAACAATCGGGGAAACAGTCCGTATCAGAGTGAGTAAATTCAGTTGAATGTGCGACGAATTCTGGGTTGTCATAAGTCTTGTGCATTTTCGCTTAATTCAATGTCCAGTCTGGTCACAATATTCAATTACGATACATATAGATAATTCGTACTGTTCTACTGAGGTCTATCATCTGACAGTCCTGCAGGCTCATCCTCAAATCGAGGCAGTGGAGATATACCGTATAGTGACCGCATATGATTGATTTTATGATGCACCTAACCTTTCTCTAAAGGTACAAGCTTGACAAGAACACCATAATCACTGATCTGTCCAAGGAACGCCCTCAATGGATTCTCTCTGCCTTTGGTCCTGGAAAAGATACACCTCTACAGCTATTCGGCGGCTATCCTCGGGAGCAGAGCTTTGAAGAAATACGTTTGTATCATTATCAACTGGCAACTTCGGGCAATGGACAGCAAGCCGTCCAAGATGTCCAGAATCTCTTGAACAACGCCGAGCAGCAGATGCAGACAGCTTTGAACGATGTTGATGGGGCAATTAAGTATATCATAGATGGGGAGAAACAACATCCCAATCGCATAGATACCTGCGCGGCGAAAGGGGGCGCTATTACGCAGATGCAAAGCACAAGTGGGTTCCAGCAACCTACCTCGACATTTGGCCAGCCCTCTACTTTCGGACACCCTTCGATAATCTCCACGTCCTCTCAGCCGCCGTCTTCTACCTTTGATAGACCGGCGGCTACTTTCGGCCAACCATCTGCGCCTGATTCTGCTTTCGGTCAACCTTCATCTTTAGTGCAGCAACCGTCGACTTTCGGTCAGCCGTCGGGCTTTGGCCAACAATCACAATTGGGCCGCCCATCAACCAGCTTTGGTCAGCCTACCTCGACCTTCGGGCAACCCTCGTCATCAACTCCGGCCTTTGGTCAGCCTGCTGCGCCATCGGTTTTTGGTCAGAACCAGCAGCAGCCGTCTGCCTTTGATGTACCCCCAGCGCTAGGTACCAATCAGCAAAACTCAGCATTTTCTCAGCCGGCGAATCCTTTCGGTGCACCATCGGCACTTCCCCAACAAGGTGTGTTCGGTCAGCCGTCTTTACCAGCAGCTCCAAATCCTTTTGCGCAAGCACCAGCTGCTCCGAGTAGTTGGGGACAGCCCACATCAACATCTGCACCACCGCCAGGCTCTTCTTTTGGACAGCCTGCTACAGTCCAGCCCAGCCCCTTTAGACAGGCACCAACCAGCCAAAGCGCTGATCCAACCACAAATACCACGTTCGGAAACCCAAACTCCACATCTGCCTCCAGTGGCTCGCAGAACCACGCTCAGCGGAATGCGCAGGGCAAGCTCGTAGCTTGGAAGGGTAAGCCTGTAACCTATGTCAACGATGAGCCATGCTTCAAGAGGAATGATGGGGCTCTTGAAAAGCTCTGGTTTCCAGATGGACCCCCCCCTTTCAAGAAAGACCCAGGGTTACCAGACGAGGCTTATGATGAGGCTACAACAGAGACTTATATGTATATGAAAGAGCATGGGGCTTTCAAGGGAGGAATCATGCCCGAGTTGCCCCCCAAAAGGGAATGGGTGCATTGGGATTTTTGAAATTTGAAAGGATTGAAGGTTGCGCATATCTGGATCATAGGTATACCAAGGTGTAAGGTATTTAGTATGTGAGATCTGGCGCAAGGCGTTCAATGCTTTTTGCGAATTGACAAGTCTTCTAGGCAGGCTAATCGTTTTGTTATTTTGCTCTGTGATATCAAAGATCCATTCCCAGTTCTCAATGCAACCTCCATTGATCTCTGCGTAGTTTTGCGACTTGATCGTGTAAGCCTTTAGGCCGCAATTGTAACCTCCACTTCAACCCCAGCCTCGATGTTGATGATGATCTGCTTAACGACCTCGGTCGGCGCATTGAGACTACCTCGTGAAATCGAAGATTAGCCACCACCATGTATAATCTGTCTAAACAGCCAGTCTGTAATTCTACGGTTCCTCCTGATAATCGGACAAGCACACCCTCTACCCCTGAAAAGGAATCCACTCACTCAATCAACCTCTTATGAATCCTCATCTCAAATGTATCCCATGTCTTGCTCCCCTCTCCACACGGCGTCTTCCGTGTTGTAACCTTCAAGGATTTGGTCGGCAAGCGTACGGGCCCCTTCACGCGTAGATCCTTGGATTTGGCGCGCTCGATCAGTTCTTGGCAGACTTTTTCGAGGGACTGGATCTTGCGCGAGGTGAGGGTAATTCGGATCTTGTGAATTTTCTGGGGGGGACGTGTTAGTCAGTGGTGGAGGAAGGGGGAGACTCGAACGGAGAGGGGAGATGTACTGGGCCTTCGCCGAAATCCTTCTCTGGCTTCTGGTAGGACATTTTTGAGGGTTGGGTGAGGGTGATTGAGTCAGGTAGCGGATTATGAATGCCAGTCAAGACCTGAACAGCTGGGTTCGGTAAGGTGATGAAAGGCTTTTTGTGAGAGTTGAGTCGGTGGGGGTTAAAGGAGGGATGTCATGTTGTGCGTCTGCAAGTCTTGGCACTCGCTTATCGTAATCCCTGTAATTTATACGCTTTAATACGATCTGTTTGCTGCATTCGCCGTCATGACTCAGTGCAGTTGTTGAAACGTGAATTTAATGAAGTTGTTTTGCTCTATTAACTGAGGAAAGCTCCTGGTGCCTATTTCACTGCTCTTCTACAGGAAACTTCAATAGTTGGCTTGGCCTCATTTACAGTTTCCTACATCTTCAGCATGGCGTTACCACCCTTTGCGCTCTTTCCACCAGTAAATCTGAGAAAGGAGGTGCTGCCAGATGAATGGGAACATTGCCTGGATTCGTGGATCTTGCTCGCGCACGGAAACCTTCTACTGTCTCCTGAAACATTCTCTGTGAAAGTTTCGAAAGATCAATCGCTCGTTGGTTTTCTTGTCTCATATGTTAAAGAAACCACTACTTCATTTCATGAGCGCGCAAAGGTCAGTCCGAGAATGAGGACTTTAAGGCGAGATTGCTTTCTTCTCACCCATAGGATTTTATCCGAAGTGAAGCCTATTCCATCGGCGCTGATAGAATGGACGTATTGGGCAGATCTTAGTACTCTATATGCCAAGAGTACAAATCTGAAGAGCCTTTTTAAGCTTACATGGGATCAAGAAAACCTAGACGACAGCCTTTCTATGCAGAGGAGCAAGACATCTCTCATTCAGCTTCTCGAAGCACAAAACCAGATTTCTCATAATCCTCCATCAGAATTGGACGAGACTCTCCGGCGGACAGGAGCATTGCTGAGAATGTGCTATCAGTATGGGCAATTCCTGATGCTCGGAACAGACTTGATAGATTCATTGTCTGCAACCTGTCAGAAAGGTTCTGCTGACGTGCAAAAAAAGATGGTAGCTATAACATATCTCAGCACGAACAGTTTGATAGAGCCCAGCCGACCAAAGGTTTCCACGCTACTGGACCAGTTGTACAGCCTCAATTCCAACTCAAACTCTGACTCATTACTTGCAGGGCTTTTTTCAAAAACGTCTTTTCTCCAGAAGATGCGTGACCGGCTTTCGGGCCCAGAAGCTGAAAGGGCAAAGCCACTGATGCAGAAACTGAGTATATTCGAGTGTACTAAGAACCGGTCAAGAAGACCAAAAAACCTTATCTCAAGGAAGATCAATAAGGGTAAAGGCAAGGCCCGCGATGAATATGGTGACGGTGCACTGGGCGATATACACGTACACAAAGTGAGCCTAGTGACCCAAATCCAAGATCTCTTTCCGGATCTTGGTTCGGGATTCATAGTCAAGCTACTGGACGAGTATCATGATGACACCGAAAGAGTGACTGCACACCTACTGGAAGATTCTCTACCAACTCACCTCCGGAACATAGATAGAACGGAGCAGATATCTCATCTTCCAACCACGAACTCCTTAAATACGGTCGCCAACCCCGCTGCTCGTAGCACGCCTCCTCTCCCTCCAGTCCGGCGGAACATTTTCGACAACGATGCCTTCGACCGGCTCGCCATATCACCATCCTCCATACGTCCCGGCCACAAGGACCCCTCCCAAACCGCTGACGCTGTTCTCTCAACTAACTCTTCCCGCCCCTCTAAAGCCGCGATTCTGTCCGCTCTTGCTGCCTTCGACTCTGACGATGATGAACGCGACGACACCTACGACATTGAAGACGTCGGTGGAACCGTTGATAGTGCAATGCCAGGCAGTGACGAAGTCGATGCAGATCTTAGCGACAACAACGAAGAAGCGCTGTTTTCTGCTTGGAGAATGTCGCCGGAGGTATTCAACAGAGACGCAAACACGCGGAGAGGGAAAGCTCGCGCAGCGCTAAAAAGCGGGACAGCCATGACGGACGAAGCTATCGAAGGCTGGGCTGTAATGATTGGTCGGGATCCACGCAGATTGCGAAGGCTAGAAGCTAAATTTGCGTCGTTCAGTGGCGCTCAGAGAGAGTTGGCGCCAACAGCGTACCGTGGAAGCCCAGGTGGTTCTGCCACGGAAGATTCGGATGGCATAGGAATGGCAGATCGAGGAGGGAGAGGCGGAAGAGGAGGATCCAGAGGAAGAGGAAATGGTAGAGGACGAGGAGACGTTGCCGGCGCCACGGATGACAGGAGCACGCAGGTAGCGAGGCACAGCAAAGATGCACAGAAGGGGAGCAGAGCGAATCATAACCGACGGGATCAGAGGGCGAGGAAGATGGCCAGGGGTGGCTTTGCAGGATGATGCCCGGTTGGTAAAGTAGTAGCGCCAGCATTTTTAATGATGAGAGGATCACTTCAGCATTCTCCACGGAGAATTAGTCTAATATGAACCTCTGAGTTTCAATTTGGTTTTATCCTACGAGTATGCTAAGAATATATATGTAAACTCATTGTGCCCAATTCATCACTCACCCTCTTCTTGTCCCCCAAGGTTAGGGTTAGGGCTTGAGTGCTAGCCTGTCGCCAGACCATCCGACCCTTCAATATCCAATAACCTTTTCACTCTTCATCATCCATCGAAGAAAATCCACATTGGTCCACACTCGCTTCCAAAATGGCTACAGGCCACCTGAGTAACGACGCGGTATGATCTAGTCCCTACCAATTTCTCACCCATTTCCCAAGCTAACATAACCCCAGTTCTTCACCCAACTCACCTCCCTTCTCTCCTCCCACCAAGCCTCCAACCACGGCTCTGTCTATCTCACCCAAAAACGCCTCTCCCATTCCTCCACTACCTCCACACCATCCTCCGACCCACTTGCTGATCTCCACCCTACCTCCCCCCCGCCCGTTCTCATCCGCGCCACAAATGGCAAGTCAAAAGAGCATCGGCTGAAGGGTGAAAAGATCAAGTTGTCCACGGTGGTGGAGGCGGATAAGCTGGATGGGTTCTTTGCGAGGTATTCAGAGTGCTTGAAGGGGGGCATGGGGGGTCTGAGGAAGAGAGACCGGAGTGGGAGGAAGCAGAAGGATAAGGCGAAGAAGAGGAAGGGGAAGGAGGGGGCGGTGGAGAAGAAGAGGTAGAGCTTGGAAGCGGTAGAGCTTGGCAGTGGCTACAATTTGTGGCGCTCGGGGTTCTAGAAAATCCTGGAACACCTTCGGGTTGCAACACAAGGTAGGTCCGGGTTTCCTTGCGATTCAGGCGGCTCATTGATCAGGTCCTAGGCCAGTATACGAGAATATCTACGGTTCTCCACCACAACAAGAAATTTGCATTTGGCTCCTTCCTCTGGCAGATACATCTTCCTTACCGATTCGCCTAGATGTTTCTGCAGGAAACACAACCCAACCCGCAAGCCCTCAGGTGTGTGATGGTGGCTTGCCATTTCTGCGAAGATGAGCTTCCGCAATTATCCATTGGTCATCTTGTCTGAAGACGTCGGCGCAACAGCACACGGCCTTAGAGGGGCAGTCATCGTCCGTAGGATGGGCTACCGGCATCAACAGCATTTTCGGAGAAATTTCTTCGACCAACGCTTCGTCGCGCCAATCGCTGGGGACATGTACTGGACTGTTTCTTGTTGGTGGTGCTTGTGCTTTGGGAATGCTATCCAGGGAGTAGGATGGATGCCTACTTTAATAGACATAGAGACATGCGCCGGAGAGCCTCAAGGGTCGGCATGAATATTGCTAGTCAAGGAGACCAAGATCTAGTACGAATATTATTTTGACGTTAGATAACACTGTTAGATTGGACGGCTTTTAGAGGTCTCCATATGGCGCAAACTTGGCTGCTCTCCACAAGTGCCAAGTAGAGGTGATATGACAACGGAAACATGATGCTCAGAAGTTTTTTGGGAAGTAATAGAATGTTCTATCCTTGGTTCTGAAGAACGAGCTCTAGAAAATATTCCGACTATTTACAAAGATACTGATATGCTGGACAATGTACCCTAACTGCAGCATAGCTGCCAGTTCTACCCTTGGTAAACAGAAGCTTTCGAGCTTGTCACGATAGGCACCATCTTCTTGGAGCTTCTACTATATAGATGAGTTCGTTAAGCTTTCTTCAGTTCGATATCTGAGCCGAAAACCTCGCGTTAGTCATCCAAATTCGAGTTCGAAGGGAGGGATGATTTACTTGGATCTTTTAAGATTGCCCCATGCTCTGCAGGCATCAGCGCACCCTTTGGCGGCTGGTTCTTAGACTTAAAGTCATCGCATATGTCTTCCATCTTGACCCATTCGACCCCTTCTTTGGTATTGAGATACTCGATTAATCTGGATTTAAAAACGAAGATCAGCACCTTCGATGTCCTTCCTACCTGTATCTTTATTGCCGATATAAGAGAAGAATATGACTAACCTCTCAAGCATGAAGATTACATGCGGATGCCCGCTCACATCCGGATGAATAGTCACCGGAAAGCAGAAGTCATCATACTCCCGGTAGAAGTAATCAAAATGATCTCTCCACAATTCCTCGACATCCCTTGGGTTCACCCATCCGTGACTGTTGGGCGCTTTCTTGATGAACATCATGGGTGGCAGATCGTCAAGATACCAATTGGCTGGGATCTCAACAAGACCGGTATGAGGGCCGGCAACTAGGGGCTTCATCCAATGAGAGGGATGTTTGCTATAGTCGATGGGCGTCCAGGAGTCGCCAGTGCGAAGCCAGTATGGGATGCAGTCGTGGTGGGAAAAGCTGTGGTCTTGGAGGTAGGAGTTAGTCATGCTGTTACTCAGGCAGAAGCATGGAGAAATCTAGGACTGGCTGACCATATTCTACGCCGTACTTGAGCATTAACTCCGCACCTTCTTGCGAGGCTTCCCACCAAGGTGCTACTGAACCACGAGGTGGCTTGCCACAGAACTCCGTGAGTTGCTTGTATGTCTTGTCGAGGATCGCATGCTGTTGTTCTAAATTCATTTTCACAGGGTTTTCGTGCGAGTAGCCGTGGAGTCCTCTAGAATCGCTGGCGTTAGCAAGTGGTCCTCATTTAGAGACGTCCGTAGAAATGGTTCTTTACATCTCATGGCCCGCATCCCTTATCATAGCACATTCTTCCGGGAATGTTTCGAGCGAGTGCCCCGGAATGAACCATGTAGTCTTGATGTTGTATTTATCGAATAGCTTCAGTAGCCTGCGTACTCCAATAGTACCGGCGAAGAGGCCTAGCCTTCAATTGAGTAAGAAACTCCTATTATCCACCATAGGCTTTCACAGACCTCTCGAGATATCACTTGTAGAATCCTCCCCACCATACGAGCCGAGCCAGCCTGCAACGGCATCGATATCGACGGATATGCAACAGAGAGCGCCTGGAGGTTGTTAGTCACTGTTTGCGGCTTGCATGACCGGAAGGCTTACGTTTCTTGCCCATTTTCGCAGAAGGAAGTGGTATGCTGGGACGATTGAAGCAAAAGCTGGGTGAGGAGACTCCATCGCGGACGAGGGGGGGTTGTTATCAACCAGTGACGAATGGTGGGGTAAGATAGAGTAGATAACGAGCTCTGAACCCAACCTGGAGGCTAAGAGGGAACCCTAATCGTTGTTGACCACTACGCGAGGCCGGCCCCCGTATCGCTAAATCTACAGTAGGTACACCTAGGGTCAGGATTGTATAATACATGTTTATTGCCTAACCAAATTAGGATAGTCAATAAACGTGTATTATACACGTTTATTGAAGCAGGTATTATACACAGGGTATATATAAATAGCATCAATTATTTGAGTGCTTCATTGCCACCTCACCGTCGACGATGCTATTCAGAAACTCCTTCAGCACCTCATCGTTTGAAGGATTTAGCCTAGCCATAGCAACTTCCTTCTGTAGCAGTCTATCTTCCATATTCAAAAGCTTCTCCTCATCGATTTCAATGCTCTGTCTATAGCGAAGATTCTGCTGACGAGTGACTTCGAACGTCATTTGACGGTGACAGTATAAGCACTTCACTGCAGGAATGATTCGATTTGGCAGGATTATGCTCTGAAAGATATCAATAACAGCCTGATTGCGAGATTTACCACCGCGTTGAGGCGGCATGGCTGGTGGTAGGAAGGTCTATCTATTGCTGGCGCCAGACGACAGCGAGGTCAAACCTCCTGAGCTAAACCAGCTGGGTTTAGCTTGCTTATATAATATAAAACCAATAAACATACATGAATAAATCGCTAAGAGGTATTATACACGTTTATTGTAGAATAAACGGTTTTTTCCTGACCCTAGGTACACCGTACTCTCTTCTTCTACTTTCATTACCTTGATCACTTAGTAAATTCACCAAGCCAATATCTGATATGACAATGGCACCTAGGATGAGCATTGAAGCGATCAGAACTACTCTATACTAAAGCAGACAATATGAACTGAATTGAACACCACGCAATATGATATCGTACAAACAACTGCTTCGAAAGTACAACAAAGTCTCAAGGCATACAAACAGATTGACGATTCTTGAAACCTCTAGCCTCAGCTTTTTAAACCACAAGATCCTTTCTTTGTTCTCGGCCGCTTTTAAATAGAATATGGAATTTCTTAGACCAATGCGGAATGTCGCTGCCGGCTTCTCTGTTTTCCCTCTTGTGCATATAATCGAACTCGGTATTACATCTTTCATACGCGCAAACATCTCTTAACATTACGTGATGGCAGATCTACCATGCACGGATTCGTCTACTTCGCAATTTGGCGCGCAGTAATTCGGAAGATGGACAAGGGAGCTGATGACAGAAAGTAAGGACATAGTGGTAGTGTATGATAACACGTAGGGCGGGTCTAAAGAACCTCGCAGAGCGATTTCCAAATACCTTTACTACCCATCGCGAGTGAAGTCATCAAATCTGCTTCAGCAAGAAGTAGCACTGCCAAAGGCTTCGAAAGTGTCCATGGTAATCACGTTGAACCAAATTTGAAGGGTAGCGTAAAACTGAGCCAAAATGCTTAGAGTTCAGTATCACGACGCGTAAGAGTACATGCTGTAAGTCGACTAGATCCGGAGCTTAGCATCGTTCATTGCTGACCAGCTCCATAGGCATACCGTTCGTCAGGAAGCAAGTAAAGCCAAAGGCAAGAGCAAAATGAAACAACAGATCGAAAGCAGCGAGACTGACCAGATCGTGATCAACGAAGCCGACAAAGACAAACAACAAAGTGAAGATCATAGATTCGTTCAAAACGGCGAAGCAGGTAGACCAGAGAATAGGAATAGAAGCGGAAACCCTACCGAGGGTGCCGGGACTGGCGAGGTAAAGGACGAACCAAAGTCAGACGATCATGAGCTTTCGCCTCAGCACCAACACCATCGAAACAGCGACGCTAAGAATTTTGACAAGCGTTTTCCTCCCGTAATAGTACGTCGACTACGGACGTGGGCTGAATCTCTTGATAGCAACCACCTGAATGCTGCGGAAAGAGGTAATATTTCGAATAGTCCTGATTCTAGGAAGAGAGTGAGAGATGTAGCAATCTTGACCTAATACGACGGCGAGGAGTGTAGTAATATTAGTTCAATCTAATAGAAGCAATAAGTAATGGACGGAATTAACGCAAGTTTACTGTGTTGTACATTAGTTCCGTCTCTCATTCTTGGCTTCAGCAATTTGCTTCATACTGACATCATGACAATCTCTGCTGACATGCTCATGACAGTTATGGGGATACGGAAATGGAATTTAACGGAGTTAAGATGTCAATTCTACTCACGCGTCTAGTCCGCAGGCCGATGTGGTTCATTTGTCTGCACCGCGAATAGTTAACAAGTCGAGAAGTGGGATATGATAATGCGAATTCGTAATCATATTCTAAAGAAAGGTGTATATACGTACTGTTTCCGAACCTGAGCTACTACTATCTCAGAAGTACTGACTCTCTGACCCGCAGAAGAGCTGGCCCACGAATCGACTAGATCGTGTGGTGCCGTATATACAACCGATCTAGAAAACAACCATTAGCTCAGCAACCAACGGAGGAGTCTATACGCAGGATCTCAGAAGTAATAGTTGCCATCGTTGCCCATTACCCGAGCTTTTTTATACGTCTCCCACTCTTTGCGCCGCACATAGTTGGCTCTTTCGACATTCTCCTGTCTCCGCTGCGAAGCCGAGCTCTCATCAGAGCGCTGCCGTCGTCTAGCATCGATTTCTTTTGTGCTGCGGTAGGCTTTAGCGCTGTCGTACCCTCTAGTATGATAATAGTCATAATCCGGCGTCGGGGTAGACATACCGCAACCCATAGTGACAGATTGTTTTAGGATGGCTCTGTGCTGGAAGGGTGGTTGATGGTTGCAATTGGTGGTTGGACAGAATTGGTACGTTATCTCGAAGATTTATATATGTGGTGTGTATATAGTTGGTACATTTGATTTGGGAGGGAAAAAGAATTAGTCAGAGAGATGAGTTCTGGATATTATAGGGACGCAGGATTCCTATCATGGCTAACGTTTTCTTTCTCGATGATGGATGCTTTAAAATGACAATCGCTTTGTTGGGGTTGCGGCTACTGACAACAGTCGTTGTGCAGAAGTGGCTTTGTGGTGGCCCCGAATACTGACAATCACCATTGTGTAGAATTAAGTCACCATGACCTTGTTGGGTGCGCTACTGACAATGGGCATTATGTAGGACTATCTCAGGGGCCAGACAGTCTTTGTGTCCCTTTCAATCAGCCACAAGATATGCTTTTCATGACAGTGCGAGTAAGTGTTGTGAAACCGGAACAAAGTTTTAGAACAACCGCATTAAGAAAGTGAAGCAAGTCAGAAAGGAGAGATTCTATACAGAAGCAAGACTACACTGAAAAGGCACCACTTGATTGATTTAAGAATCTGTGTTCACTAATTCTTGATTTAACCTACCAATATTAAGATTCCCAAAGACCTGATCACTTGCCGCTTAAGACGCTCGATCTGCTTCTCAACGACATATCAGCTTTCACAAGAAGCTCTGGCGGTTGGAGAATACACCACGTCGTAACGGATATTACCTCAGCACATCATGATGGCGCCCACTCGCCCCGAAGCACCTAACAGTACACCGAACGCCTCTTCTGGCAAGACGGAAAATGCAACCACAAGGTGGAGACCTGTCCTAAGACTTTATATCCCTCGCGATATCTCATCAGAGCCAGCTTCTACCCCAGACTCTTCCTGGCTTACAGACCCACATACTTACCTGGGGGCTTCCCCAGGTGGCAACGGTTTGTGGTTTCCGCCACTTGCTCCTTACACTACTCGCATAGCCAGTCGACCTACAGCTCCTGCAAATTCGGCGCGACACGTTTCTCGCAAGACGGCAAAGAAATCTGTAGATACACCACCTCATCCTGGCCGTGGCGTATTGCCAGAGAAGATCTTACCTTCCCAAACAGGCACAATCGACAAGCCTACAAGTATCTCAAACAATTCGTCTCAACTAAACCGGGTCGCGATTCGGCTCCGAGAAGACGTGATGAAAACAGCTCCACTTAGGCCTCAGCCGGAGCCTCGCTGCACCGCATCAGATTGTCCCATATTCAGCATTCACAGTCAAGGAACGTATCTATGGCAGAACGAGCCACCATCAAAAGGTCTCATCAATGACGTTTTCAAACCGAGCAACCCACCTCCATGCGTGCTGGCAGCATACGAGCTTTCTCAAAACCCAATTTCCAGTGACGAATTTGATGAGCAAGCCAAGATTTGGAAAGGATTTTACAAGCATCATACGAGACCTGTCTAGCCAAATGGTTTACTAGACATACATTGCGAACTTGATGCAAACATCCGACGTGCCCACTGCGGACAGATCACGGAGAAGGTGCTAAATTCCATGAACTCCGACAGCACCATATTGTTTATCCTGACTTTCGAATTCTCTAACCCACCGCCAGAAATTCAGGCAGCGCTGAAAAATCTGATCCGCGCTTGAGAGACAAAAGCATAGTGAAGAAACAGAAGAGAAGCGAAAGCGGGATCGCGAAGTACTCTAGTCCTTTTTCCCTCATCATGCACCTTTCGAAGACGCAAAGCCGTCAAAGTACCAGGAGCGTTTCAAACTCAAGAGTTCATCGGGTGGGAGCATGAATAAGGCGGGGGTGAGCAAACTTATCTTGAGATAGAACCTTGGCTTCGACATGTGTCAATCACCATCTTTTCCTCTGTATCACTTTCGTATTAGTAAAAGCTTTCGGATTTGATTAATCAGTGTTTTCCATTACTGTTCGCCTCAAGAATAAAAGGATTTACCGATCCTCCCTATCATGTATCCCGAGTGACCACATTCAGATTTTTCTGGTTACATCACGACGTAATGTGACAGTAATGTAGTCTAAGTCCGTCAAACTTATTCAATACGGGTGGAGCATCAAGCCAAGCAGCCACAAAGAGGAGAGCCTTCCGGTAATCCAAAGCAATGATCGCTGTCATGGTCCAACCCTAGAGTACATCATGCGTGTCATGGGAACTTCAAACAATTGTCTTGTTGAGAATAATCAAATTAGAGACAAATGTATTGACATAGATAGGCTGAAATATATAAAGAGACGAATCTGCCAACTTCTGGAAACATCATAAACATCTGGAAACTCAAATATAAACCAAGCGAAGACGGCAAAGCTTTCAAAAGCAACTTCAACGACATTTACCCCGAAAAGTTCGCAATCAAACAAAATGGGCGTAGAGGGTTTCCTGGGTCTCAACGACCGTGCAAAGCGACCCTCTAGGAACGCTATCGAGAGGCGTCCGTCTACCGACACTATCGCGAGCCGTATATCTGCAATCTACAATTCGAGGCTCTCCGCTAAAAACAGTGGTTCAGGCCCACTCCCAGTCTGGCTTCGAGGCGATGAAATGGACACTGCACAGCTCAGGCCTCAACCAGAGCCTCGATGCATTAACAAAAATTGCCCTATCAAGACACCCCATGGTCAGGGATACCTTCACAACCAGGGACCACTACCCGTCGGAAGGGCTGTGAACGAAATTGCATATCCACCAGAGGTGATAGCAGAACTTGACAAGATGATGGACAACCCAGAAGCGGAATCGCCCATGTTCGATGCCTTCAACCAGGAACATGTTGACCCGATCTTGAAAAATGGCCATCTCTCCCACATCAAGCGCGAGCAATGTCTCTCCAAAACATGCGGGGTGGATGTCCCGCACGGGCAGGGCATGTACTTTCACGACCGTCGAAAGAATTGGCGCAGAAGCGACACCTTTGAATTCTGCAATCCGCCGCCCGAGATCTGGGACGCTAATGACAGGATTGAAGGGGGTTCAGGCACGGAGGAGGAGCTCAATGGGGATCGCGATCTCGTAGAGTCCTTCGTCGCTCATCACGGCGACAAGGTTTCTAGGAGGAACCCGAGCGAGTACATGCTCGGGTTCAATGACGATATGGTTGACGAATAGGGGTCGAGACATTCTTTACTAGGAGATTTCCCTCGCTTCTTTCCTGATTTTATTTGAATAGCCTGCGTATCTGAATAGATAGGAGACAAGTATACAGCTTGCTCTAACCAATGAACTACTAACAGCAATTTCCTCATATTTCTTCTACATTTGCAGTGACCGTGCTCTATGGAAAAGGCCGTGGTGCAGATTTTAATCTCGACGTCGAGGGCCAAACACTAAAGCATAAGAGAAGCAGTAACCTATAGTGGCGAACCAGGTATACAAAATCTGTCATGCCAAAAACGTACCCTGTAAAAGCTAGCACAAGGAAATATGTGTGCAGAGAACTCCAAGCGAACGACAGAATAAAGAATTGCTCAAAGATAAGCGATGTCAATCCTTTATCATTATTGAAGATGGACTCTTTGTCTACAACCTTGTTGTATTCCCATTATCCTTGCACGGCATCAAAGCTCTATGCCTTTGTGTATGCTTACAGGCACAACCATATTGTTGCTTTGTTCTCGTTGTGTCCTACCATCGATATAGAATCGCCGAATACTTGATCCAAAGTACTACCTTGCGCGTAGTATAGTACCATACAATTTACAGAGCAAGAAAACCGGATTTTCTTGAGCATTTTGCATCTTTCTCTTGGTGGAAAATCAACGAAACCACCAACGAGAGAGTTCCATTGCCAAAGATTTACATACCTCGATTATGGCACCAGTAACAAGGCAAGAAGCGCGCCGGCGAAGGGCTGCGGACCCAGCATGGCAAGCAGCTTTCTATGAACCAGAGAGTCCGAAAACCTTGAAGCCCTCGAAGGGTTCGAAGGTCTTAGAAGGCTCGAAGACCTTGAGAGTATCTAAAGTCTCTAGTGCCCCAAGGACATCGAAGGTACAAAGACCGCCGAAGACTATGACGTCGATTTGTAACAGGCTTCTATCACTCTCTGCACCCACGCCTCCTCCTACAGATGCTACGTCGTCCAAAGAAGATGTATCCGAATCTTCACCCGCGCCACCACCAGGACAGGCTACGTCGTCTAAAGTAGAGTTGTCGAACCCTTCACCCGCGCCTCCGCCGAGACAGGCTGCGCTGTCCTACACCGAGATCAGATCACCGTGGCTGGACGAGTATGATCATCCTGACTGGTCGCATTTCACAGCCACAGATTGGAATGCGCCAAGCAGAGTCGTGAGAAGGAGTTTAAGTCCACAGTGGAGCCCAAAATCATCGTTACCGGATTCCCAACCTACACTATCCGGAAACCCCTCCCTACCACTTGTCAATACGGACCCAGCTAACCTGGAGCTAGACACTGTAGATTCCTCACGATCCTACAAGAAACCTTGCAAGATCTTCAAGCCCAAGGACAGCCCACGGCAATCACAAACATCCTCGAATCACAGCTCCCCTCAGTTCAAGTCCATAAAGAAGTTGAACATCAAAGTCGTCTCGCCCAACTCTGAACGTCCTCCATGCACCTCACCATCTTGTCCAGCCCATCCGACCCCTCATAATCAGGGCATATACCTTCACGGTGGAGCATCTCCTAAGAATCATTTTACGTTTGCTTGGAGTAACCCGCCCCCTGAAGTCTGGGCTGCTCATCAAAAGAACAGACATGATGAGGCAACCGAACAAGAATTATCGCTGATCGCTAGCTTTAGGGCATACCATGATCAACGCGCGGTTGTGGGCGGTATAACCACGTCGGGAATCTGTCAGAACGAGCCGGTTAAGGTTCGAGAATGCTCTTTTTCTTTTTGAAGATCTTCATGGACACTCTTATAGCATGTAGATCATATACCGAGCACCCAACACTGTCCGTTCATGACTGAATTGAATATGATGTACCACCCAGTTGTAATCATCATCTCGGACTGCTCCTCCGCCAACGGCACAAGGTACTGTGTTTGCAAAGTCGTAGTTGTATCTTAATTCCTGTCTCACCACGGACTAAGAATATGATAATGCAATTTCTAGGGATTTCCAGCTTGTTAAATAGAGATTCTTGTCCAAACTTCGGCATTTCCCGGATTCCCTATTCTCAAGAGTCTGATTCAGCCAATGTCCTTGTGATTCAAGTGTCAAGGAGAGGAGACCTTCTCCACCTGTACTGTGTTCCTCATCCTTATGCTCTTCCATAATCAGAGCGCCATGTGTGATAAATGATGAAACCAAGCTGTTTAGTCAATATTTGAGATTACTTAAAAGGTCCAAATATTGTTAAAGAAGAGAAAATGAGACTGAGGGACTCTTCCGTTAACCGTTGATCTGATCTGCAAGTGCAAATATCAACGTCGTAGAACTTAACAGTCGTTGTTAAACCCAAAAAGATTTGGAGTGACTATCAGCCCTACGCAAGGGCTTAGAGCAGAGCGACAAGAAGCATCCTTCGAGGCTACTCCAGATATCAAAGCATTGCGAATTGAACCGCGCATGCTCTTCTTAGGTTATACCAGGCTTCGAAAACTTGATCAAACACAGTTCTGACGTCTGCATTTTGTACGACACAACGGAGGAGGAAGAGCGAATAACCTTGTTTCATAACTGCAAATAGTACTTTGTATTGCCAAATAACGATTTCTCACCTTCAAATCAAGGCATTCAGATATGTCTCTTTGGAGCGCCTCACGCCGAGGGCCAGTCTTATAACTAACCCAACCAGAAATCACTGACATCTCTTTCCATCGCTGTCTTGAATCCAAACATTCTTGAACTGCGCCTGCTCCACGATCGAAAGATGCTACGACAATCGGATATGGGTATCCCTACCCTGCCCGTTCTTCAATACATCAGGTACCACCTTGGGGACCAATTTTACTGTTCATAGAACATCACTAGCGGAAATACATGCAGCCATCGAGGCTGTGGGTCGAGAGCTTTCAACTCGAGATGGGAAGGAATCGATGATCATACATATATGTCAACGATATCGTATTTAAGGACCGCGTATCCGAAAGATGGTATCGCTTGAGAGCATCAGGAGGTAGTGGGTCGAACTATTTGCGCCTTTTACCACTTGACCATGCGGTGGGCAAAAGATTACTCCTAGGGACAGGACAAGTCCTGTCCAACAGCGTGCTATTCAAATGTGGTGAGGGGTCGCGAGGCTGAACGCAATCTTTCTGCAAAGTCAACAATTTGATTAGCTGTCTTTCGTCAAGGCGGCTCTAAATTCTCATCTCCAAGATTGTTTCAGACTCCGGACATTGAAACCATCGATCACCATGGCTCAGGAGAGCGCTTCCTTGCCCAGTGAAGAGGCTACTATTCTAAGTCAACGAAAGGTGTGTCCAGCAGCCATTCTTATCAGTCTCTAACGATCTGTAGAGGAAAGCAGATGAAGGACTCATGTCCGGACGTTCAAAGGCGTACATCAAATCCCACAAGCAAGTTTGGGACAAGACACTACGAGTGACAAAGATCCCCAAAGGATATGATAAGCAACGACTGCGACTGGTGATCGCTAATAAACTCGACCTTGAAGTCGGAAACGAGGTCAAGATTCACTCGTTGGCATTTGATGCAATAGATGAACAGGAACTGCAGTATAAAGCTGCGACGATTTCACTTAATTTTCGACCGGCGCTCTTACACGAAACTTTGAAAGGCAAAATTTTGAAAGATTGGGATATTGATCTACCGAACGATGATAACGACGAGCACGGATGCCAGCAAATACATATTGATGAGCATTTCAACGTTTTCACTCCGTTATCGCCGGCAGAAGTGCAGGTGACACACACTATAGAGTACGGACATCATGAACTCCAAGAATAATTTTTACTGAGATTTCCAGTTGCATTGCAATACATGGCTGGGGAGGCCATGCTTTCGGCTCGTTTCGAGACCCCCAAAGCTCCTACATGTGGCTGAGGGATTCTTTGCCCAAACATTCTAGTCAACTGCGCCTCTGGATCTACGGTTACGAGTCGAACCTACTAGACAAAGATGACATTGGGGATATTTACGAAGCTGCAGAGGATTTCAGACAGCATCTGCGCATTCTACGCCAGAAAACAAAGGTTGGCATCTCGCTGATGTATATATTGAATCTGCTAACGAATCCTTTTTAACAAAGGCAAATCAAGCACCAATGCCAATTATATTCCTTGTACACAGCCTTGGGGGCTTGATATTCAAGGAGGTGCGTCTCTCTTGAGATAGTATACTCTGCTTCTACTAACTACGTCTCAAAAGGCTATGATAAGCATGAAAGATAGCAATGACCCAAATGATATGCTAAACTTTCGATCTACTTATGGAGCACTGTTCTTTGGCGTACCAAGTCAAGGCATGGATGTCGACGCACTTGCAGCTATGATTGGAGACTTACCCCAGCGCTTTACATTAAATCTGCTGGATCAACAGCTCGGTCATCGACTAAGATCTCGACACCATGATGAATTCTGTAAGGCGTTTGATTACACTGATTCCAAGATTACTTACTTCTATGAAAGAAAAAGGTCGCCAACAGTACGTCAGGTAAGTGGTTCAATTTACAACTAAGTTGAAAGTATAATGCCAACGCTTCCGAAGGACAGCGAATCAAATTGGTCTCGCTGCGGCCCTCATGTATTGCTCGTTAGCTTTGACTCAGCAACTCGCGGAAGACCTTGGGAAACAACTAATGAATATAAAATCTCTTTAAAAGGAGATCATTCTACGATGGTTAAATTCTCAGAGAATGACCGTAGCGATTATTCTAAAGTGTGCAATGTTCTAAAAAGCTATGTAAACTCTGCAGTTCCGACAATCAGATCTCGAATGAACAAGGAGAAAAATCAACGTTTGTGATCCTTTCTACTAACACGCTTTGATAGAAAAGCATGAAGTAACTAATACAGCATTAGTCATAATCAGATCTAAGACGTCAAATGAAATGACACGAGAAGAAAAAGGTGTGACTACTTATCAGTTAACTTGTACTTTTTCTGACTCTTTTCAAAGATTGTCAGCAATCTCTCTTCTTTGAGGATATGAACCGGCGTATGAACGACGTATCTGATCCAGTGGACAAGACTTGCGAGTGGCTCTCCAAACATCCAAAGTATTTGGAATGGTTCAATCGACAGCATGGGTTGCTTTGGATAAAAGGAAAGCCAGGAGCTGGAAAGTCGACACTAGTAAGACATGTGCTTGCGACCGATGAACGAACAAGACATGCGATAGTGTTCGCTTCCTTTTTCTTCCATGCCCGCGGCTCTGTGCTTCAGAAGAGCCCCCTCGGTTTGTTTCGGTCTTTGCTGCACCAAATTCTACAGCAGGTTCCTGAACTGCTTTTAAGATTCAGCTCGATCTTCCAAAAAAAGTGTGAAACACAGGGAAAGATAGGAGAAAAGTGGCATTGGCATGAAAGAGATTTAGAAGACTTCTTCAAAATTCATGTCGCAGGTGCAGCGAAGACTTACAAAATGCGAATATATGTTGATGCGCTCGACGAATGTGGAAAAGCAGCAGCCAGCAACCTAGTTGGATTTTTTACGCGCCTTATGAACAAGGTTGCTTTCACTAATGCTTCTCTCAGTATATGTTTCTCTTGCCGACACTATCCTGACGTAGCCTTGGGAAACGGGCTTGAAGTCTGTATCGAGGACGAAAACCATGATGATATAGAATTGTATATTCAGAATACCATCGAGAACGCTGTTCACGATAAGGAAACGGCAGAAGTGATTCGAGATGAGGTTGTTCGAAAATCTTCTGGAAATTTTCAATGGACCGTACTTGTTCTTCCTAAAGTCGTCGACCTCTACGGAAACGGCTATCCTCTGAAGATTATTAAGAGTCACATACAAGCTATACCATCAGAACTGGAAGAGCTGTATCAAGAGCTGCTTAAAGAAATTCCTGATGAAGATTTGCCTCACTCACTGCGCTTAATGCAATGGATATGTTTCGCATTACGGCCACTTTCTTTAGCAGAGCTGCGCTTCGCAACTATCGTCGATGCGAATACGCCATACCAAAGCATTAGCGATTGCCAAAACGCAGAAGAGTGCGGTTATGCGAAGACCGATGAGCAGATGAAGAAAAGAATTCGACATCTCTCCAGAGGTCTTGCTGAAGCCAAGCAAATTGAGAATACATGGATTGCGCAATTTATCCATCAATCCGTCAAGGATTATCTTATTCAAAGCGGACTACAGATTTTGGACAAGCATTCATCGGGAAACGCGGCTGGTCGTGCACACTTTCAACTATCAAGATCTTGCATCAGATATATAGCCATGAAGGAAATAAGTAATCAGACTCGTCCATATGGTCAGAATCTCAAACTTGACTTTCCCCTTTTGCAGTACGCTATCACGTCTTGGATTTCCCATGCAAAAGAGGTAGAAGAGAAGAACATGTCTCAAGAAGATCTTCTTGTTTTCTTCTATCCGCCGGCAAGTAAATTGTTGCAACTTTGGATTCATATATATCAAGGTATTCATGAAAATTCATTAGAGTGCCCCTTCTCGAACACAACGCTCTTACATGTTGCCTCGAGATATTATCTTTCTAGTGTTGTGAGCGCTATTCTTAATTTAGATAACGTCGAGGCGGATTTGAAAGATGCTAACGATTGGACGCCACTATCTTGGGCGGCCGCATTGGGGCACGAGACGATAGTAAAGCTGTTGATCGAGCGAGACGATGTTGAGACGGATTCGAAAGATAGATACGATCAAACGCCGCTATCTCAGGCGGCCAAAAAGGGACATGAGACGATAGTAAAGCTACTGATCGAGCGAGATGATGTTGATATGAATTCGAAAATTTATAACGGCCGAACGCCTCTATCTCTTGCGGCTGAACATGGACACGAGACGATAGTAAAGCTGCTGATCGAGCGAGATGATGTTGAAATAAACTCGAAGAATTATAGCGGCCGAACACCACTATATTGGGCGGCCGGAAAGGGACACGAGACGATAGTAAAGCTGCTGATCGAGCGAGACGATGTTGAGACGAATTCGAAAGATAATGACGATCAAACGCTAATATCTTGGGCGGCTGCACGTGGACACGAGACGATAGTAAAGCTGTTGATTGAGCGAGATGACGTTGAGACGGATTCGAAAGATAACGACGATCGAACGCCGCTATATTGGGCGGCCGCATTGGGGCACGAGAAGATAGTAAAGCTGCTGATCGAGCGAGATGATGTTAAGATAAATTCAAGGGATTGTGACGGCCGGACATCACTATCTCGAGCGGCTGAACGTGGGCACGAGACGATAGTAAAGCTGTTGATTGAGCGAGACGATATTGAGACGAATTCGAAAGATAATAACGGTCGGACGTCACTATCTTGGGCGGCCGAAGACGGGCATGAGACGATAGTAAAGCTGCTGATCGAGCGAGATGATGTTGAGATAAATTCGGAGGATTATAACGGCCGGACGCCGCTATCTTGGGCGATCCTAAAGGAGCAGAAGGCGGTGGTAGAGCTATTACAGTTAGCTACTCGTAGCGAGGTTTAACAACTACCAAACCTCCCCACTCACCATCGAAACGTTCCCGTTTCTTTTACATATCCAAGAATGTTCCATCACTCCTCGATCACTTTGTCAGATGTGGCAATATCATCTATTACCCAGAGAGTTCTAGACCTACATTAGGGTACAGTAATTGACCTCCCCTCCCTCCCATCCAACAAAACCTCACTAACCGCAAACTCCCCATGTCCCCTACTCCTCGAATGGCCCACCATATCCCTCCTCAGTTTCGGCGGCAACGGCGCACCTACACCACCCGCCGCTATCGGCGTACCAACCGGTACCGGCGCCGGGGTCACAGCCGCAGCACCGGGCGCAGCATTGGGGTCCGCGACTTCATTGAGAAGGACTGGGGCGGCGGTGTTGGTTGGGGAGATGGCGGTACCTGAGAAGGGCTCATCGGTGCCTTGGAGGAGGGATTGGGCTGTGAAGGTTGGGGCGGCGGGAGGGTTAGTCATGACAGGGATGTCGAAGGCGAGGCATTCGGTGAAGAGGAGTTGTTGGTTGATGGCCCAGAGTTTCTTGGTCAGGAGAGGGTTTTTGGAGCCGCCTGGGGGAGTGTCTTCGGTGACGAGGTGGAGCTCAATATCCCATTGGCTGGTGATGGAGGCGCCAGTTTTAAGGGCTCCGGGGGGTGGTGTCGCAGAAGCCGGATGTGTTGTAGCCGGCAGCTTTACCACAAGACCAACAGCGTAATGTCCAATCTGGGTGATGTCGACGCCAAAAATTTATTTTTGGTTGTGAGAATGCGGCCACAACGACATCGGCCGTAAGACTGGTGAGGTTAAAGATTGGTTGGAGGTTGATTGGCGCGTTGAAGCAATTTGCTACACTGTCGCTTGAAGTGACCGCGTCGATCGACACGCCTGTGCTGTTTGGAAGAGACCCCAAGACCCCGTATTTGGGCGAAGCAATGCCCTTGAAGGTTGTGCTGAAGCCAACTTCGTAAGCTACAAGTGGCGCCGAGGCTGAAGATTCCGCCGACGGGGATGCCGGCTCCTGGAAAGGCTACCTGTAAGAGCTCCTTGGTGTAAGAGAGCGAGTCGATCTTTTCGGGAGCAGTACTCGTCAGCTTGGGAACGAGTTATCGTCAAGATTGTGTCTGGTCACTCACTACAATGAAAACCGATGACTTGGAAAGATTCAGTGATATAGCAGCTGATACAGTCTTACTCTTCGATGCCTTGATTTGCGTCAAGTCCTCCTCAATTTCTTTCATCTTTTCCGCACGTAGGTTCTCATCGTCTGAGTGCTCTGCGAGGGCCATAATCGTGGGCCCAGCATTTTTCTTCTCGTTCATCTTTGCGGATACAGGATGCACACTCCGCAAAGCAACATTTGATGTCGATACAATGAACGTCGAGCGTCATTTTATCGCACTCCGCATATTTCTTACAGTAGTTCTGAAGGCTCTTGATTGATACGTGAAATATTCAACATTGGTAAAGCGCCAAATGAAAGAGGGTTGAATCCAGTGAGAGATATGCGTCTCGCGCAACAGGACTGGTAACGAGTCTAGGGTTCGGCGACATCTGGGTGTGTTTATAGCAGTGATTATAATAACAGAAGACGCGGCCGATCTCAGCCTCTTACATGATTCACAGGTAAACTTAATGAATGAAGAAGTTCCAGGGAAACTTCGGTTTTTTCGTAAAGAGGAAAGAAGACAGAAGAAGCTGGCGTTGGGCACGGTATCACATTCTCCAACCAGGAATACTCCGACTTAACATCTCTCAAGCTCCTGCTCACGTCAGGCAAACCTTCCAGGCGCCCTTGGAATATTCCTTCCAAGTTGATGGTGCCCCTTCCACCCAAAGAACTTTACTCCTCCACACCTTTCAATTGCGGTCAGGGAGATAAATTTATATACCTATGCCAGGGAGCTGCTGAAAACAGCTTCTTCCGGACCTTTGAGAGGCTACAGTCGGTCTTTTCGCTTTCACAGGGCCTTTGCAATAATCTATACATCCCAATGGCGTTCGTCTCCGCTGCACTGATACTTGTCGTACTCGGACTCTTTTCGTATTATCTTCGTGTTCAGATGCTGCAGAACAGTTTTGCAGAGCGTCATGGATGTCAAGCTCAACCTAAACGGGCTGCTCAAGACCCAATCCTAGGGATAGATCGTAAAATTCCAGGACTCCAACTTGTCCAAAGCTTTCCAAAACCTCCCAGCGGGTGTGTCTCTGTTTCATACGTACGGGCAGACGTTTCGGGAAAATACGATACTTAGTACCGTGATAAAGACAAAGAGTGTGGAGAACATCCACATTATACACGGTCTGAAGGCGAAAGACTGGGGAATTCAGCCCTTCAGATTACCTGCTATGAACCCGTTCTGCGGGAAAGGCTTCATCACGACCGATGGTTCGATTTGGGAACATTCGAGAGCGCTTCTCAAATCGTCGTTTTATAAAGGTAATATTTCTGATCTGACAGCTTTCGAGTCTTCCGTGAACCAATTTTTGAGTGGCATTCCGAGACAGACGGCTCGACGATTGACCTGCAGCCTCGTCTGTCTTTGCTGGTAAAGTTCGCCTAAATTCTGGTTGCATAGTCGCTGCTTGATGCTTATTTGTTGTTAGTTTGTCGATACGTCGACTAGGTTTTTACTTGGTCAATCTCTTGGAGCACTTGCTGGTGACGAACCAACAGACGTCTCAGTGAACGGCAAAGCGTTTTTAAAATCTTTCCAGCTTTCTCTCCGTAGCTGTGGCATGCGACTCTACCTGGGGCCTTTCAGATTCATGACCCCGAAGGCTGCGAGCGTCGTGCACTGGAACGTCGTACACAAATTCATTGACTATTACGTAGATCGAGCCCTTGAAGACAAAAAGGGTAAGGTTTCATCCACAATGAATCTAGATGGTAAGCGGACTTCAAGTCATCATCATCGGAGTCTTCTGGATGGACTTGCAGAATCGAATCGAGATTCGTAACCAAATCATACAAGAAATGATGGCTGCACAGAACACGACTGCAGTTCTAATCAGTAACACTTTCTTTTTGCTGTCACGTAGTCCGGCAATATGGGAGCGCCTGCGGGACGAAACGGCTTCCGTCAGCCACTGACGCTCGAGAATACGAAGAACTTTAGGCTGCTGCGGAATGTTCTGTACGAATGTGAGTGTCTACACCGCGATTATCTGAGAACACAGATAGATCAACCTGCCTTTATGCTTCACTGCAACAGCTCTTCGATTATACCCCGTCTTTCCACTACTAGCCCGCATCGCCCTCACGGATACTATACTGCCAATGAAAGCCCTTGCAGAAGCTTCATGTACACTGATTAGGGTTACGCAGGCCTTCAAAGGAATAGAGAGTCGTGACGTTACAGGACTGACTTTCAGTAGTCGACGTTGTAAGCCAGTCTGAAAAAGAAATTCAATACGTTTCGACGTTGCGAATCAACTTTCTTCGACATGAAGGTAGTAGATATCAGCGATAGAACGAAAGCGCAAAGTTTCACATCGCAGTATCTTGAGAAAATGAAACACGATCATGTTCGATTCTTGATATGTCGCGGTTCAAAAGAGCGTGTTCGGCGCGATATATGCTATAAGTAAGGCGTGTTGAAATACTTTACCAAGGTGTTTTCCGTGACTGTTGAAGCCAGGAACACAGAGAATCAAATACAGCCAGTATTCCCAGAATCAATTTGACCCCCGATTTCCCACAATTCCTTAGTAATCGTCTCCTCGGGAGATCACCTCCTTGCAACTGGGCCGGAGCAGAACGGTCTATTTAGAAGATTGCGTCAGCATATTCCGCGGTCTTCAACTCGTGGACCATACTCACATGCTCAAACTGTGCGACATAAGAGCCAGGAACATCGACCAGCGGTCCATAGGACTCAACAATGCCATTCGAGACGAGCGATCTCATGCCGAGGTGGTAATTCTTCACTCCAATGCGCTCAAGGTAACGCCTGGAGAAGACCAAAGTTCCGAAGTTCTCATCGATCGTCTTCAGCAGCGACTTGGCGGAGACATGATGAAGACCAGCAGCGCTGGCATGCTCATTGCGCGCGTAGCCGTAAACTCCTACGTCATGTCTGACATAACATTTGCCAGTGCTGCCGAAGGTTTCGATGGCGAACACATCGCCTTCTTCCATGCGTTGGGTCGTTCGGGTCTTGACGAAGGGGACTTGTTTGTCGCCATGGATCTTGTAGCGCAGGATGTTATGGCCAGTGATGTTCCGAACCGCTTTGACGGGGATGATCTTTTGGTTGAGCTCGACTTCGTAGCTCTCCATTACTTCTTGGATTGCCTCGCTGATGTGATCAATCCGGGAATCGATGCCAGCTTCCTGGGCGTTTATTTAGCTTTGCAGACGTCATGCAGGGCAGGTTCGCTTACCTTGAGACCAGTATTGGTGGCTGCCTTGACAGCCGCGAGCAGATTATCGTAGGCCGGATTGAAAGCCACGGTAAAGGCGCTATCGACAATCCTGCCGCTGACATGAACTCCGAAATCCACTTTCAGGAGATCGTCGTACTGGAGGATGACCTCCTTGGCTCCAGGATTGGGAGTCCAGTGAGCAGCTACGTTGTTCAAGCAGAGCCCAGTCGGAAATCCCATGCCGGCTTTGAGAGCGTCTCCGGTCTCAAGACCTTGGTGGTTGGTCAGTGACCGAACGCCATCCTCAATCTCTTGGGCAAGCTGGCTCATGGAAACGCCGGGCTTTGCGATCGTCTGCACATGCTGGCGGACCTGGCGATGGACTTCGGCAGCTTTGCGATAGTCATTCAGGAACTCATCATCCATGTTGTTCACGACGGACAGGTGACGAAGTTCTTCAGCCGTGGTGCGCCGAAGATTGTCATTGTCGGTGGCATATTCGACAATCTCGCCCTCCGAATATCGCTGATCGTGAAAGAGGTTGGCGAGTGCAACCCTCGGAGGAGTCGTCTGCTGTCCACCCAGTGCCTTCCTTTTCTTCTTCCTGTTACTCTCTCTTTTTTTCTTCTTGCCTTCTGGGGTTAGCTTCAAGTGTGTATTAACTTCGAGTTGGCTTTACTACTATTGGGCTGACAACCGGACTTCAGGTCAGCTCCAATCTTGTCGTCGTCCTCGTCCTCCCCGTCTTCGTCTTCCCCTTCGAGTGCACCATGAAGGAGTCCACTTGCTGCGGCTGGCTTGGGAGGATTGACAGCAGCAATTGCAGTGCGTGCCGATGACTCTGCTCAAGGTGTCAGAATAGCTTACAACGTAAAGTAAATACTTTTCTTTCCATACCATCTGGACCTCTACGATGATCATCTGGTGTCTTGGATCCCATGATCGGCTTCGACTCGTAGTCATAAGGTTCCTTGGGTCGTCGTTGATGCCATTAAAAGTCGGCTTCCGAAGGAATCGCGATGTCGCCGGCATGTCTTGGCACACGCTTTACCCTTTGAGGCGATTGGCGCACTGCCAGTAGATTAACGTTAAAGAAAACCTTTTAAATTAATTTATTTGAGATAATCAATTAATTATGAAATATTACAATACCTACAAAGTCGTTTAAAAGGTGCGTAAAGAAGTTTGAAAACATTTATCTTGATAAGTATGTTAACATATATCAAACAGAGTTCAATTTCGCACTTGAATCGTTTATATACTGAGCGTATGCTAAGCCTATGCACTAACCTCATTTGGGGTAGAAATTTTCTTCCCCAACCTCCGATGAACCCAGATGATCGCTTATTTGTTTCTAGAAACTTTGATCAGAGACGCGCAGCACTAGATCAGGATTCTGTGTAATTCGACAGAAGACCAGTTTTGATTTCTTCATCTACCAAGATCACAATGATTGACACTACGTGGAATCCAGTCTCTCACCACCTGCACAGCTGTCGCATGAATTCAATCCAAGGCTTGCCAATCCACTACAGTCTGTACTAACATTCGCCTCACTCACTCCTCAGCTCTCTCCTGGCCCTTCCACGCCCATATGCCTCAAACTTTCCCTACTCACTTACTTCCAGCACCTTACATTCACTCCACCCGTTACGGAAACCGTCAGATTCAAACTCTCAGTCCAAGGGCGATTTTCTTGCCCAGGAACGACCTCAATCTTGCTGAATTGCTGGCAAAGCCGTACGATGGTGTATGATGCTTCCGTGAGCGCGAATTGTTGCCCTGCGTAATGAGCTTAGCGAAAGGGTCCTGGAAACGATAACCCTATCGGTCAAAGAATAACGAAGAGGCAGAGAGAGAGAGAAAGAGAGAGATCGCTTTCAGAGTAAAATACAGCAATGCATGAGCCGCGGTAAGCGACAAAATGGGAGGCGAATGGGGAAGTCGAATAGGAGACAGGAACAGAGAGATATATTAAAGCGAAGGTCCCGAGTGAAGAGGGAAGCAATGAGGATACACATCGAAATTTTGCGGAGCGAAGAAGAAGACAGACTTACCTGGACAAATCCTCGGCCCGCCATTGAACGGCAAGAAATTGAACCCCGGCAATAATCCCTCCCATCGCTCGGGTCTGAACTCCGCGGCGTCCGCCCCCCAGAGGTCCGTCCGACGATGCATGGAGTAGAGGACCCAGATGATCATCTGGCCCTTCTGCACGCATATGGGGCTTTGCCCATCCGCGCCGCCGCCTCGCGGCAGGAACGTGTCTTTGTTCGCAAACTTGGCTTCGATCGGCACCACGGGATAAAGACGGAGGGTCTCATTCAGGACGAATCGCAGGTATTTGAGCTCCTTGATTTGCTCGAAGGTGGGCGGCTGGCCGGAGAGGAAGGCGAACTCGTCACGCAGTTTGGCCCAGATGTCGGGGCGGCGGGAGAGGACGAAGAGGGTGGAGGACATGAGGGAGGCAGTGGTGTCACGGCCCGCTATGAGGGTGTTGATGACTTGGTCGCGGAATTCTTGCTCGCTGGCGGTGTGCTTGGCAAGCTCGTAGAGGAAGACGTAGCGTTCTTCCTGGTCGTTCTCCTTGGCTATTTCATCCAAGTCGCCATCCTTACTCTCCTTTAAAGAAGGAGAATAGAGTAGAGCTGTCTTCTCGGGGTTGGCGGGGGCACCTTTTTTATAATTTGTCATCATGTGGGCATCGTTGTCGACGTAATTCTTTGCTTGACGGTATTCGACCGCATGGCGGATGATGGGGCGTACGTGGTCGTGGATATACTTGCATGCTTCGGTACACTTGCGGCCATGATATACCCAGTTGAACTTGCCGAAGCGTATCTTTTGCGCGATGCAGCCGAGGGCGTAGTCGAAAGCCCAGGAGAATTGCTTGCTTTCGGCTGTGGCGTCGGGACGCGAGAGTTGATGGATTTTCCGAAGAGGAATTCGGTCGCTGTGTCCATGGTCTATCGTACGAGCGATCAACGATGTCCTCCTACAACAAGCCAAAGGATGACGAGATTCCAGAGAGTAAAGACCTACCATACGAAAGAAGAAATCTTGGATGTTGACTGGGGTCCCATCACCGGGAAGATAGCCTATCATAGTCATGACATGATGCTCCATGAACTTCAAATCCCCAACCTGTTTCCTCACGAAATTTGGCCGGATCAAAGCCCTGGAGTGCTCCCAGTACGCGCCATCCGCGTTGAAAATACCATGTCCCAACAGCTTAACCGTGGCCTGTCGGCGCAACTCTCCAATGTCGAAATTAGGGAATTGCGTGGCCAGAACAGCTTGCGCATTCTTTGGTTCGTCGGTAAAGATCAATTTGTCACCTAGAACATCCGACGTGAACGTATGTCCAATTCGATTGAACCGGTCCTGGAGGTCCTCGAGTTGATATTTCCCCCTACTGGCAAGGATGGTGCTGATGACGAAATCAAGCCCAAGAATTGGATCCCAGTGGCGATCCGCCTTTGCTGGTTTGCAGCCATGAAGACGTGCGAATTTTCGAGAAACGATCAAAGTTGTGATTTGATGGTAGGTATAGTAAAGGAGGAGAGCGGCACCGAGACAAATGGCGGTGAAGTACACTGGAGCGAGCATGATGCAGTGAAAACGATAGTAGAAAAAAAGTAGAAAAAAGAACAATCGAGATCAAGGATGGCGGGGACACTGAATGGGGGTTGGAATCAAACAGACTGAGACAACAACATACGAGCGTCGTAAACTTGGGCAAACTGAAAAGCACTGTTAGTGAACTTCCTTGGATAACATGAAAAGCTAAGCCAAAAGTCAGCCTGTGTTGAATGTAGCTACGCCATGCATCAGCAGGTGAGATTGTGGAGGAACGAGGACGCAAAGATGTTGGCCGAGGAATGAAGTCGGGTCTGCTCAGTCGGGCGCTCAGGCCAACACTCGTGATTTCTGCAAAACTTCGGCAAGTGTTGGAAAATTTCGGAAATACCACCTTTTCATTCTTCGTTTCTCAAATCGATTGATTATCGAAGTTGCCCCCAATAAGACTGTTAATTACAAATCTACACCCTTAAGTTTTTGTTCACGACACTACGCCTCGACTGCATCGAATTCAACGATTTTGGATTTTAAAATGTACTGCTGAGCAGCGCTTACAATTTGCGTCGATCGAAACTTTAGTGTTTGTCACTGCCCCTATGTGTGTGGGATACTCTATCGTGGATCCGGAAAAGATGTACCTATCACCCACCAGCGTCTCCCTCCCTTAATTTTTGTAGTACTAAATATAGGCGTACACCCCATACCTATAGCGTACGCTCTATACCTATACTCGTACACCTCTGAATCGATAGATGTACATCCTCTTATAGGTGGTGCTTCGGGCTGGGTGCCCCTGAAGAGAAGCCTCCATAGCCACCCTCGAGAAATTGTTTTTTCGACGCTGCACGCTCGTCAACTACGCTCGAGAGTATTCTATTTGTATTTTCTACAACGTGTTACGTGATCATTAAAAGCTTTAAAATGATAAGAGTTTTAATTGAAATCATTTGTAAAAAAGGTTTTTACAAACAGTATATTATTATAGGGTCCCGTTGCCTTTCTGGTGCGACCATTGGTTTGGGTGACACTCAACAAACCCAATCCAGTTCGCCTCAAGCGGTGGGTTTGAGGCTTATTCTCGACATCTTGGGAGGATGTACCGGAAGAGAGTTAAGCTGACCTCAGCAAATCAGTAGGCGGAAGCTTTAAAGTACCGCGTGCAGGGCGGGGACAGTCAAAAATGACTGCGAGGGAGTGACTGTCCCGAATGGAACTGGAATAGAAATACCAGTAGGACCCTATCTGGCGTTCTCCGAGACTGCTCGAAAATTTACTGCTTCATTGGGCTCTGCAATGGCAACATTGCACCAGGCTCCAACAAAAGCCATAGGACCAGAAGCGATAAGGCCCTAGGATGCTTATGGTTCTATAAAATTTGTCTCCTCCTGCTGTTGCGACCCTTCAATTCAAGTGTCTATCAATAGCACTGGCGTTCTTGACTGAATCGGCTCTACCCTAAGACCACGTTTAATTGGCCTTGTACCTTATTGGAAGTATTCAATGCTGTACAATCTCTTCTAAATCAGACAAAGGTCCTTGTCCATCGAAATCTCATTGACCTACTACCAGAACGTCGATGCGAACTTATTTCTTTGTGTCAAGAAGAGACGCATTGTTACTAAAGTTTTTGATCAATAAGACATTGCGACTATATATATTAGTGCTATTTATTATCCTTTCTTTACCTGTTCGCCTGTTTCCTTATTCTGCGTCTGCTCGAACCGCAACTTTGGTTGGAACTTATTGACGTATTCCCCTTTCCAATAACTCTTATCATCTATCATGGATGTTCCCAAAAAAAGCCCTGGGTCTCTTCGCATCAGGAGAAGGATAAGCGTCTCCGAAGGAGAACTTCCATTGTGTAGATATCAGGATTGTCCACTTCGGTTTAAGCACTGCGAAGGAAAGTATCTCTTCAAGGATCAACCTTCGCAGGAGAATCACTCGATGTGGGGACAATCTAACCCGCCGCGATGGCTGTGGAGGGCATTTGACCGTTTCAATAGCGGCATTGCCAGCCCCCCAGAAATTGAAGCCATCATCTCATTCGGGGAATTCCACTCCTCTGGGGGATGGATGGACTGTAAGGATGCAGAAAGCGAAGAGAAAGGGGAGCCATGGAGGGAGAGGACGCTGAACGGAAGGAAGTTTCCGGGATGATGGTCCGGACATACAAAGTCAGTAGAAAATAAATTAATTTCCTTTTTTTCTCACTGTGTGTTTGCTCTCGACGGAGCTCAATTGATATTCCCTAAGTCCTTCCAAAAACGTTCCAGAAGTTTTGAAACGAGCTTAAGGTGCCTAAGCTATGGAATTATAAGAGTTCAATCTGTTACCGTTATATGCACAAGTTCATTCACGCAAAATTCAGCATAAAAATGTCTCGATCGAAGCAAGAATTTATAAGCAGCTGGGACCGACTGGGTTGAGTTGTTAGTTGGTGGACGCACATCATATTTTGATCGTTCATGACTCATTGACCATCAGAGGTTACATAAGTCCCAAGAATCATATATGTTGGTTGGCAATTGTGTTGAAGCTTGAGGGCCAAATATTTGTCTATCATATCTCTTCTTTCTCTTCTGTTCCAATCCATCCAACTTCACACTCACTGCAAAACAAAAACCCATTTCCCATCAAGCCGAGAACTTCATCAGACCGACGAGGCCACTGAAGCCGACAGAATCCAACCAAGAATGGCAAGCAAGGAAAACACACCGACCCTCCTCAACCGCCGCCGCCGCGGCACCAGCTCCCAGCCTCCGGACAAAATATCCCGCTGTGCACGACTGCGGAGTGCCGAGTGCGTTCTATCCATCATCAGGGCGTGTATTTGCATATTGGGCAAGGGAGGATGGAGGCGCATGAGCGGTGGGGGGGGGGGGGGGGGTTCGAGTCCGGGGCCGGAGGTTTGGGAGGTGTGGGGGGAGAGGGAGCTTGTGGGGAGGTTTGTTGGGATGCATTTTGTTGGGGAGGGGTTTTAGGGGAGACTTGGGGTGAGGGTTAGAGGGTAATTTTCGACTGGCGGATGTACTGTACTGTAGGTCTTGGAGGATTTTGTATGGGGCCTTGGGGCTGTGTGCATCAGCCGCTTTCTTGGAAACCAAATACCAAATATACAAATCTACTGGAGTAGAATGATTATTTTCCATACCTGCAAAGCGATTTGTCTGCAAATTGAACTGGAACGATGACAATCAAACAAACCTCTACTGTACGCATAAAGCGGAATATTCTTTTTATACTAAAGGCTAACTTGACAACGAAAACTCTGCCGTAGACTTCCAGCAGGTGATACTTCCAGCACGGTACCTCTCTTGAACCAACAAGCACATAGAGCGCAAAAACGCAACCACAACCTCCTCCACTCCAATTCCTTAAGAAGACGAACCCCTACGCGCCATTTGAATATGCGTTCGAAACATGAGCTGGTCATCCGCCGGCGCAAGTGAGCCATCGTCTTCCCGGCGCATCAAAACCCCGTTCTCATACACCATATTGCTATTGTGGGGAGGTTGCTTTCGACGCGGCGGCGGAACAAGATGCAGTTGGTTGGTCTTCACCGCCCATATTTCCACCTGGTCCTGGTACAAATGGAACGCTTGTCTGATGTCGTACAGGTTACCGAGCGACTGGCCGGCCCGGAACACTTCCACAGCTTGGTAGGGTAGGGGCTTCGGTTTGCCTTTTCGTCGCCCTTTTCCGCCTGCCTCTTTGACGAGGTCGGCTTCTAGCTCTCCTAGGCCGTGAACAGGAGTGAGCAGAGGGGAAGAAACGGCTATGGTTGGTCCGATGCTGAAGACGTTGGGGAGAATGCTGTGGACCTAGCATGTGTGTGGTCAGTAAATTATCAATCAGTGACTTCGTTAAAAAGCACTCACAACAGCAGTCTTCACGACGGATGCACCTTCCAAGATGAGAGGTAGTCGAAATATATCACCAGTCTTAAAGACTGCAGAAAAAAACTGTCCGATCTTATACCGACTGATTTGATGACTTGTCCATTCAGCTAGGACGGAAGGATCGAGTCCAGTATTCCGCATCCAAAATGGATCGTAGTCTGTTCGCACCAAAGCTTCAAAGGTTTCGTCCGCTAGCAGTGTTTTTGTAAAGTCCGTAGTAGGAGGCTGGGCTAACTCTACCTGCTGGTTTCTGGGCTCACTCTGAGAATTTTCCGCTGGAGGTCCTTGAGTTTGAAGGTCGCGGTCGGTCTCAATATTATAGTCGGTTTGCGGATTTGCAAGATCTGGCTGCGTAGAATTCGGCTCGACTACTGAAGTTTCCAGTCTCGTCGTACCAGCTCCCCTTGACAGAACGCCTCCACTTCCGAGACCGTAAATAAACCGTCTAGCTTCGGGTGTCTGTGCAGCCACTGTCTCGTAGTCGACGGGGTTGGAATACGGGTTATAGTCGGAGGAGTAAGGCTCTAGTAAGACATCCGATAAAGCTACAAATGCTGGAGGATTCTCGCGGTCGAAAGTAGCTGAAGCTATATAGGGGTTAGTCAAAATTGCCCCTAAGTCAGTAGCATGTGATGCTTTGGTAAGGAGTAAGATAGCATACAAGAGGACATAGAACTGGGCTGATAGTCATGGATACTGCCACGATCTCCACCTGTCGGCGGTGGGCCAGTAGAACTATTCATTGCTCTCTTCTACGGCTCTCGCTCTGATCAATCAAAGGGGTCAAGAATAGCGCTTGTTCGTACTCCTAGAAGACTTGGAATGTTGTGAACCCAAACTCAAAGTGTATGACAAGTCGCAGAGTCCAAGTTGTAACACTGTGACAGACGTTAGAGGCGGTGTTAAACCGTGAATCCTGAATGATGTGCGTTGTTGATATATGCAGATCCGCTAACCGGATCAGGCTTTGAGAACACACACAGGAAGCTGAAAGAGCGCTAACTTCCATGCACGCAGCTTTCTCTACAGTTTGACACAACATTATCATGGCTTGGCACTTTAACGACGGTCAGAGAGTTGCAAAAGAAACAAAACAACAAGACCCACTGTAGCTTTCAAATTCACTGCAGGATAGAAGCCGAGACTGTTCTCAGCGAAGGACCAACACGGAAGTTGGAAACAACCCCAAATACTAACTCATAAACCGGCTTCGCTGTGGGTATAACTTCTGTTGGCTGAAGGGACTAAAAAATTGCAGCTTACCTTAGTATATAAATTCGTGGCTGTCCATTATATATTCTGGAGCAGGGACACGGCATCCTGATGGAGGCCCGGCCGCAGAAGGAGAGACTCATTCACACATTTTATTCGTACTGTGCCAGATCTATGGCAAAAATCCAGACACTCGTGCTGTGAAAGACAGCATGTGATAGGGAGTATTCCCTTGCTGTCGATCAATCTGAGACCGACTGCCGACCTGAGAGCGAAGGCCGATCTGCAGAAAGGAGGTTAAATCAGCTGGGCGCTGGTGGGCTCTAAAGAGCATCTCATCCGGCCCTTGTTACTATACACCGTCAAGGACCTCCTTCGTGTCGCTAGTCCGGAAACTGTATACAGTTGGAAGCCCCTAAGCACGATCATACTGAAAATTTCGGTCAGATCAACAGTATATAATGGTCATAGGAATTGAATAGAGGGATTTCACGCGGCCTAAATAGGCCTAGGAGATAAAGAAGTCTGGAATACATTGAACCTGCCTCCTGCAGTACGGAGAAACGCACATGGCCAAACAAGTTTCGCTTTAAGCCTGCAATCAAGCACTAGTTTGCAATAAGAGCCGTCAAGTGTTGCATACACAGCGAATTGCAGACTGCAAAAGTTTGGGCAGTGATTGTGGGCTTGCATAACATACCCATTGAGACAGTCGCGCTTGATGCTATATCTCGAGAGACATTAAGGAGGGCCTGTCTCCGTTGCCTGTGAAGACTTCATCCCCAGAAAGGCTCGAGCTCTAGATACCACATTTTTCACAATGTGGGACAACAGATGGTCACTTTCAAATTGTCATTCACATGTCTTTCTTCAAACGCAATAGGAGGAAAAGGGCTTTAGAACATACGCCTGACTAGCCGAAAGATGATTGTTACAGTACCGTTGGTGAAAATACGGTGTCATTGACGGAGGTGTTCGGATGGTGTCAAGCATAGCAAACCTGTGGCAACTGGGGAGCTGAAAGTATGTCGAAGGAGCATCGGTGGACAGAACTCTAAACAATCACAGTCTGAACATTTGCGGGGTTCGTTAATTATTAAGCGGTAAAATAACTTGCCGAAGATCTTTCAGGGGCTGTAAATTTTACTGGCAGCTTTGCCACATCCCTGATGAAGTCGTACGTTTGAAGTTGAAGAGCCTCATTGTCAGTATAGACGCCTCGACGTTCAGGTGATAGGATCAAAGCGGTGAGTTTAGCAGAAATCGCAAGATCGACACTTGGTTGGCCCAGTAGCCTGGTATTCGTCCATGTGCTCTGTTCGATCAATTTTCTTAAGCACAACTTCTTTTACATCAACGGTTCTTAGATGCGACGTCCTTATTTCTTCAAAATGTTGTCCTTTGAGCACTTCCATCCTTCTCCTACCAAATACGTTGAGAATGAACTTTAATAGAAGGAAATCAAACCCAAAGTCATGCAAGACAGCTACGGGTTACAGTGCCATACCAAAGGCAGAACATTGACGATCATTGGTCGCTCATAGTGTCTAGCATGATGAACGGATGGGTTTCATCTGGCGTGTAACAGCAGTCTAGCTTGTTCTAGGATCTCGCAACAGAGCACCCGAGTCGGTCGGCTTCCGATACTCAGGCGTGATTTCCAATGGGAATCTGTGGCGGTTCCAGGTGAGCCACATTGTGCGTCATAGGCTAGTTTTCTGCTGCTGTATAACCAGATGACCTTTAGGATAGTGAGCATGGAATTTCATGATCTTCGGGCTGCCTTGCGAATTCGTACGAAGTATTACAAGCTCTTGGGTCGTCAAGCATTGAATAATTCAAATCCATCTGCGATGGCGGCTCTCCGGCCCGACTAACCGCGACTGGAGGTCGACAACCCTGGATTATGTGTCAGTAACGACGAATCCAGCTAGCAACCATAAGAAAGCAGATGCCGTTAACTGCGCTCCGCAACAACCTGTTCTCCATCGACAGGACCAGAACCTTAATTGGCATTGCTATCTACGAAGGGTTGAACGACCTGTGCACAGTAAGCCTGGAGAAGTTTTCTCTGAGTTTTTGTCTTGGCCTGATGCAGAAGGAGCACTTTGCGATCGTTGATCGGTATGACGGCGAGAAGACCAAGACACGCCAGCAATGGAATGACCTGATTTTCGGTCAGCGTTAGTCATTAATAATTAATGCTCGTGGGTCATCTTCAATCGATGATCGAGCTCCTGGTCGCTCGCGTACTAAGTACGAGTAGCGTGCATAAGCAAGACCAGCGACGACAACGTCTTTCCTACTTGATCATTCTATGACTTGTATCTCTCGCATTGCTGGAGCATGTCTGGCATGCTTGCATGCCTGTGCTGACATCTTGCTGACACTGTCCATATATCGTGCAATTAGCGTCTTGGGTGCGCGTGGTGGTCCAACGTACCTAGAGTATACGAAGAGTTTATCATCAACATGCAGTGCTGCCCAGGAGCAAGAGTTTGCTCATCTTCGATGGCTTCACTCAGAAAGGACCCCCCGAGCAGCAGCCCCGTTCTGTGTATAAAGCACCCTCATGTCCACCCAAAACAAACCAGCTTCTCAATCTAAACTCAAAAATATTTCTTCTTCTACTTGATAGATCGCCATAGCAGCCTTGATCGAATCCAAGATGAATATCTTCAACGCTTTCTTTTTGGTGCTATGCACCATCTTCCCATTGGCATCAGCTGCCTTGACTGCTGGGCCCGACTTCATCCGCCTCAACAAGAACGATTCGGTATAGTGCCCAGGATGGCCCACTCCCGGACTCAAGCTAACAATATCACCAGATGGTGGTTGTAGCCGATCTCCAGGAGGGACTCTATCAAATCGTTGTTACTCCAAACCCAAACCCACCTTCACCTTTGGTTTTCTCTATTTTCTCTATCTAATGCTACCAAGGCCCGAGACTACGACCCTACAGTCTTCAGAAACAACATCATTGCCCACGCGGCCATCGCAAAGCTCTTCGACATCCCTATCGTCCTAACCACCAGCGCCGAAACAGGTCCCAACGGTCTCCTGCCCAAGGAGATCACTTCCATGTACCCCGATGCGACTCTCATCCGCCGTAACGGAGAGGTGGATGCGTGGGATAATGACGAGTTCAGGGCTGCGGTAGAGGCGCAGAACAAGAGCCAGATCATCCTTGCTGGTATCACTACCGACGTTTGTAAGTTTGATAATCACCTCTTTGCATATTATCGAGGACTTTGTTTGCTGGCATGTTGTGCCAACCATCCGATCCCCAAAACCAGGTACCGAATTTCTCGCCCTCTCCCTCCGTGCCGCCGGCTACACCGTCTTCGCCAACACCGAAGCCAGCGGCACCTTCTCTTCTAGACTCGCCGCAGACGCAAACCGGCGCATGGAAAACGCAGGCGTGATTCTGCAGGGTATGTTCGCTATCGCCATGGATCTCATGCGCGATTGGAGGAACACGCCAGGCAGCCTGCAGGTTTTGCCGTTTTTGGACCAGTATTTGCCGGCTTATGGCTTTGTGGCTAGGCACCACGAGGCGGCGGTGCTTAATGGGACATTGGTGCCTGGCGAGGCGAGACTTTGAGAAGGTGCCTATTGGGTTGAGGTGATTTGGAGGCAATGAAGTTTTGGTCCACTTTTCAAGTTTTCGCGACGCTAGAATTGATTCTCGGATTTATGCGCCTAAAAACTCCTCTTCGAATGAGCCTTTCCTTGATTTTCTGCTATATACCTATCGATTTCGATATCGTTTTGCAGATTTCACCAACCCATTTTGATTTCATGCCACACATCTGTGAAGCTTCAAGAGCAGCTGAAGGAACAAGTGCCAAAGTCCCCTGTCAAGAACTAGGTACGCAACGCTTTCTAATGAAATCTCCTTAACGTAACGCACCTTTCGGCCGTTAACAAGCCTTCTATAGGTCATCCGTCTGGGCTAAATTGAAGAATACAAGTCAAGAAGATTATCCACGACCCTTTGGGTGTATTCGGATGAAAGAAGAAGTTGAGCATTTCTAGCTGGAGTAGCAGGATTTACTCCAGCGAACAGTATGCCATGCTACCGTTATCGTTCCGACCTTCACAACATCAGGGATTCATGCAACGGAATTTTATCCAGATACATGACCTAAGACCTTTCCAACACCACCAAATTCCAATCAATGAAACCACCATCTTGCAGGAAGCTGTTACACTTGCTCACTCGGTAAAAAAAAACTCATTGAATATTTCCCCACCATCCGAGCTTCCCGGTGTTTCGTGCCTCTGTTTAAACGTTCCAGATTGCATTTCTTACTACCCTAGTGTTCCTCACCGGAGCGGAGCGGAACGGAATGAGCAAGACTCGACTCCCGAAGTTTTAGATCTATGTCTGTATTTCTATGATGTTATCATATTTCACATCTACCTATTCCATTCCTGCAGTATGAATCTATTGACTAGGCGGCTATCAGAAAGAATAAGTCGCAAGACTCATAATGCTAAGCATATCTTTGCCACATCACAGATAACTCCACATGCAGTGTTTAGACTCAGAATATTATAATTCGGTGCAGAAATGTCACACATGGCGCATTTGTAGAAAATATCCTACGTCTTTTCCTGGATCAGAATGAGCAAGTTTTTCCAGCGCTCGTGGTTCTTAGTCTTGGGTACCTGGACCAGGTTCTCAAAAGCTATACCACAGGATAAGATTAGCATCAACCAAAGCATCAACCCCATCACGCGAGTCCATAATCTCGACCCAAAAAGATGCACTTCGCCTCCCCCTTTACCAACGACACGGCATTTCGCACATCCCCCCCCCATTTTCTACCCAGCCATCGCACCCAAGAATGTGCCAACAAAACCTCAACGACTGCCCGACCTGCTACCAGCAAGGCGCCCTCGACAAAGTACCCCTTCCCTTTCCTTTCTTCCCTCTTCTCTCCTTTCCTTCATCCTCCCCCCCCCCGCTCCCGTCCCCTACCCCGCGTTCCTCACCGCCCCCCTCCCCCGCCACACCCCAAACTAAACCCCACAGGAACCCTGCCTCACAGCACAAAAACCCCCGCAAGACCAACCAACAACACCGGGCCGGAAAATCATCTGCGGAGACGTCGAGGCGGTCGTGAAGACGAGGGTGGAGTGTGAGGGGTGTTTGGGGAGGAAGCGGGATTGGGCGGGGCGGGGGGTTAGGATGATGGGGGTGGGGGGGGGAGGGGGAGGGGATGAGGGGGGTCTAATAGACATGAGGGGAGATGAGCAGTAAAAATATGGAAAGAGGGAGGGCGTGCGCATGAGAACGGCGGCGTGAGATAATAGGGCAGACTTATAAACTGGATAGAAGACGGTAGCACATAGCATATAGATAACCAAAAAACGAAAAAAAAAGAAAGAAAAAAAAGAGAAGAAACTTCAACGACGAGAGATTCAAAGATACGATGACGCTAGCAAAGCTCGAAGAGGGATTCTCCGCGACAAAACCAAATCGCATTTTAAAAATATCATTAGAAACATAATCCCTGTATCCCCCCCCCTCAGCCGCAAAACGAAAAAAAACGAAGGGAAGGGAGGGGAATGTTCATAGTAGCTGGGCTTGAATGATTTTAAAACGCCAGTTCACTAGATGCAACGAATCTCAAGAACCTTCTTGAGGAGAGAAGAAAAGATGGACTTTCCTTTGAATCGGTGCGGTAGGATCCGATCACGAACTTGAATCCCACCGCTCCCACCTTTAAACCATATCCACCTCCTTCACCTCCTCCTCACCCCCTTCACCCCCTATCCTCCACCTCATCCCATCATCCCCATCTCCCGTACTCGAATCCCCCCCGCCCTCTTCTGCACTTGAAACCCCTCTACAACAACCAGCGATATTCTAGCACGCACGCAACCCCGTTTGCCAGCACATTAATACGTCTCTTCAAATTCTGCTCATACTCTCTCTCAGTCTTTCACTCGAAACCATCACCAAATCACCAAACCAAAAAAGAAAAAAACATACAGCAGAAGGGATTCGCTGGTCGTCACCGACCCAACTACTAGTCTTCCGATCAACAGCTTATGTGTGGCAGAGCGGACGGGATGCCCAGCTGTCTGTTGTCTATGGCCGTATGTGAAAGAGTATCTACTATTTAAGTTTTTATTCCTGAGAAAACTCTGACTGAAACCAAGGCTAACGGTAGTTTAGATCGACATAAACCGACACTCAGCATAGAGGATTGCTTATTTGATTGCGTTCTGTTTTAGGAAACCAAGTCTCTACATACTCCGACCTAGAATTCCTCATCATAATCATCGCCATTAAGACTGTCGTCATACACAGAGCCTTCCTCCATTGCAAAGTCGTCCTGGAAAGACTGGGTGCGTAACGGCGATTGACGTCTTCTGAGATGACTCAAAGGGATCTTAGCTCGCGGTCTGCCACTGAGGTTGCCCGTCTTTCTAGGGGTTGACAATTGATGTACCCGACCGTGGTCGAAACTTTCCTCTCGGGGCTCGTCATCGAAGTCCTGGTAACTGTCTTCAAAAGGCGGATCTTCTTCCTCGTAATTGGAAGCTCTGCTCCCAAATGATGGCGGTCGTTTTTGAGAGCTTGATTTAAGGGAGCCTATACGTGTCATGAGTGAGCAAAAATGCCATCTCAGCTTGAGTCAGTGCTTACCTCGATTAGTAAGTGAAACTCTGTTCGTACTGCGATCATTGCGTCCTGGTGGTCCAGGTGTTACACGAATATTATCATTTCTTTCCTCGTTGAGATGTGCCAGGTGGTCGTCGGTGAAGCCTTTTGTCTGCCGAATGTAGTCGTCGAACTGTCATGTCGCTTTGAAAATCGTCTTGAAATGGTCAATCTTCAGTATCGGCTCAGTAGGCATGAAACCTGTAAGTAGCTGGGCGCTTTTCTTTATGTCGTCCTTTCTTTTGTTGGTTTTCACTAGCGCATCGTACTCAGCCATCGCAGTTGCCGTCTGGCAAGCGTTTCGTATCTGTCTCCCGTTCCAATTTGCTTTGTGTCGATATGTCTCATCGTAGTGCTCCTTAGTATATGCAAAGATTGCACGTTCGTCGATGATCATCTTCTCCTTTCTTCTGTCTTTCTTCTCTTTCAATCGCTTCATGTTCGTCTCCCAGATGCACTTGGTCTGTTTCCACCCCAGAGGTGAGTAGTAGAGCTGCGTGTGAACTCTGGATTTGAAAGCCTCGTCAAAAGCTCCCACTCTGCTGGTGGTAAGGAAAAAGATGCCACTGAAATACTCCAGAACTCGAAGGAACACCGAAACGAGACTATTACGCTTCACGTCGGTTCTCGTTCTTTGTGCAAGGAAGACGTCAGCTTCGTCTAGAAGTAGCACGCAGTTCCACTTTTCTGCTAGATGGAACTTCTCGAAGAGCTCTTCCTCAACTTGTGATGCTGTTAGGCCAAGATCGCCGCAAGTGATTGGGAACAAAAGCTTTCCATAAAACTCTGCAACGCATTCTACGGTCGATGTTTTCCCGACACCCGGGACACTGTGCAGCAATATGACTAACCATTTGCCCTTTTCACTTACTAGATCGGAACTATGACTGGCATCCGGATCGTCCTGTTCTGCTGCCTTGTTGGCAAAGTGATTGACGACTAGAGATCTCACTATGAGCTTATGCGCTTTGGGTATAATAAGATCGTTCCAGCCACGGCTGTATCTTTTCGTGGGTCTTGTCGACAATTAAGATCGCTACTTAACGTATCAGTATGAATATTTTGGAGTAATGATTTTGGAGAACGATAACATACTAAATTTGCGATTTCTGAGTACAAACGCAAATACTCTGTTTGGGAGTAGAAGCCGATAAATATCGGGTAGATCTTGGTACTCGATGATGCTGTGCTCATCACGCCTCTTCAGTACTAAGTCAGTTCTCTCGGAGTCCTTGCTCATCATCATATCGATATGCCGGTCTATAAAGATGCGGTCTACCTCGGAGCGCTCCAGATTCTGGTGATCAGAATCCTTCCAAAACATTGTACGAAACTTCTCCGTGAATACATCATCGGGCTCATGAATCTCTGTTATGTCAATACTGATGAGATCGGGCTTCCAGTCTGGCTCGGCAGCGAGGGCTTCATTGAAATCGACAACCACCGGGCTATCGATAGCTTCCCCGTGCCTGGGGACATCCCTATCGCTGTGGCCGCTAGGATGAGTGAACAGACTTCTACCAGGATAGTTTTTGTGCTTGATAGTTACAAATTCTTCCCAGGCCAATCCTCTTTCGGTAGCTTTTGTGGCCAGCTCTGTGGCTTTGGAGGCATAACTCAGAGGGTAGAACACAAGCGAAGTGATGTCTTGATAGCCATCAAAGGGCCTGATGTGAAACCGATAGTCCCAAGTTCCAAAATTGACGCCGTCAAAGTCGCAATAGTACGCAATCGCCCTGAAAGGGTTCCGAGAGTGGTCCAATCTCTCGTCGGCTCGTGTATCGTTGTCTGAATCATTGTCTGTACCGTCAGATGATAATGAATAGCGCCGACGTCGAATATTCCTTCTAGGCACAAGATTAATTCTTCCATCCAAGACTCTTTTGACTCGCCACAAATATTGGAATCTATCGTTCGGCTTTCTAGAATTCATCTGACGATGCGCCGGCTCGCCGACAGCAACCTTATTATCACCTGCGGTACCCAGCGGCGAATAGATGAGATTCCCTGGCTTGAAAAGATGCCACAGTTCGAAGAATGCGACCTTTTTGCAGGAGTCTCTGCTATAACGGTCTATCACGGGCTTAAGCTCCTGACCCATGAATTGGATCAAGCAGCAGAGATCCCTTAGGGCTTGTAAGCCATCCGTTAGGTCCTTCACACTGTCCACCTTGTCGGACCTGATGTCAAGTGTTGCTTCGTCTGAGTTTTCTGCTTCGCCCCAGTCCGTTTCAAGTCTGCGCAAAGTCTCGCGGATTTGCTTTTCATAATACACGAACGGTTTATAGGGCCCGGAGTACTACCATTGGCGCACGATGCCAAGAGCCCTTAGAGTCAATTTTCGACAGTATAGCGATCACAGAACGTGAATTTATACGGATCCGTTCAGGTAATTCTTTGGAACCCTCGGAGCCTCCTTCAGGGCCGTCCCCGTTCTCTTCAACAGAATCTGTTTGTATACCCTTATGTTCAGCATAGCCACCCTGCGGTTTACCTCCTGAAGCCTCGCGCTGATACCAGTACCTTGCTTTTCCCACCAAAATCTCTATCGCAAATGCTTGCTTCTCGCCCACCTGCCTATTTTTGAATTCTATCCATTCAACATAGCGCAATTCCGGTATAATTAGAACAGGTTCGTCAATTGGTGGTTTTGGCTTGCCAACCTCTTCATCATCTGAGACTATCCCTTGCTCTCTTAGCTTTCGCTCAACATAGTCAATTCGTGCTCTCAACGACTACGTAGATCCTCGCGCGGCATCTGTACTGTCGGGTGCTCCCTTCCCCTCCTTCTCGGTGGCTGACGCATCGTGATCATGGCTCGAGCTCAGAGCCTTGCGCGCTGGCTCGAGCGCAGACGATGAGCCATTCTTTTGTTCAGTCTCTGCCTTCTGGTCCTGTACCAGTTGTGGCATGTTCTTGATGCTGCGCTTGTTTCTCAGTCAGCGCTTCGAGAGATTCTGCCGACTTGTAAGAGATGTCTCAAGACCTCAACGATGAGCGCATTTATGTGCTTCGAAGCGTTGGTCCCTCTTTATCTGCAGCAAAAAAGATTCTAGCAATTCTCATTTTTCCATCATCATTTTCACATCTTTTCTCTTGTACTCACTCATTCATTTTTCGATATTGATTTCATTTCGAACTTTGTTCTCTTCTGCCACTTTGAAACCCTCCTCCACCCCCTCTCCCCCTTGTCAGCGCCAATGGTACCCATGCCAAGCAAACCCTTTCATTTTCCTTCTTTGCATTCTCAATATGTTTCTTTCGCGCTGATATAAATTTCTCCTCGTTGAATGTTTTTACCCTTCGATGAAAGAGGGGAAGGACGTTTGGGTTACCGATAAATAGAAATGTTTTGAAAAGATTAATAGCATGATTACTGTCCTTACTTACAACTGTCTTCTTTACATCTCAATCTTAACCATCTCATGCTTCTTTCTACTGCATCCTTCCTCAACAACCCTTCCCTCAACCCCCCCTCCCCCGCCCTCAAACCACCAACCACCACCCCCCCAACAAAACAAAAACAAAAACATACAGCAGAAGGGATTCGCTGGTCGTCACCGACCCAACTACTAGTCTTCCGATCAACAGCTTATGTATGGCAGAGCGGACGGGATGCCCAGTTTTCTGTTGTCTGTGGCCGTATGTACAATTCAATGACATAGTATAGTATATATAACCCTCCCTAAGATGTGGAAATATGCTATACATACATACAGTACATACCTGAATAGCACTGTTTCCACAGTTTTTAGGCCGATTCGATCAACCAAAGACAGAATTGTTGGGGAATGATGGGGAGTGAGTGGATAATGGGGTGTGGGGAGGTCTGTCTGTCTGAGGAGATGCGTAACGGTCACAAATGAGCAGAACGGGACAAGTGGTGTACTGTAGATGACGGTTTATGTATAGGGTTTAAGACCTCGGTTATATATACTCCCTCGTTCTCAGATACTCAGCCACCAGACAAAACGACCGTTCATGCCGACTTTCGTTCGACTTTCAGTATCAGAAGATCTTGCGCCGCATATCCTATGCCCCATCCAAATTGCCTATCAAATATCTACAGGAACGTCCCCGCCTATTATCATTACCGAATTTTTTGTAAAAACCCTCTGCGAACTCCGCTAAATGTCGCTGATAAACCAGAGCGCTGCGAATCTTTAAATGCTTGAAATGCCAAAGAGGAGCCCACGAAGGGTCGCTTAGAATGTGAACAGCATCAGCCCGGGGTTGAGCGCTATTGGTAATAGGAAATGGCTGACGACAATGGCCGAGAGCGGCCAGAGGGCAGTGAAAAAGTCGATGCGCCAGAACGGTGGCGCTGCCACGGCGAAGTAGATCATGGCGGCGACACAGAGAAGGCACCATATGAACGTGTACTTGAACTTCTTGAGGACCTTGCCCATTTCTTCAAAAAAGTGGGTTTCCGTAATCTCTTTGGCGGTAGCGCCCCAGCTCATGTCAATGGAGAACATGTGGCAGAGCAGCGCTTGACTGACGTGCAGAGATAGACCTCCGAGGAAGATTGTGAGCAAGGGGACCCACTTGAAGTTGGTTGCAAGCGCCTTGAGGATGTCTGCTTCGTCGAGACGGTATCGGAGGACTGCGAGGGCGGTGTTGCCCAGAGCGTTGAAGACGATAATAATGGCAAAGTAGATTTTGAAAGAGTCGACGTAGTAGTGGTCGAGGTGTCCGTTGAACCAACCAACGAAGAAGTAATTTGCCAAGGTCAAGATCCAGACTGAGCCAATAGCGTAGTAGGTCCCGACGTATGCCATTATTGTGATCTTTGACGGCAGGGGCATGCTCGAGCCCATGAACTTTCGGAACAGCGGAGTAAAAGGACCTCGGACAAACCAGTACTTCAGGGGATGGAAGATCAACTCGTTGCATCCGTAGGCGTACTTTTCCCATCGAGCAAGCTCGTCATAAACTGTCAGTGACACACCTTCCTTGAACCCATCCCCGGTGTAGGCACCGAGACGAACGAGGTAACCTGTACACTGTAGGCGAAGGGCCATGTCGAAATCCTCAGACACAGTCGTCTCTGACCAAAACTTTTCTGTCCCATCGTCATCTGTGTATGAGATATCTTGCACTGCCTTCCACCGTAAAATAGCGTTGTGTCCGACGAACGGAGCTACGTCGCCGTTTGCAACAGCGAACCTGATAGCGGTATAAATAAGATTGGTAAAGAACGTAATGCCGTTTTCGAAAAATGATGAGGTAACGTTCATGACACCAGAGGAGAATTGAAGGATTGCAACTTGAGGTGACTGTTCCATCTCGCTGACTGCGTCCAAAAAGCAATCGGCAGGTACACGCGTGTCGGAGTCGATGAGTAGAATGTAGTCACCGATACGAATGTTGCCATCCGCCCAGGTTCGACCTTGATCTTCTTCCATGACCGCTCTCAGGCACCGTTGGTAAGCTTCAGTCTCTGCCGCCTGGGTCCAACCCTGTCCACGCATGACTTGTCCAAGTTTGTCTTCGACCCGGCCACTGACTGCCATGGCATAGTTCATGTTAGAAGCCTTCTTGAACTTCCCAGCACGGATGAACTTCTCCTCACCCTCGGCGGGCTTAGGGTTGTGCTTTGGGCGGGCGACCCAACCAATTTTGTGTTCATCATAATAATCCCTTCGTGCTTGGGCATCCTCTGGAGCTATTAGTTGCATACCATCATCGTTGACGAAGATATTGGCGGTTCCTCCTTGCATTTCGTAAGTTGAGATAGCAGTTCGAAGCGATCTCATCGTTGGGTCGATGACAGAGTAAAGACCTTCTTTGTAAACAGGGCATTGAATCGTGACGTGAGGCAGGTCATTACGTGATATCCTAAGAGGACTGACACCAGAAAAGAACTTTGAGTTCTTGATCATCTGGCTCGTTGGTCCCAGTAACTGTGCGGCGCAGTTGGCCACGGTTTGCATGAAAAACTGTAAAGTAGAAAAGTCAGCGGGCATCCGATTAACACGTGGCGTGGGCTGCTTACCAGAGCAAGCCAGATCTGGAACGGGACCACGACCAGAATCGCCAGACGGAGATATGAGTGATCAACCGATATCTCCACCGCCATTTGCCGCCAGCCACTGCCCAGCGCAGCTATTAACAGCGTAAGGGTAACTCCTGTGAGCACAGATTGATTCAAAACTATTCTGCGAGGACCCTCTTCAGACAGCCCCTCTTCATCATAGCCTTCCACGGGCACTTCGCTAACGAGTACGGCTTTGCTCTCTTTGGCAGGAGATTTCTCGTCGTACGGGGATATTCCTTGCAAGAAGTTTTCCATCATCTGTGACTGAATGTCATGTGAATGAGCAATAACCTCTTGAGGACTATCGCCCCAAAGTACCAGCATTCCACAATCTTTGATGAATGCAGCGTTCTGGTACCTCTGACACGTCGGTAGATGCATAAGGTCCGGGATCACCTGTACGCGAAGGCCGCTCCGCAGAGGTACAGATATAACCTCCTCGCCGGACAGGATAAGAGTGATGACTGAGGTCTTCACCGTCATTGCCACCTAATCCTCAAGTCAGCTCATCCGTTGTCCAAATAGCACCACATGACTCTCGACTAACCCTGCTGTTGAGACCACTTGCGGCTTCGAAAAGGCCGTATTGTCTGCCGGCTAAAAACTCGGGGCATGCTATGAATTCACCTAGAGCTTTCTTGAGAACCACACCTTCATTAGGGGTAGCATGGTATATCTGCAGCTTATGCTGTTCTTGATGTAGCCATTCTAATGCAATTGCACACTTTACCGCGTTGACTCCAGCAAAATCGGCGTTTCTGAAGTCGCCTTCCGGATACGGAGATGCAGGTCGAGAGATGGGGCGAGTGCCGGGGCGCGAGCTGCCCTGGCTTTTCAGATGCGAGTACGTAGACGATGTTTTTCCAGATGCAGTCATTTCCATCGGGGGAGCAGCTACAGGAGGTGGTGCAGCTTTCCCTTGACCATGGGGCCTGACGTAGGATTTGAGGAAATTCATGACTCTGAGATGGCAGACTGCGAGTGACCGGGGCTATGGAGTTTGTAGTAGACTCAAGTCGACTCCCAGTGAGCGAGGGAATGCACCATGCAACGACGAAGAAGCAAGATTACTGCGATGATCGGATTTGGGCGATACGTATAAGATTAATGAAAGTGTAGGTAGCTGAATGCCCGCCGAGTGGGAGAAAGGGAAGCGAGAGAATAAGAGACTGAACGAAGAGAACAGGATACGCAGAGGATGAGGTGGAAAAATCGACGTTCCCATGGAGGAAGTATTATACATAGGCTGGAAGGTAGGTAGTCTTCAAGCGGTAGGACAGTAGTGGAACGTTCAATGGTAGCGTTTAAAGTAGCCTGTGCGGAAAGAGGTATAGTAACCTGGATAGTCCCAGCAGAAAGGTCAAGCATCATAGCCTCATAGGTCCCCTTTCCTAAAGGAGATAGCTCGAAGCGCGAATTGGGCCCTTCGAGCTGCCCAGAGCGGGCCGGGGGGATGAGGCTAACCCATGGTGGTCGAAAGGGATCCTTGACACATGGCCTTGGCAAACCACATGGCCATCCAGATCCAGCACTAGCCTCTTTATCAAACGTGTTCAGCGTGTCAAATGTCCAGACCAGACAAGACAACGGTACAAGCCACACAGTATTTGAGTTTGGTCTGAATACAATACCGTACCGTACTTGAGAGTCAGAAGCGAAAGACTTATTTCATCGAGGAAGGAAGTACCGGAATGAAAAGTCGTGTGTAAACGCCTCGTTGTTCAGACTGTGACTGGTGGACCGTTGTTTCTGTTCGACAACCTCAGTGGCATGGCACCAGTCGAGACCATGAGCCGCACTGGCCAGACGAGCGAACTGATTGGGAATAGCGACTACTACGTAGTAACCTCGAGTCCTAGTACATATTCGACTACTCTACCTCCGTATGCAAACCGAAATGCTGCAGATGGCTAGCTGAGGCCTGCCTGTCCAAGTTCGCACATTTAAGTAGAAAGGAGTCAAAGGGATCGTCCATGCACACTCATAAAGACGGCAGTCTCCGAGGAGGCGGGCTACTTTGTGAGATCCTCGCATACTCTAGCTGATTCTCAGAGATCCGCTCGATCTGTTCACGGGCCGTTCAAGGGGTCACCTAGCGTCCATTGGGATGTCTGGCCATGAGCCAATCGTAGCGAAAGCATAGGATGCCTGTAAGCATCCGATTGGATCGACCCTTGCGCTGTTCAAAGGGTCAATTGCGACATTGTCATTATTAATCCGTATTGTTATGATTCTGAGATGATTTGACGTTGAAAAATCGTTAGTGGGAATGACCGGCACGCCAGTAGTGCCCGCAGTAGACTCTACAGGGATCACTGACCTAGAATGGTGGGTAGGTAATTACCCTATTCTAGAGTACTTTACATGTACCTTACGGAGCATGACGAGCTATGTTCTCGGAATGTCAAGACCCAGCCACACTGTAATTTACATGTAATCTAGTCTTAGTGCTTGGAGATAGATAAAGTCCTATAATACCGATTTGGAACCCAAACCTTCCATTTGCCTACCAATTATCATCATCTACCTCCTCTATCACCTCTACCTCTTCTACCTCTACATCAGGCTCATCTGCCTGATTTATAGATCCCTCCACGTCGTCGTCGCCGGGCCTAAATCCTGCTTTTCGACGTGCATAACGTTCCTTTCGCTCCTCCGAGTTATATGAACGGATAGCACTATTTCCAGCTCTACCTTCTCTATATTCATTGCCTCCCTTTAGCTCAATGATCTGCTGAATGTGACGAGGAATTCGACTGATTCAGGCCTGAATTCGTTCCTGAGTGAGCTCTTTCTCCCAGCATCTAACTCATGCTTTGATCATAGTAATTCTGTTTCTAGGAGCCCCTTTGAGCGTTGTTCTACGCTTCATCCACCATCAACAGGGCTCTATCGCGTTCAGATCCGGAGAATTAGCGGGTCATACTCCGTAGAAGACGAAGGATTGCTGCATCCATGAAGATAATGTTCTGAAAATGAGAAGCGTGAGCAGAAGCTTTATCCTTCTGTATCATAGTATCTGAAGCTAAGACTAGATTACATGTAAATTACAGTGTGGCTGGGTCTTGGCATTCCGAGAACATAGCTCGTCATGCTCCGTACCTACCCCTCCCTACGTTACTCCTGTAATTCTTTTACTTTACTTCACCTCATCTTTACTAGGTCCTCCTCTCCATCACCTATCGTCTCCAAAGACGATTGACATTTTGCTAAGACGTGGTGGTGGTGTCATTTTCCTTCTGTATCTCATCGCTCAGAGGTCGCCTGGTGGCGGACTCCTTTCTTTTCCAGAACTGCCGTCGCGAAAACGGCAAACAATGGAAACACGCGGCGTGGAAATTTGGTCTCCCCTGATTGCGGTAGCACACCCTGTACCTGCATTAGCTGGTGGCGGTGAGGTCAGTCCAGAAGATCTTTCAACTCTCTATGCCGGATAAAAATAGAAGGTAACCGGATTCGACTACCAGACCAGCCCGGAAAGGGGGCTGTTACGCTAGTTACTAGAGGGTATATTACGTACCTTAGTACGTAAGGTACAGTAAGGTAGTCACTTGGGCCCTGATTTTCGCCAGGTTGCTTTGAACCGCTCAGGATCGATTGGCCTCCTATCGTCGCATTACTGTAGTACTACTGTAGTATACATACCAAGTACTACTCGTAGTCGCTAACATTTCAAGACCCGTACCTTATCTTATATCGTCAATCTCGATTCTGCAAGCAGTGGGTTTTTAACCGGGAAGATCTCGAGTCGGTACTGCTAGTTCTCATGGACACAGTAGAATAATGCTCGCTTGAGTGAACATGCTATCATGATGCTATTCACATTCATCCGTACTGTCCTAGTAGTGTTTTAAGCTTTTCCTTCTTTTTATTTCGTGGGGGAGATCTGGACCCCTACCTAACAGCTTTGGCGCTTTTCCCATGCCCATCAGACCGAAAGTCAAAGACCGAAAGTCAAAGAGCGTTCTTGCGCATGTGCATGCATACGGAGGTATTCTGCCCCCACGTTAACAATCGGCTTTCCTCCTTACTCACTACATACATGATACACGCAGGCTAAACTGATCCTTCAATCTTCCCTAACATACCTACCTATCTTCTAACGGAGTATGTACTGACTCCGTACTCTAAGTGAAAACAAAAGCTGGGCATTCACAGCTAGTCCTAGGCGCCTTCCGAGCTGCCACAAACAAGGCTCTAGTCCTTGCACCGTGACGCGCAATGATCTACTGCGTGCAACGGTTAGGTCGCGGTGACCGAGAGCCCAGATCGAGATTGATCGAGTCTTCTTTTGTTCTATTCCGTACATGGTAGGTACATGCAACGCGGCCTCTGCGTGTCTTCATTTCCACGCTCAGCCCAGCTGCCCAGAAACGTCAACAGACATACTGTGGTACATATATCCGGTGTCAGACCAGCCTGCAGGATGCAATGCATATGCCGGAGCAGTTGCCCGACTCGGTATCTGGGGTGCGTCTATCACGTGTGCCCAAGTGCCGCAGGAGTTGACAAATCCATGCGACCGGAAACGGTGGAGCCATTTCCACGTCGCTGAAAAGGTCAATAAATGCCTCTTCTCTTTCGGAGCAATGTCCGTCTTGGGAGCGTTGCTATCCTTCTCGGTTCCTCTTTTCATTGCCTCGTTATTACCCTTATTGGTGCATTGCCTCACTTCCACCATTCTCGTTCACGAGGAACATTTATAGTACTAAGATTATTTGCGCCATTCTTTGGCATCTGTGATTACCAGTCGTCGCTTGCCTCTTAGAATGCTTTCTTCCCGACCATCTTGAGATGTTCACCGAGACACATCGAGGAAAGATCCGAATACGAAAAAAGGCTTCTTTGTTCAATTTATTTCTTCTTCCCGCGCAGAATGCTGGAATTTCGTTATCATCACAGCACTGTTCCTGATCTACAGCCGATGTGATGAATCTAACAGTGCTGCCACACGTCTCCTCGTACCCTTTTCTGTACTACTCAACCGATATTCCTTCATCCGGACAACGGCTGTCAGATTAACTGCATGCCGCCAGACGTGATCGGCGTTTGAAATGCCTGATATGGGTACCCAGGCATGAAGATCTGCCTTAGCCTTACCACCTATCCAAACGGCCTTGCCTTGGACATTTGCCAACTATCAATCGCTCATATGCAAAGCCGGTGGGTTGGGGCCAACCGAAAGACCTCGCCAGAAAGACGAGACACTCAACAATCTGTCGAGCCTCTCTATTTGTCATTGCTACATTTTTCTTTCTGGTTCAAAATCAACGCTGAATGAGGAAATCTCCCAAGTCCCACGCAAAGGGAGATCAACAATGTCTTTCCCCATTCCTGCAGCCCTTGCTCCTACCTTTTCTACCCCCTCACTCATCACACCACCTCTCCGCCCTATCCAATCCTCATCACCACATCGTATCCTTCGTCCACTCACGCAAGAAGCGTCAACAAAACCCAAGCCTATATTGACATCTTAGCGCCGATAATCATAGGCCCAGAGACATTCAATACGTAGCAAAAATCCGCACACTCCCAATCCCATTAACCACCACCCCCCTCTTCCCCCATTCCTCCCCACATCCTCCTCTCCCGCCCCTCCTCCCGGAAACCCCCTTATCCTCAAAGGCCCCCCCGGCCGCGCCAAGCAACACCCCCACCCCCCTCCAACCCACCAATCCCCACCCCTACACTCTCCCACAGACCCACCCCGCTCCCTCCCTTCTCCTTGCGCATCGAAGCCACACATTCGCTCGCACGTCCCAGGTTTTTTTTTCCCCTTGGTCATTGAGATTAGAATGGGTGTGGGTGGAAGGGAAATCGATCGGGAAGGAAGGGAGGGGTGGATAGTGAGTGGGTGAGTGGGTGGGGGAGGCTGTTTGGGAACCTGTTTGAGAAAGTGGGAAAGGCGCAAAAAGTATTACTTCCCCGAGCACGCACAACGACGGCGGATGCGCGGGTGGTGCGAAGATTGATTGTACGGTTTGTTTTGGTTGTGGTGGGGGGTAGGTGGGGGTGGGGGGTAGGTGGGGGGTTGGTTATGAGCGGCTATGAGCGGCATGGTGCAGGCAGGGAAAAGGGGGTATATGAGAAGAGATGAGAAATCAAGACTCCCTGGACTAAACATAGGGACGTATGTACATACGCAAAGCTGTTTTCTAGATACATTGGCTTGGAGATGTTATGATTTTTTTGGATTTTTTTTTTAAAAAACGCAGCAGGAGATGATTTGGAATAATCACTAGCGTTTATCCCATTGATATGTATATATTACTGTTGACGACTCAAAGGAACAGGTGAAAACTCGCATCTCTCTCACACCTCCTTTTCGAAATCTTTCAAATCCCCCTCGTACCGTCATCCCCCTCACGCCCTCTTTACCTCATTACATCCACCAAGCCTGCCCGGGCCCCTATCAACCCCTCCTACCCCGATACCCATCAAACCGCCTCATACCACGCCCTCTTCCCCTCCCCACCACCACCACCCTCCTCCTCCATCGCCGCATTAGCAGCCAACCTTCGATTGACCTCGGGCATTGCATCTTCCGCGATCTTCAGGAGCAGCTGAATCATTTCTACGCGTGTGGTTCAAAGGAAGGCCGTTAGCACCTCTGCATGTATGTGTTGTTTGTAAGTTGGGTGTTGGTTTGTAGGGTTTGGCATGAGGGGAGGGGGAGGAAGGGTATTTTGGTGGGGGGGGAAGGGAAAAGGGGACTTACGTTCGATAAAGCCCGGGTTGGGGGTGATGGATGCTTGGTGCTGGGCTGTGAATGTGGTGAGAAGGGCTTGGAAGGGGTTGAAGGGGGCGTCGGGATCTGGGTGCTGAGAGGTTGTCTGGGAAGACGAAGATGTGTATTGCTGATGGCTCGACTGTTGCAGTGATTCCGAGGATTTTAGGATTGCTGTTTGCTGCTGCTGATCTGCTTGGTGCCTGGATTTGGTAAGTTCTTGGGAATCTGACTGCTGGGAGTTGGATTGCTGGGAGTTCAATTGCTGAGAGTTCGCCGGCTGCTTGTAAGTGCTCTTTGGCTGAATGTTGCTTTGCTGCAGGGCTGATATTCGCTCCTGCGAACCTTCATTTTGCTGGGTACTCGTTTGCTGCTGAGAGTTGGGTTGCTGCTGACGCTGCATCCGTTGCTGGCCTGTCGCTGGCGGTTGGGAATTCGATTGCTGTTGAGAGTTTGTCATCCGTTCATGATTCATTAGCTGATGAGGTCTATCGAGCTGCTGGGCCTGCATCGGCTGTTGGGGACCTACATGTTGCTGACGTAGTCCTTGCTGGGGGGCTTGTTGTGGCGGGATTTGGCCTTGATCATTGGAAGAAGCATTATCAGAAACCTCGTGAGGGCACAAATGAGATTTATGACCCTGATGACTGCATGGCTGTTGATGAACTGCTTTGTGGGGACATTCGCGAGGTTCGTGCGGCCTATGACTGCATGTCTGAGCGTTCTTCATGTGAGGACATGTGTGAGCCTCATGCCCATTGTGATTACATGATCGTGCTTTCTGCTTATGTGGACATGAAGAATCATCATGCCCCCGGTGATTGCAAACTTGCTCACTCCCTTGGCTCTTACTTTCTTGATGAAGACAAGCCCGAGGATCGTGCGGCTGGTGGGAACAAATTTGCGCATTTGCCTTGTGTGGGCATAACTGAGCTTCATGTCCCTGATGATGGCACGACTGCTCTCTCTGCTTGTGGGGACATGATTGCGGCTGATGGCCTCCATGGTTGCATGAAACGGGCTCTTGCTGCCCTTGTAATTTACTCGACGTGCCTATAGCAGCATGGGATTGTGCTGAAGTTTGCTGAGCCCCAGAGTGAACCGCAGCTCCTTGAGGAGATACAGAATTCTCCGGTTTTCGAGAGCTATGTTCCTGATTCGGTTGAAGCGGTCGATTACCTTGCTTCCTCTGATCGAAGTTCTGCAGATGAGATGGCTGAATTTGAGGGCGATCACTTTGTGTCTTATTGCCTACCTGGACTGCATTCACAGTGGGCCCAGACTGGTTTTTTTGCATATTCGACATTGGCTGCTGTTGCTGTTGTTGTGTCTGCTGTCGGTTCCCTTGATTCATGTGGTCCACATTTGTCGGATGAGGTTGCTGATGCATTTGGGATCCGGCTTGGGCCATGGCAGCCGTAGGAAATATATTCGCAGTAGGTCTAGATCGATTCTGCTGCACATTTGGCCCTTGCCGTGTCTGCAGGGGTGGTGGTTGATGAGGCTGATTTACGAGGTTTTGATTTGGTCTCAAACCCGGAATATTTGAGTTAAGTCCTAGTTTCTGGTTTGATAATGGAGGGCGTGCTCCCAGAACCTGTGATGACATACCATGCATTCCGCTGTTGTGCGGTGCCATAGATGGGCTGTTGGCAAGTCCGCCTTGAAATTGGTCTTTTCGCTCACCAGGCCGAGCATTGTAAGGGGCTCCGGCCGGGCCATGAGAAATTGGAACCGATCCATGAGGACTTGCTGTTGGTTGATTGGGACTCGGCCTAATTACTCGTGGATTTGAGGCTAGTCCACCAGGTATTACACCAGCTCGCGTGGGAGCACTAGATCCTGCTTGATGTACGGCTGGCATGTTGGCGTGGCCATTACCGGCAAGAACAATGTTGGGTGAAGCTCGGCTCGGCCCGCCTCGAACAGGGCCTTGTGTTTCGTTTCTTGATGTACTTTGCCTCCCCAACGCGTTGTCCAGCCCCTGGATGCCATTGTGCAATGCCTGCTTCGAATAGTGTTCGCCCTCTCGGGAACGTTGTTGCAGACTAGTATTAATACCCTGCAGCTCATGCTCACCTTTTGCAAGATTCTTCTCCAATCCGTGACCGGCCAAGGCATGTTCGATTTCTCGTGCACCTGACTGAAGATCGTGTTCCAATTTCGTTTCGCCGTAATGTACATCTTGTGAGACCTTTCCGTCCAATAGCCGCTCCACTTCCTGCTTACCTGATTGCAGAACACTTCCGAGGTCGTGATCACGTCTCCGAAAGTCTTGGGCTATATTGCTGCCCTGGAGCTCCTTCTCTACCTTTCTCGCACCAGCTTGGAATTCTTTCTCCAAGATATGCTCTCCAAATCCCAATCCCATTTTCAGACCTTGCCCTGTAGATCGAAAACCTTGCTTGACGACAATCTCACCGGTTTCAAAGCCTCTTTCTAAAGCTTCGACGCCAGAGAGAAAATTCCTTTCTAGGCCATGCTTCCCAGAATTAAATTCACCCTCTAGCTCGCTTTTACTGGAATGACATTCTCCTTCTGCGAGAATTCCAGGAGGTTTGAATTTATCTCCCAGGCCTTCCAAACCAGACTCAATTATTCTTTCTGAACCATGCTCACTCGATTGTACTTCTGCCCTAAAATGGCGCCGACCATCTTCGTAGGATTCTTTCAGAGCCTGGGCTCCATACTGAAATCCTTGTTCCATCGTATCTCTGTCACTTCCGAAGTCCTCTCCCACACGGTGGCCACTATCGTTCGAATAGTTTTCGACGAAGCGACCGTCCCTCAGGACTTCGCCTTCGAATCGTCTTTCATCCCGACTGAGACTGCCACGGGAGTTTTCTTCGCCGCGGGAGTTCTGATCCAAAGAGTGCCCATCAGAAAGGCCATGTTGTGTTCCAAAGTCTTCTTCTACCACATGCTTTTTACTCTGGATACTCTGCTCTTCATTAATATTATATAATTGAAAGCCTTCCTTCAAACCGCGATTATCGATTAGAGGGTTGTCTCCAAGGGTTTGCAGATATCTCTTCATGCTAGACGTATATTCTGTGGAAATTTCCGATGGAGGATCTTGTACTTCATCATGAAGCACGGACAGTCTTTCTCTATCGACGACATCAGACAGCGCGCCGGAAAAACGAGTAGGTTTGGAATGCCGAGATTCTTGGAAACTTCGATCGCCTAATGGCTGCCCCTCATCGGCTCGATAATTCGAACCTGTAGTATATTGCTGGTTTTGGATTGATCCTTCTATGCTCTCTTCTATTTCCTCCGAGTTTTCTGTCTTAGAGACACCTGCCAGCATGGCTAACATGGCCCATCGCGAGCGTGCTTCGGCACTAACCACAGGCTTTGGGGTCCTTCTCACTTCGATAGAAGAAGTAATGTTCTCAAACGCTACTTTCCGACCGGACTCCTGAAACTGCGAGTTCGTGCTTTGGTCATTAATGCCGTAGAGCTCCGACGAATAATCAGAATGAGACACGTCGACAGCTTCAGTGGGTCGACCGGAGTCTTGATTCCGCCCCGTACCTGGTTGCTGCGAACCTATCAGTTGGCCGTTTAGCGAAGACTGCAATGACGATTGATCCATATAGCGTGTTGTATCGGCTGGATCCCCAGGGCGATCAGAGTTCGCAAAGGTACTGACTAGCCCTGCATTCGGCTTGTAGAAGTCCTCGTTGGGCATCTCGACCGTGTTCTGGCTATTCTTAGATGCTATTTCTTCCGAAGAATTGATATGTGAACCAGCATTAAATGTTGAGCCAAAAGACCTTGTTTCCGTAAAGGTCTGATCATCCATCGTAAAGGGCGACTTGCTCCTTGCTTCAACAGCTGCCGAATAATTCCTGAGAGAAAACGAGACCGAGACTGTCGGGGGTTGCTTGGTACGGCGCTTTTTAGTCTTGGAAGCAGTATTCTCAATCCCAAGCAATGCGCCACTCCATCAGCACTTGTTCTTTCAGACCTGCTATTTCCATGTCAATGCCTTCAGCATGTTCAACAATACTGTACGAGACTCTGGACGCCATCTCAGCTTACATCGCCATTACAAAGCGTTAATAATAACTATAACGAGAGATGAGAGCAGAGGAAGCTGGAAGCATAACACGCGCCAATCAGACTAAGCGAGCTGACTGAAAGTTGACCTTTCTCACTATGTCCATAAACTTCAGCGTTGCGCATGTCACCTATGTAGTGAACCTAGATTGCGCCACAGAGTCTTAGAATACCATGCAATCTTACCAGCCACTCAGCACTGATGGGATGATGTGGGATATAAGAACGCAGCACGAAGAGTAAGCAGTCCGCATACCTTAGCGAGGAGAGAGGAGAGGAGAAGTGAGACTGTAGTTTGTTCTCGAGCGAAGTGTGCCTTGGACTCATGATAGTGTAATAGACCAAACTTCGGCTTATTTTATTTCATTGGTAATTGTGTGCTCTTTTTCGCCCTTATAGCATATATAGCAAGACTCTCAAGCCTGTTTTCATTCTCCCATTCCACAAGCTCAACAGTTTCACACAATTCATCACGGATTCCTCCAATCAACTTCCTATCCCTAGAACAAACTCTCATAGACGTTCCACCTCAAGAAATTCACTAGCTCGTCACCTCATACTTCAGTCCCAACTCTCCAAGAGAATGTCTCAATACGGCAATCAACAATACGGCCAAGGTGCCCAAGACCAAAGCCAGCAAGACCCATCTGCTGGGGGTTACGGTCAACAAGATACCAACGATTATGGACAAGATCAGGATGCTCAACAAAACCCATCTGCTGGTGCGTATGGGCAAGAAGATCCCAGCCAAGCAGGCGGCGACCCTTCCGCCTATGGTCAACAAAACCTCAACTCCCAGAAGAACGGTTATGGCGCGGTGACTACCAAGCAACAAGGTGTCAACGGCGCAATGACACAAGGACAGCAGGGAAGACAGGGACAGCAAGGACGACAAGCCGTGTCTGCCAAGCACGCTGATTACACCCCAGAACACCACGACGCCGTTCATCACGCCGGAAAGCTCGCTAGTAAGTATCACCCTATCCGCAGTAGAGACTCGATCAACTAACAAAATCCCACCACAGAGAAGGGTTTTACTTCACAACACATGGACGCCATTGTCAAACTGGGAATGTACGGCTTGGGTACCTTGGCCAACACCCACAGCCTAGCCCCCGAAGCTCCTCACCCTGGAAACGCAGAAGAAGAACCTATGCAATGACGGCCCCGGGCTTTGGTGCAGATACTGGTATATTTTGAGAGCTGGACGACGCGCCATATCGTGCTGGGCTGGGGGCTTGCTGTTTTGTGCTTGGCTATAGCGCTCTTGTCGTTGGTTTTCCTGTTGTTCATGTTTCACGTATTTCTGCTCCTTTTGCTCGCTGCGTTGTACATCCGTCCGACGATCCTGAAAAAGCGCAGATAGAAAAGTAGAATATTCAATATCTCAGCCGATTCCAAATCTAAGATATTACATTAATTTACATCTTTGTGCAAATCCGGTCAACCATAAGAATTTGAAAGAAAGCTGATAACTTCAAAAAATTCCGTGAACTCACCTATAACCCCGCATACCCCGTACAATCCAACTGTCGCCTTGAACCCCGTGATGTTCATCACCAGCCTACCTTTCCCAAACCCCCCTAGCCAAACCAAAAAGCCATCTCACATAATATCCTTCACTCCCACTGTTGAAATATGCTATACATACCTGAATAGGATTGTTCCAAAGTGTGTTCACATTTTGGCCGATTCGTCAACCAACACCCACAACGCCTCTCATCCCGCGAATCTCACTTTTTTCTAATCCGCAAAACCCAAGATCCCCACAAGTTCTTACCTGACATCAAAACGGATTTCTCCGCGCTGACTGTGCAGCGACCTCATTACCTTCGGTCTGCGCTTATAGCTTACTGTGCTCGTACATCAGTTCTAAGCGCGAGAGGCTGATTTGTAAAGGCTTTGGTGGCTGAAAGGAATAAATTCTATAGACTATTTTCTTTGAAGGGAGTTTTGGAAGAAAGGTCGATTTGGTGGAAAGCGGTCGATCGCTTTTGCTTTAGTTTAAAGTAATAGATGCTGACGGAGATAATGAAATTTGTTGGTACAGTTAAGATTGTTGGAGAATGGAGCTAGTGCTTGCGAGCTACCTTATCTACAGTATCTGACGCTAAGGAAATGGAAAATAACCGCCGGATTCTGATTTCCTTCTACCCAAAGATACCATTCCATCAACACCGCCGGCTCCTGGCCTCACCATGACCCCGACTTCCCACCTCCCGCGAAAACTACTTCCGGTGCACTACAGGAGCCTTGACCCGGACAGGGACTGCTGGGACTGGTGCCCTTCCTGGTCACTAAATGAGCCAACCCCCCCTTAAGGGACATGTTCAATTAATGGGAGATTTACCAGCTGGATCTACCGGTTGCCCCTTACCTTGGGGTGCGTTTGCGGTTGACGAGAACCGCCTTGGGTGCCTTGCGCTTTCGGTTGTGACTGTTGGGGGAAGGCACTTTGGCCTTTCTGCACCTGATTGCTAGATCCGCCCTGGGATTGGCCAGCGCGCCCTTGGTTCCCTTGGGGTTGGCCGAAGCCAGCTTGATTTTGGCTTCCATGCTGTTGGCCATAGTTGCCTTGGCTTCCCGAAGACTGCTGGCCGGAGCCATTCTGGCCTTCTTGCGATTGGTCGCCAAAGTCACCTTGGTTGCCCTGGGACTGATCGAAGCTGCCTTGGTCCCCTTGTGACAGGTCTGTGCTGTAGCCGTCTTGGCCTCCTTGACTTTGCTGATCTCCCTGGTTCTGCCTATATCCATTCTGTCCATTCCGATCTCCGTTGGGAGGGATAACGGTCCCGATCCGGGGGGTGAACTGTGCGCTTACTTGTGCGGTTGTAGTTCCTGGCGGTGCCTGCGAAGGCGGTGCTTGGGGAGCCGGCGGCTGAGCAGGTGCTGTGGGGGCAGCTGGTGCTTGGACATAGCTGACGCTCACGTTGATCGGACCAGCTGGAGCGGGTGGTGGTGGTGGTGGAGGAGCTGGAGCTGGAGCTGGAGGACTTCCACCCAGGACGCCTGTTAATATAGGTCCGACAAGGGGGCCTATTAACGCGGGAAAGAGCCCTGCCATTTTGGATATGATCGCGTTGATTTGACAGTTCAATGATTCGCAGAAGTCTGAAAACAAAACCTAAGGGTGTCCAGGTCCGAAATGCAGCGCGGCCAGATATATTATCAAGATTTACACGGTTGCGCCAACAGAGCTGGGGCTGATGTCGTTCCCATCGTGGCGTTTATCGCATCTTAGCTCGAATGCAGCAAGTAAGCCGTAGAGATTACGATGAACGGTTTGTATGACATAAAATAACATTGTATGACAGGCGTAAGGTTTGAATTCTGGAAGCGGATGAGGTGAGTGTTGTAAGCTTATCGATGACCTAGTTGAAAGAGGCAATTAAGCGAGACGTCCATCGATATCTTGCTTGCACTTATCTAAGGGAGAAGACGAGTATTTGAATATAGGTCTAATATGCCGACCGTCGAGCCGATGTCCTTGCCCTCGCAGGCATGTAGTTCCTGGCGAAGCTCGCGTCCCTAACGTATTTGGGCACAACGGTACGTATAATCATAGAATGGCAAGGATACTACACATGCCTCACATCCTCAGCAATTTATTCTGGGCTCGCAATATGACATGAAAAGGAATAGAGACGGTGCAACCGGTGTAAGCGTAGGCATGAGTTAGCTCCACAATCAGAGAAGGTTCAACACCAAAGCGAACAGCGACCAAGTACAGAAATCGAGATGCTCTGTAAAGGTAATCATATAGTTATATAGTCATATCGTTCGTTAATGAGACCATCTAACCCTTGATCTCCATAAACGTCGGCCTCTAAATCGACATAAGGAAAGAAGAGAATTTTATATACGGTTTTAAGACGAAGAGCGTGGGAAACACAATCCTTAGGCCATATGTGCAGAACCGTTGGGAAACCTCCCAAACAGATCTATGGTTCCTTTCAGAGAGATGTAAGTATGAGGTCATGAACGGAAGAGCTTGCCGGTGTCTCGAATGGCCAGCTCTCAGCGATATAGAGACTGACTTTTGGAGGGAGTAAAAGCGATAGCTTAAGATATTACCAGCGCCTCGTGTACCAGGTGCCTATGCGATCGTCGCTTCCTGAATCTTCTCGATGTTTTCGTTCCGGATTCCGCAACAGGATTAGCGCAGGTTCCGGAACACTTCTGATATATGGAGATGTAGCCCATCGAGCCCAGAGCGCCGCCACAGACTTGCTTGCCATTGCCCGAACAGGGCATATTGCAAAGCCCAGACGCGACTCCAGCACCATTCGCGACATTCATGGCATTGTCGCACCAGCACTGGTTACCATCTTCTAGGCCAGCCATGGAAAAGCCCAAGGCACCGCAGAATGTTATGCACGATTCGACTGACATAGGGACGATATTTGATGTGTAAGCATTCTTGCTCGCTTTGGTGAAGACTCGTACTCCATTCACCATATCGGTGAAGCAGCCAACATATTGCCATTTTTCGGGAGTCATATCAGTATGCTGAGTTACTGGCGTGCTTAACGAAGTTGTGGCGCCACATCCTGTTTGTGAATGAGCTTCTCCAGGGCCATACTGGATGTCGTTGCATCCAGGTAATTTATCGAGCATTCCCCAGATTGGCTCATCGACAGACGGAGCAATGGAGCAACCGTTCATCTCAGAGTTGGAGTTGATGCCTCCTGGTACCGAAGGACACTTGTCCACGCGTGCATCCCCAGAATTACAGGTGTTGATCAAGGTCGCCAACGTATTTGTATCCCAACCACTGAACTAGCAAAATGTTAGCCCCGCTTATTATGATTTCAGGGTTTTCCAAGATGAGACTCTTACAAAATCACCGTGGAGACCATATCCAGTAGGGTCTCCTTGCGCCAGAACCCATGGGGTTGAACCAGTACCCTCGGTCCATTCGCCAGCAAATGCGTGGACATCCCAGTAGACCTCAACATGCAATTGTGGATGGTGTTTCCACCCAGCTGGGCAATTCTTGCTGCCTCCTGAGGCGCCCACACTGCTCGAGTATTGCATATTGTCCCGGTAATTCGACAGACCAGCTGACGGGTTGTAACATGATGGAAAGTAGATATCGTATCGCAATCCCGTCCCGGTAGCGGTACAGTCTTTATCGGGGAAACCGACGCCTGTATCCGGAGAATTCGGGTTTTGTGAAGCATAAGCACCAGAACCAGGACAACTAATTTGAATCGGTTGAATCGCGCCACGTGCAGGATCGATATTATAATTGGTGTTCTGTGGTTGAGAACGCATGAATGGATCACCAACCACAATTCGAAGACCTTGATCGAAAGGCACCATATTGTCATCAGTTTGTTCGAAGCTGGTGTAAAGTCAACATGCAAATAATCGAAACTAAACAGCTAATGGGACGAACATATAATAAACATTGAACTGGGTCGTCTGTACTGGGACAAAGCTACCATTTGATGCATGGAAGAATAAGCTCGGTATCCAATAGTTGCTGAGGTCGTTCTTGACCTGACTAGATGTGCACGTTGACTTCATGGCTTGAGTGTCGGACATGGTTGGCAAAAAAGCATTGCCGCCAATGACCGTATGGACACTGTCATAATATTCGGAGTCAGTATTACCGTATCGGGTTACAGGATCAAGCTTTATGGTAGATCAAGAGAGAGAAGAGGGAAATAAAAGCTCGATGTGCTCCGAAAGACGTCGAGAGATTCGGGATGAGGCTCAAAGGAGGGAAATGTGAGGGGAAATGATGAGAATGTAAGTCTGGGAACATACTGCGCTGATACCGTCCCCGGGCTGATGATAGGGTCTTCACGCCCAACAACGACAGGGTTTCCGAACCCAATGACAGTGAACGACCCAGCGTGCCCTGGTGTAACTGGAGCCGGACACATCGCAAGCGCAAGGGCTAATATGCCTCCTCCAGAGAAGCGCATGATGACGGGAATATAGAACGAGATGGATGAAGGTACTTTGACACGGATTTCAAAGGATTAGGTTTCGAGAGCCGAATTTCGGTCTGGCTTGAATAATTGCCAACGACAACAAGATGAATGAATGAAGCTTTTTTGTAGAAGGAATATAATATAGGAGCCGGAAGTGGGTAGAAGTCGCAGACCTCGCAGCTATTGAAGGAAAGAAGGGTGGCAGTTGAATAGAAACTCTTGGCCCAGGGTGATCAATGTGAAGGGTGTGGGTCTTGAGGAGACAGAGGTACAGGTATATATACATCAAAAGGTAACGGCGGTTCCCATCGGTACAGGGACGGAGATGGTGTGAGACGCCCTTGTGCTAAGAGTTCCCCTCTCCAACGGCCTGAGCTCACATGAATGACAGTACCACACCATGCCCCATCCTGGTTCCTAAGTCCCATCGGATTTGCTGTCGTCGTAATGCTCCTTTTTTTCCCTTGATGCCCCGCGGCCGAGAGCTGCATGTCGTAAGTGATAGATGATAGATATGCAGATCGGGTAAAATTGTGCCACTGTGATTGAACAGACCACATTGAGCACGGATCACTACCTTATGCACTTGTTCCTGTCCTAAAGCCGTTGCTCTTGACCCAGGAACCCGTCAGTCAAGACTAAACAAGGGTTCGGCCCTATCTTGCATAACATCGATTGGCCCGGCTAAACATGCCATGCCCTTAGCGGTGAAGGTTAAGTGGAGTGCCGTGATGCTGGCAGTCGAGCAGGGAGTTTCAGATAGCGCCACCATCTCATTGATCTAGATCTTTGTGATTGACTTTCAAAAACATCATGCATAAATGCTGGCTGCATGGGTTTGTGGTCGATGCCTACCCTCCCTACCAACGACTGATCAATCGCGCATTTCTGATAAGCAATCCAAGCAGGTGCAGTGCAGAACGTTGTTCTCGTCCCATGCAGATATGACACCATCAGCAGATGACCAGCTTCCTGGATCCGCAACAAATGCGCGAGTAGCTGTAGGAGTCTGCACATAGCCAAAAAAAATTGCGTTTCTCCGTACCCAACGCTGGGATGGTGACAGATAATTTTTGCACTCGCGTTACTCTTGCCTTAGATGCCCTCTTGTCATGGGCTCGGCAAGTGGATGAGCTCGGACTTGGACGTGGTACTGTACCCTCACATTGAGGAACATAGAGCCTGTTCCGCATTAAAGGAATGACGCTGTCTGGATCAGTAGAATCATATCCAGCTGCTTATTTGGAATTGGGAAAACCGCTACCTCGGTTTTTTGAGCAAGCCGTAATCCTTGTGAGTTTATCTATATCGAAGGTTCCGGACTTCGGCGATGGCGACTGTAGAGATCTTCTCAGGGCGACTGTAGCTTGGTTTTGCGAAAGTGCCCATAACCTCCCCAAACAGTAGACAGTATGCCGATCTTCTTGTTCGAGGTAACAAATGATGAAGCACACACATTGACCACCGCAGGTCATTCGCTCCAGAGTGGAGTCAAGCATCTCGATGCTCATCAACTCCCTCGGTACGTTGTGTAACTCCAAGGGCCCAGCAACAAGGGAACATGATAGTGCCCGCTGTGTGGGTGCACAAAGAATCTGATTTCCACCTCAGGAAAGAATGTGTTGCCCTCTCCGTAGTATGCGCCCGTTTCAAATTTCAGACTCCACACCATCTTCCCGTCTTCGTGTTCGGCCAGATTAGCGAAGATTTCCGAGAGGCTAGGACCTTCTTGTGCGTTCCAGGTGGAAATGCGTCCGTCGGACGTGGTGGTGGCTCGGAAGGGATTTGACGGTCCCAGTGGGCGGATTAGAGTAAGGGAGACATCGAAGGACGGCGCAGGGCGTCCGGTAGTAAGGTCAAGGACATGGCAGGTTATCGGGTCACGCTGTGGATTTGGAGCTGGATGAGGAGTAAGGACTGCAGCGGTCGTTGTGTTCATTATGTCGTCGTTATTTTGTGTCTTCGTGAAGCTAGAGAGCACTTAAGTAGTTGAATGTCCAGACGTCCGAGGTGCCTCACAACGACGATAAGGTTCTATGTATTAAAAAGGGCGTCGCGACGATAAGGTAATAAGGTTATCGGCCAAGTGTAATACAAGGACGAGCCCAGGCTCTACGTCACAGAAGCAGGTGTCTTACCACTTCGTATTGTCTGAGGTAGAGCAATACCTTCGTTACCAAGTATTCCAATCGAAAAGACTAGAACAACCAAGACTACTATCTCCTCGGTTTGTGCACGACCCATATTTGACTCCACATTTCAAGGCAGTACCGTCAATCCAACCTAGACGAAACAACAACGAGAGTAACAGGCTTGCGATAATTCTTACTTCATAATGTCTGCTGCAGCTGTCGACGCTGGTTCCGATACACTTGAGCCTACCTTACGGAACATCCTCGACCAGAAGTCACTCCGCTGGATTTTTGTTGGAGGTAAAGGTGGAGTAGGAAAAACCACAACTTCCTGCTCACTCGCTATCCAACTTGCCCGTGTTCGCAAATCCGTCTTGCTTATCTCGACCGACCCTGCGCATAATCTTAGTGATGCGTTTAGCCAGAAGTTTGGTAAAGAAGCAAGGCTGATCGATGGCTTTACGAACCTAAGCGCAATGGAAATCGATCCCAATGGAAGCATCCAAGATTTATTGAAGGAAGGGGGAGAGGGTGCGGAAGAGGCTATGGCAGGCCTAGGGGGTATGGGAGGCATGATGCAGGATCTGGCGTTCAGTGTGCGTCTCCGGATCTTTAGCTGGAAGACTACGAGCTACAATACTAATATATGAGGATATAGATACCTGGTGTCGACGAAGCGATGTCTTTCGCCGAAGTACTAAAGCAGGTCAAATCGCTTTCCTACGAGACCATCATCTTCGATACAGCCCCCACAGGCCACACTCTTCGGTTCCTCCAATTCCCTACTGTCATGGAGAAGGCGCTTGCCAAGCTCTCGCAATTATCAACTCAATTCGGACCCATGCTGAACTCGGTTATTGGTGCACGAGGTGGGCTTCCTGGTGGGCAGAACCTCGACGAAGTCCTGCAGAAGATGGAGTCTCTTCGAGAAACTATAGGAGAAGTCAACACCCAGTTCAAGAACGCTGATATGACAACATTCGTGTGTGTCTGTATTCCAGAATTTCTGTCATTGTACGAAACGGAGAGAATGATTCAGGAGTTGAATTCGTACGAGATCGACACGCATTCCATTGTGGTGAATCAGTTATTGTTCCCGAAAAAGAGCAATGTCTGTGAGCAATGTAATGCGAGAAGAAAGATGCAGAAGAAGTATCTAGATCAAATCGAGGAGCTCTATGATGAATTCAACGTTGTCAAGATGCCGCTTTTGGTGGAAGAGGTGAGGGGCAAGGAAAAGCTGGAGAGGTCAGTGTTTATAGCCAAGTACTTACCGTCTTTGTTAGCTAACTATAGCATCCACTTTAGCTTTAGTGAGATGCTTGTACATCCTTACGAGCCGCCAGAGTAGTTCGGGTGGGTCTGGGCAAAGAGGCTGCTAGATTAACGACGTGAAGGAGTCTCTTATTGTTGACGTCTTGCAGTGTAGAAGCACTTGGCCGTTATGGTACATACCTATTCCTTGATCTTATGGCGCAGCCATCCAGGCATTCCATCGATTGTGAGCCTAAGAGTATCATAGAAACTGCAATGAACTAGAAAGATCCACTGTTATAAGATGAGACCGTTGGCAGTATATTAATATTCAACAGCAAAAGAAAACTTCCTGCCAGGTCTCGCTGACTCATTTTGAGGGATATTCTTCAAAGCAGCTGAATTCCAGTAGAAATTCCTGTGAGAAATGCCCAATGGATGAGTATGGTTTAGGTCGTGCGAGGGCTTGGCGATGAAATCAACATAACTCACGCTGTACTGTTCAGACATCTAGCAATGAAAACAACTGGAGTATTCGCCAGATCTGTTGGCTGCCTTGTCAACATAACGCCTCCTATAAGTTCAATACTTCCAGCGTGGCGATTCTCATCGGTCAGTGCACTGCTACATGCATGGTTTTGGACACGATGATATGCTGGAATCTCAGGGCTTGGAAGTTCAGGAGCACAAGTCCCAGGATTAGATTGCGTGCATATCTTGGTGCTGTCCAGATTTCACTGGATTTTGAACTGATGCCGATGAAGATAAGCCCAGGCAAGAGCAAACGTTTATTTTCTCCAGTTCCCTTAACCTCCTATCAATCTCGATTATAGGGCGATTCCGCAATTCCAGCCAGGCCAGCAAGTTCCCTAGTCTATAGAAAACCTTGCATCCGTATGTTGGATACCACACCACAAGCTGAGGAACGGTGTTCGAGCAACAAAATTCGGTTCTAGAGTCCAGCACCCTTCGCTATTCCGATTGGAGTCCGCGTCTTAGGTAGGTTGTACGGGCTCTGGGGTTGATCCACCGTGCCCCCGTGGGCGGATTATTCTTTGAATCATCACTGGCCTATCTCTCAGGTTTTGGTAATTGAATCTTTTGTGTCGCCACTCTAGCTCTTTAATTCCTCCTCAACACATCTTGGACAAGTCTGGGTGCGAAATGGAAGGGCTGACGCTTGAAAACTAGCCCTATTAGGGATCTTTGTTTCTTCCAACAAGAAGTGCAACCTGTTAACTCGGCTACAAGCATTGTACGAATGCTTCTTTTTGTTGGGCGGGGGGGATTACCTCTCAAGTCCAGTTCAAGGCGAAGGCGCTTTGCGCATCATCACCCATAGAGCTCCGACAGATGTTGTCATTATGCAAGCTACATCCTCTGATAACGAAGATCAGCATGAACCCATTTTATTATGTGTATTTGGTGTACAAGGCAGCCAAAAGGCGGACCTAGGCTCTCGAGGCTCTAGGTTCAATCAGGAACGTTAGAAAACAGGGCGCCGTATGATCTGGGTGGTGGCAGCCCATATTATATGACTGATTAACCAATTTGATCACCCACGCACAGGGACAATTACATTGTATCGCAATAATGAGGCTCCCTGGTGCAAAAGTAGTGAAAGTGAAGCGGCCAATAGGATCTAGCGAACTTCCGTAGCCAGGAACGCGTACTTCGTCCACGGTATAATATTTAGATTCGGATTCAGAAACGCCGACAACATCTTCGTCTGCAATTTTCATTCCTGCGTAAAAACTGGCGGTAGAGGCGATTACCACAAATTGCCCAATAGCATAGCTTGAATTCCAAGGCTGTAATGGGTATAAGGGAGGTATCAAAGGTCCCTATAGAGGCCAGTCTCAACAGCTACTCTTTCTTAACTTTTCGAAAAGCCTTGCCCGATCTTTGCCCTCTTCCAACTCTCCAAGATGCCTTCCGTCCAAAGTAGCGACTACAAACGGTATTTCGTCCCTGGCTTTGGTATATCTCGGCATATCATCTTCAGCCACATCCATTTCTATCTCGGGCCATACGCATCGGTCCGGCCATACTCTTACCAAGGACGCGAAGGCTACCTAGTCACTGCCCCCGGCCTTCCTCTTACCAAGGTTAGCCTTCGACAGAGGCTCCAATATGACACCTTCTAATCTCTCCCCAGAGCCAGATAGAAGATCTTCAGAATCTCTCCAGACAGTACGAGCAGCAAGCCGCGGAGCGAATGATCATAAGCGGCAGTGGCGTCGACGAGGACATGTACATAAATCGCCCTGTGCAGGTGCAGCAGCGGAGAAGATACGCACCGGATAATTACGGCCGAAGCCGATAATGACCGATCTTACAAAAACTATCGCCGTCGGCGGTCGGGTTCAACATTATGGTCACGCTGGAGTATGGCCTTAACTGATGATGTTGCATAGCCGGCGACAGCCTATAAAAGTCGAGGCATTTACGTGGCACAACCACACAGTTCTCTGTTCTGGTTGTCAGTCTGATTTTCGTCGTCACCTTCCTATGTAACCCAAAAGTTTCAACATCACTGCATCAATCTGTTTGGTCTTACTCTTCTCGCAGCTCATGTTCCTTGCGGCGTTCTGAGCGATAATAATATAAATCTTTGTTTGTGGAAAATCTGCAATATCAGGCTACTGGACATCCCCTCAGCCCTTACTTATATCAAATAATAGACCTTTCACCCCTATATCATCTTCTTCGATGGGTGAGTGTTTACGGGTATAACCTGTTAGTCTGAGCATGTCAGGCAAGATCATGTTCTACATTTATCCGCTCTAGAGACTTTGTTTGGCAATCCCATGCCTTCTCTCACCATTTATCAATGGCGATTCCTTTCACAGCATGTTTTCGATCCCGGCCGTAGCCGCTTGTAATGTAAGTCGAAGATATCAGCCGTGGCCTAGCGACATGCTCGTAATCCATACACAAGGGCGTCTATCATACTATCACCAGGGCCCCAAGCTAGACTCTCCTGCAAAGGAGCAAGAGCTGCAAGCTAGACCCGCAACTGCAAATTATGTACGAAGGTATGAACTCCCGGCAGTCTCTCGGAGAGCAGATCAAGCGGTTTGGAGAAGTCGGCCAGGCACTCACAGCCCAAACAGACACCTCATAGAAGTAAGCCATACCCAATAAGGCCTCTAGACGACAGCAGCCGTACGTTGCCTCAGAGTACCCAGCGCCGGTCGCGGCTCATGGATAAAAGCCTTACTTTTGGGATCGGGGATGTTCCAGTAGGCTTCGGTGTCCGAACACCGAACTTGCCTTTGAAAGCCCCAAACACGGTGGTCGCAATCCTTCGATTTATCTGATCATGGGTGTAGGTGCATATCGAGGAGACGAAAGCCAGAAGTGATCAGATGGCGCTGACCTCGCTTGTCAGGCGCGGGTTTTACGGGCGTAGGCTGACCATCGAGGCCATTGGGGTTTGCTGACTGAATGGACCGGGCCGATGACAACGTCTACTTCTTCGTAATCCCGGTTACGTACATGTTGCGCATACTCATGGAAATCAGGAGTGCCTTAAACATTTGTTGATTGTCTTGAATCCTAATCTGCTTGAACGTGCCTCCTGAGCTAACCATATCGTGGCATGCTTCTCATTGAGCCTTTGAGCAGACGACTAGCTTTTGGGTTAGCCGACGAGTTTCTTCACAGATCTTTCATCAATGTTTGGAAAAATACATAGAAGACATGGTCATTTAACGCAATTGTGGTCAATTTGCATATCAATCGAAAGTCTTCCGTTGTTCAAATTCATATCAGCTATCGGGTCAAAGGGTGTTATGATATCTCAAAAGATCGTCGGATTTACCACTCGGGAACGGGCTTCGATCAGAGAGCCTTCAATATGTTTTTCAGGAAACCCGAACGGAATATCTTTCGGTACAACAGTCAAATTCCCTTCGTCCAACCCACCGCGATCGTCAATGCTCTCCATAAGTTGAGGGGCCATCAGGCCTTCAATTTAGCAAACTGTCATGGTTTCTGGACCATGCGCGAACGAACCAACCCAAAAAACTGCAAGAGCAGGTGATTAAAAGGATTGAGAACGCAGGTTTCTAATATAAACACATATCACAACAGCACTACATCCCAGGAGCCGCTGAACTTTTTGCTCTTATGGACCTATCTGTCCCAGCTCAAACTTGAGACGGTCTTCATTTCCCAAAATTTGCCTGCCTGAACGCTAGAAATCTCTCCAATGACCAGGCTTTGCTGGTTTTCACAGAGCTATTACAATTCTTTCTTTTGCCTCCTCAGTTTGAGCCTTTAGGTCAATAGAACGTAACATTATGCCGCCACGAGAGATTATGCCGACATAAAAGAAAACGAAACGAAGATGTGTCCGCTATTGCTGGTAGTATCTAAATCTCCTAGATTTGCTCCATGTTTCCATGAAGAATTATGACGAGGTTCTGATCACAGCGCCAACACTTCGCTGTCTTCTGATATTCAATGTCGCCTTTCAGCGGTTATACAGTCGTTCAGACAACTTTTATTTTCTCCCTTGAATTGATTCGAACTGTGGACATTAGATATACGACGTGGCATAGTCGTCCTATAATGCTGAGTATCCAAGGTTGATTCCTCCCATTTTATCATGCTTGAGATGCTTCTAGCTGCTAGTACGGAGGTACGTTTGTACGATTTGAACCCCGCATGCGTGATCTCATTGGGCGTAAAAGTCCAAGTACCTGCGTGTGAAGGTATGTTTAGGATAGAGATTCGAGTTCACGTTCAACTACTTACTGTGGTAGATTTTGAAGCTGAATTGGGTCTTCACCTTGACATTATTTGATATATTATTGTGGTTACAGCTTTATATACTCCGAGCTTCGCCAGTGATGCATTTAATGTATGTCTCGGCGCCTTCACGAGATCAATGCGCGATTCGGAGACACTCCAACTGGAGATTTACTCTACTCTACAAACATCGTGTTGTTCAAAACCCATCAGCAAATCAATAGAACTCTTGTTTATTTAGAACTAAGTATGTGCCTTAGGACTTCAGTGGTGCAGCACGCAGGGTGACAGAGATGCTTACATATCGGATCGGCACGCAAGCTCCGTAACGAAACCACTAGTGTCATCTAAAAAGCCACCCATTGTGTTTCTACGAGTACTCCCTAAGAGTTCCTAAAGCCCGCAGAGCAGAATCGCGTTCTAGGGCAGGTCGCAGCCTGCAGGTAGAGATTGACCAAGAAAACTAAGATGATCTCGAACGATGCACAGCTGACAGAAATACTTTACATAGTAATGTCGCTGGTGTGCGATACATTATTGATGGATCATTTTCTTGGTTATTGAGGGGAAATTGATTTCGAAACTATACAAACGAAGCTAGTAATATTTCCACACCTTCTGCAGAATTTATTTCTGTGATCAGCAATTCCCCCTCGAGAAAACTACATCATCACCGTCATCGGTACACGGAAGCTGCGCCTTTTCGTCCACCCGAATCTCTGGTACGACTCAAAAGGTGTTTTTGAGATCTTCCAAGTGTGGGACCCCCCCCCCAGTACTACTGCAATACTGCCAAGCTCTGTCTCGGGTTTCGTCTGTCGTTTCCTATACAAGTGTCCAAACGGAAAGAGAAAAAAACCCGCCCCAGGAGCCCTATGAACAACGCATTTCGTCATCGAAAAATATGTCAGTCGCCGTCGCACGTAGGCGCTCTCCACACATGCCATATTCAGCCTCTAGAAACCACTCTCCTCCCATGGAGAATGACAGTATCCAAAAGGTCGCTGTCAAGTCGGAAGGTTAGTCAGATCATCCCGTGTCCTGTATCGCTATTTCTTCCTCAATAATGCACCGTCCCTATTCGTTTTAGCAGTCTCTATTGGCGCCTGCATCCACAATCCTCGAAATAACCTTAGATTGACATCATCGCTCGCAACTCGACATCCTTAATCATCATATCGCTGACCTATGGATATCAAAGATACATCTAGAGAAGACTCACAGGCTTTGATTCGCAACAAAACACCGCCGCGATCAGGTATGCTTGCAATCAGTCAATGCGCCGTCGCTGCAACTCGTTCCATCACTGTTCTGACCATCCGACAGACTCTCCGTCACATGCTCAGGAGCCGCCAGATCAAGACGAGACGAAGAGGATCCAAACTTCATCCAATGCGGGTGCAACCCAACCTCTCGCTCCTCCACCTCGACCGGTACCGAATCAACAGAATCCAACGGACGCGTCCGACTACTTTGCACCGAGCCACAACAACAGCCATTTCTCACGCGAACCGAACCCTTTTGAGCAGTCATTCGGCATCCCGGCCACAGAGACTCCGGGCAACAAATCCTTACTTCCTCCGGTAGCAGCGCTTACCTCTCCGGCACCGCTCGTCAGTGGTGCACCATCCGCGGGCGGATACGGTTGGACAAACTCTTTGAGATCAGGACCGTTGAGTCCTGCTATGCTGGGTGGACCTATTGGCACAGGAGATTACTTTGATCCTTCGATAAGAGGAAGCTTCCCGACACCGAACGAATCGTCTTTACGAACAGGTTTGACACCCGGGGGAGGTGGTTCGATGTTTCCTGCGCCCAGTCCGAATTCACAAGCTCTCTTTCAACAGCTTCAAAGTGGTGGTGCTACACCGAGTACACTGGACTTCCATCGAACTGCAATGAGCGCAGCTGCAGCCCAGAAAAATATACAGACGGGCGCAAACGGTGCGACTTCTCAACCCGCACATAAACGGGCACCTATTGCTTCCATGGACACATCAACACAGCAGCAAGGGCAGAATCAAGTCTTCGGAGAAAACCAACAACACAATGACGCCGCCAATGGCTTATTCCTCCTCGCCCAAGCTGGAACCGACCAAACTAACAATCAGTTCGCCATACCGAATCCTCCCTCCGGCATCATCCAAAATAGCAATCAAGCCCGTGCCCAAGAAACTCCACCTAACATGCCAAAGAGGGCTGGGCGGAACGCCAACGGATCGATAGGGGGAAGTTTGTCTGATTCTGCACAAGGTCAGAGTGAGCTGAGCGGCGAACGTTCTGACAGTGCCGAACAAGCAATGCCTACAACAAGGACTCGAAGTAAGCGTACCACGACCGCTAAAGGTGCAGCGGCCGGCAATGGAAGACGGAAAGCAGACGACACCCCTTTGAAGCAACCATCTGCAAAGAAGTCAAAGACGAGCAACGATAACAGTGGGTTGAATCTGGATATGAACATGGACGGTATGGAATCCGATGAAGAGCAAGAGCAAATGAACATAAAGGAAGAACAGTATCATGAGAACGGAAAGAAGATGACTGATGAAGAAAAACGAAAGAACTTTCTGGAGAGGAATCGGTACGTGCATCTAATATTCACCTGCTGTCCTCTTTGGCTGACGAGTCGTAATTAGTGTTGCCGCATTGAAGTGTAGACAACGTAAAAAGCAATGGCTCGCAAACTTGCAGGCTAAAGTTGAGATCTTCACTAGTGAAAATGATACCTTGTCCGCTCAAGTGGCTCAGCTCCGGGAAGAGATCGTTGGCCTCAAGACGATACTCTTGCAGCACAAAGATTGCCCAGTATCTCAAGGCCAGGGTCTTGGTCACTATTTCCAACAGCAACAAGACTACAACCCTCATGCAAACCCTTATGGTATGGCCATGGCGAATAGCCAACAGGTCATGGCAGGCCAACGAAGGTACCCCTCGGATTTTCGCTCTTTAGTCACATAGCTAACCATCTTAGAAGTTAATCCTATAATATGAGATTTACATACGAATTTGGAGGACGGTGGCAATTTATAACGGCCAAAATGGTGTTGGTTTACGGCACATCAAGCATTGCGTAGAGGAGCAAGGGCCTGCTCAAATCCGCAACGACTCTAGAAATTACGACAATCTTTTCGTGAAGGTAGGCGTATAAAGGAGTCGAGGGATCTGTATATCACAAATACATTTGCTGGCGCCTGCGCTTGCATTCTGAGCACGTCTACCGGCGGCAATGTACTTGGCTTTTGCACATATTCTTGCTCGGTCTCCATCTTTCGACTTGTTGCTTTTGACTGGCGTCCTCGGCTTCTGAATGTGCTAAGACGCATGACGATTGCCCAAAATGGCGAGGGTTGCATCATCAAACACCCATAGACAGTAGCTCTAGGGGCGACAGGTGTATCTACTCAAAATTACTCGGTTATATCTCACTCCATTTTTTCGAACACAACGTTGCTATATTTAATATATAGCTGTCAATAGCCTCTTATTATTAGTATAGATATGATTATCACCCTAACGGCCTATTCTCAATCTCAGTACTCGTTCTCCGTGACACTGCCGTCTCATACTGTCCCAAATTTACACTCCCAGCAGACCACAACATCACCGCCTGCACCCTGACGGCGCCAACATTCCCTCTGTCACCCCTCCCCCTCCCTTCCTTCCGCCTCAAGCCCCTATTTTCTTCTTCAACATAGCCCGTAACATTCACCCACTCGCCAACCCGCGTATCCGTGCTCTTCATCGTCGAAAGCAGAAGATTCACATCAACCAATGCAACTGGGCAGACCTGAGGCGGAGGTGGGTAGGCGTGCTGGAGCCTCAAGGACCCTGTGGCTGTCGAGTAGTGGGTTACGCTGTAGCTGAAATATTAGTCGAGCAGCTGGGTTGGAATTAGAGAGAGCGAGTACCAGCCTAAAAAGCGCACTTTGGATCCGGGGGGGAGGGTTTGGAGATCATTGAGGAAGACGAGGCGGGTAGGTATGGGGCCGGAGGTCATGGTTGTGGGTAGTGGGTCGTCATGGCTTTACACGGTGACCAGAGGGTAGCATTACCCACAAGAGGTGGCTAAACGCGATGTGTCCTAATCTTTAATAATGTAACTCTGATTTACAGTGTTGATACTCTCGCCGACTTCGTGGGTTGTTGCACGTGACAATGACTGTTAGCGTCGGCAGTATGTCATCGGGGACATTGTCTGAACCTCATTATTCCACTTCGATAGCCCCAAGGCAACAACACACCTTCTTCCTTACAGAAAATTACCTACGCGTCCCTTAGGTACCAGCCAGATCTATCAAATCCAGGTCTAGCCGTACTTTATCCCGGTGCTCATCCGAAGCGAACCACTATAACCAAAGCGAAGTGCACCGATTGACCAAACCCTGCTCATCAAGCCTTGGCTTTCCCTCTGCCCACGCCTCCCTACCTTCTCTCATTACGTCCGTTGAGAGTAGTAGAAGTTCGTCTTGCTGCCCTGTAGACAGAGAGCAAGCATACTCTCGGCGACATGTGGGGCACCTGGTTTGGTGGAAGTGGAGGGCAGAAGAGGAAAGATGCGCCGAAGAAAGCTATACTCGACCTGCGGCAACAGCTCGATATGCTGCAGAAGCGGGAGAGGCATTTAGAGAACCAGATGGCCAAGGAGGACGATAAGGCTAGGGAGAATGTTACTACAAATAAGACAGGTAGGCTGGCCTTACCCCAGCAATCGCCCACTGGATGAACTGTGAAGGCAAGCTAGATAGGCTATTGAAGGCTTCAGAATACATCTTGAAATACAAGTATAGGGCCACCACTGATCTCTCTCTACAACAGCTGCCCGCGCCGCCCTCAAACGCAAGAAGCAACACGAACACTCTCTCGAGCAGACAAACGGCCAAATATCCATGCTGGAACAACAAATCTATTCCATCGAATCCGCAAACATCAACCAGGAAACGCTCGCCGCCATGAAGAACGCCGGCGCCGCCATGAAGGCCATCCACGGCAAGATGACCATGGAGGATGTCGATGTCACCATGTACGTGCCCTTGCCCCTTTTCTCTCCTTTCCAGAGCTAAGTGCAATAATACAGGGAACAACTGCGCGAACAACACGAACTCACCACTGAAATCGGCAACGCCATTACCTCCATGCCCATCACTGAGCCCATTGACGAAGACGAGCTGGAAGCCGATCTGGCGGCGCTGGAACAAGAGAACCTGGACGAGAAGATGTTGAAGACAGGGACGGTGCCGGTGGCGGATAGCTTGAACAGCCTGCCGAGTGGGGTTAATGGGGAATGTAAGTTTCTGCTCTCTTGCATGAGTTTTGGGGTTTGTAGGGAAAGGAGCTTGGCTGATTTCGATAACAGTATCACGACCATCGAAGAAAAAAGTACCAGTGGAGGAAGAGGACGAGGAGGCCGAGTTGGCGAAGTTGCAGGCTGAAATGGCCATGTGAGAGTTTGCTTCGTTGCTGCTACAACTTCCTCCCTATATGAGATATGGCACCAAAGACACTTGGCAGAGGATGGTAAGCAGGTCTTCAATCTACAAGCAGACTCACGAAATGCACACCAAGGCGTTCAGGAACCACGCGCCGGCTCAGCGTGCTTCAGCTTCAAGTCTTTGTGATTTTATTTTGGTTTGAGCGGGTGACGGATGCATTGAGGCTACTCCATTAGAATTTATCCATCTATCCCGTTTCTATCTTCCATTGGTTTCAGGAAATGCTACTACTACTTGATGCTCCCATCTATCAGAATATTCTGCGTTCCCTAATTTGAAATTCGTGAGGGTATTAAGAAAAGAGCGCATGCATAGCCTCCAGCGTACCAGCGCACCAGCAGCATAACCTGCACCGAGAAACAAGCCCCGTTGCAAAAAAAAGCTCAGATGCACGCCCCTTTTCGCTACAAACCGCCCCATGCAAAACGCCAAGCTATGCCTCCCAAAAATACTTTCATTTGGTGGGTTTGCCCGTTTTCGGCAAAGATAGGGCCCTCCTCCATTTGCAATATATAAACACAGACACCAAGGAGTGTTTTCAAGCCAAGGCTCAAACTTCAAACCCGCACCGCGTTCTTCCCTTCGAGTTGCCCAGCGTCCATCGCCCCTTCTTCTCCGCCCTCCAGAGGCCTTTCCACGCCTATAGGATCTGGTCTGCTAGGTGTGCCATCTGCAGCGACATTGAGCTCACGTTTCACCTCGGGGAAGACGGGAGCGGAGGGTATGGCGGGCGGAGCGGATAGATTGGCGGGAACGTCTATGGGAGGAGATTCGGTTGGAGCTGGGTGCAGTGGTGCAGTACTGGGAGGGCTTTGCTGCGGCGTCGGTGCCGGAGGAGGAACGCTAGCGCCCCTTCCCGCCTGCTGCAATATCTGCAGGATTGCCTGGCTACCCTGAGGAACCGGCACTGGCTGCGGGGCCCACTGCGCTTGCACTTGCGCCGGCGGCTGGCTCCCCATCCTCTGCGCCTCTTGCGTCTTCTTGGTTAGATTGCCCAACATGCTGCTCAAGGCCTGCATGATGGTTTTCTCCTGGGGATCGTCTTCTTGCTGGCCCGAGGTTATGCTGGGGAAGTTTGAGATGCCGAGGGTGCGGTTGATGGCAGAGGTGACGAGGGCTTCAGCGCGGGCTTTGTCGTCCATAGACTCAATGAGGACGGTTTTGAATTTGTTGACGGCGCTGAGGACGTCTTGGCCGATGGTAGAGGCGGAGCGGTGGGTTGGGTTTAATGGGTGGGGTGGTTGAGGCTGGGACTGGGAGTGTTGGGCGTAGGAGGATTGCTGAGGGCGAGGAGGCTGTTGGGGGTACGGTGTGGGGGAGGGGCTGGGCGTTGTTGGCTGGGGGTTGAGATTCGATAGTGGAGGTGGTGGTGGCTGGCTTGCAGGATTTGCAGGGTAGCCGTTAGAGCCGTTTTCCTGTGGTGGTGGATCTGACTGCGGAGGCGGCGGGGGTTGCGAGCTTTGAGAGGGAGGCGGCTTTACGGGCGGTGCGGATTGATACGGTGACTGGTAGGTAGAGGATGTATCGGCCTGTGCGTTGATGAGGGGTGGAGGGATACCTTTCGGACCCAGAGGGAGTGGTAAATGATTGGGAGGTGGGTGCATATGACCAGGCGGCATTCCTGGGTACATCCCATACGGGGGCTGACCCGGTTGACCGGGAGGATATCCGTTAGGGGGAGGCATGCCCGGATAGTAGTGCGGAGGTTGCATCAATTGAGGGTTTGCAGGGTAGTAATGCTGCGGCGGCATTGGAGGCGGAGTATGCCTCCTTTTCTTTTCCTTTTCAATGGATACCTCAGGCACAAGGCCCCACATCCATCCTTTGCCGTCCCGCTCAATCTTCCGAAAGGCCGGGTGTTGGGAGAGGTTGTGGCGGACACTACTCTGCCAACCTGTCGTCTGGACACGGAGCTTATAGAACGGGTATTTCCTCTCAATGGCACGATATATTTGTGGAAGTGACATAGCACCAGTCTTCGAGTTTGTGAGTGCTTCATGGATCAAGACGACGTAGGAAGAATTGGGTTTCGCGAGTTGCTCCGGCGTCATGGTTGATTCGTCGTAGACTGGTGATGGCGACCTCGGGGGTTTAGGTGGCTTCTTCTCCTTCGGAGGCTTTGGCGCTGCACCAGCAGTGAGCAGTTGCTCTGGAGGGACCGAATCTGTATGCTCGGTGCTTTCTCGAACGGCATGTTGTTCCCCTGTTTGCCCGTCGGCCTTGCTCTTACGCTTTTTATATTTTCTCTTCCCATTAGGCTGAAACGATCCGTCTTGTTGCTTGATGTCCTGGTCACGATCAGCGCTCTTGCCGCTGCCACGTGGGGCTTCGACCCCGGAAGCTTCCAGCGCTGTTGCCTTGGCTGCTTCTCGCGCTTGTCTTGCCAGGAGAGCTTGTTCCCTTTTAGAAATAATCCCATTTTTGGGAGGCCTACCTGGGCCTTTGCGCTTTGGCTTTGGAGGTTCGGGCAGGGGTTTTGGTTCTGGTTCCGGTTCTGGGGCTGGCTTCACGAGCTTCTTTGATGGCTTTGCGGGCTTCTTTGAGGGCTTCTTTGCGGGCCTTCTCACTGGCTTTCTCACTGGCATTTTTGCTCGCTTCTTCGATACCTTTCTCCATGGCTTCTTTGCTGACTTGTTGACTACTTCCGGCTCCTCTTCCTCGAGGTCTTCCTCGGATTCTTCGTTGGCGTCTTCACCCGGTTCCTCCTCTTCTCTTAATACCAATTCCTTGCGTCCTCGTATTTGGACATCTTCGGTTTCACCCTCATCATCCCCATCTTCATTATCGTCATCGTCATCATCCTCTCTGTCGCTCTCGTCATCGTCATCATTATCATGGCTCGCACCATCTCCTTCATCGCTCCCTATCTCACTACTGTCCGCCATATTGTTACGGTCTCCCCTTCGATCCTCAAAGTCGAAGCTCATTTTACCACCTGTGGCAGGATCTGCGTCGAAGCTTGACTCAGCACCAGTCTCACCTAGTGCAACGTCAGGAAGTAGGAATCGGATGCCCACACCGCCAATCTGGAGGAAGCTTCCACTCTTAAGTGGTTGGGTATCTCCTTCGGGATACCACTCTTCATCGACAAAGGCCCCATTCCTGCCAGTTATTGTAACCTCGAACAAATGTTTTTCGAAATTAAATGCAATCTTAACATGTTTTCGCGATATACCTTTATGGCCAGTGGGAACGCCTTCCGTTATACTAGGTGGATGTATAGGTACTAACGGACATGCATCGGGATGTGGCATTGAGCTGCGAGGGTCCATGTATAGTTCTCCGAGTGATGCCATAGCCAACGCTTGATAATCAGTCCTTTGATTTGTTACCATGACCGAGCTTTTGCGCGACAGGAATAATGATGAAGATGTAGTTGACTTTGACTTCCGGCGCTTGTCGCCCTTCCTATCAAAGTCTACACCAATTATTCCTCCACTCTCACTGATCACGCTACTCGCATAATGCCGACCACTGTCACGCCTAGCCCTCTTTGGTGTTCGCGGCGCATCTCCGGTGCTTGCGCTCCGCTTCCTTGGTCTTGAATCAAAGCTTTGTTCTACTTCCTGCTCCATTTCTGCTGCAATTCTAGCCGCTTCTATATCTCGGCCAATGTCCACCGAGTACGTATTCATGTAGAATTCCCCGTCGTCGAACTCGAGCTTTGCGAAAGCTTGTATTCGCGCCACTTCGCTTTCAACGAGAGATGCCGCCGTCTCCCCATAGGGCGCTTCCGTCATCACATCCTCATCTTGGGTCATCATGGTCATTGCAGTATCTTGTGTCAGAGCAGGCTCTCCATACTCCATGAAGTCTGGGAAAGGACCAGTATCCTCGCCAGTATTGGCTATTAGATTTGCATCTGCTTCATTCGGCATGACCATAGATTGAGTGGCATCATGATCTTGAAGGGCCCCGACTTTCATGGGTATACCCGGACCTTGATCACTTGTATAATGACCGCCATTTACCGGAGTTTGTATTTCTCGATCCCCGGATCCTTGCTCTTCATCTTTGATTTCGTTTGCCAGGTCCGCAGCATTCGAGGCCTCTTGCGCAACCACTTGGAGTATTTCTTGAGGTGCTGACGCTGGGATTCCTTCTCCGATCTCCATGACAGGCTCGGCAGAGCGTTGTAGGCTTTCTATCTGCCTGTCCTCTGGCGTATTAGACCTTGCGCCGTTTACTAGATTTTCCTCCATATTCACTGTCGTTTGCGCATCGTATATGACTTCCTGTGGAAATTTTGGACCGTCGTTGGCGTTTTTAGATAGCTTCTGCAAAACAAATTGGGCGCTCCTTTTCTCTGTAACAGCGAACTACCTTGTTGGGCGCAAACAATTGTCGTGTAGCATGTAGATTGCGGTGAAGTGAGGTGGACGGGGTTCCTGTACGGGCATCGGGGCCGTGATGTTGCGATTTGGAGATCTGCAAGCACCTGGACATTTTTTGACAGGGATTACTTTACTACCGTCGTTCCATTTCCTCGACACGCTATTTCAACCTCTTTACTAATTTACATACCTTCTTTAGCAACTGAGAATGCTCTTGAAGTCTCGAAGTAGGGCAACTGCTGTTGCAAAGCAAAAGGCTGCTCGTACACCTGAGCCATTACCCAAATGGCCTGCGTTGCAGCCTTTAGTCCCCACATCAGATCTTACTTTAGAAACGGTCCTAGATGATCAAGTTGTTGTAATTCGCAATCTGTTCACTACAAATCTCTGCCGAAATTATATCTCGTTTCTTTCTACACTTCCACTGACCACCACTCCTGGACAGCCAAAGAAGGGTGATGCTGTCAGGGTGAATGATCGTATCCAATTCAATGACAATGCTTTCGCCCAGCAGCTTTGGGCATCGACAGGTCTTAAAGACCTTGTAACAGGCGCCACATCACATGATGAAGAGATTGGCTTGACGTCTGAGGAGTTAAAAAAGCTCTGGGGTGGAGAAGTTTGTGGTTTGAATCCTCGCATCAGAATATACAGATATAGAAAGGGGCAATTCTTTGATCAACATTGTGAGTAAATAAACAAACGTCGACTTCTGTCATCAAAGCAAACATTTTCCCCGTAATCTCTACCGTCACTGCAAACTCATTTCCGCAAGATTTCATACCTTGCACAATGGTCGCCATGCTCTCCAGCTTCAGAGCTCTGTTCTCTTCAGTAGATCAACTCATCGCGACCATTGCCTGTGTGATGGCATACACGTTGTTAGCATTACATATCTGCTGTTGGATACTCTACGGATTTCTTATAGATCTCTTCTGGAACGCAGAAGGGTCTCCAACGTTCGCTCTTGCGCTTTACTATTTTCTTGACCACTGGTTTAAGCCAGGTAAGCGTCCAAACAAGCCCTCGCGGGCGTCCAGTGGCGCCACTACGCACGCTTTCTCGAGATGGCAAATTGCTAGGATACTTCTCCTTGTTTGGGCTGTCCCTGACAGCGTTGCAACGTTTTCGGGTGGATGGCCTAATTTTGAGATGTTATTTGATGATCGATTACTGCAGTATGCAGATCAAAGTGTCGAAAAAGCACGAGGCTGACGATATCCAGATGACGAATCCAACGCTATCTCCCTTCCTACGACTCCTCCCATACCAGCCAAAACAACTTGGACACTTCTCATATATCTCACCGGACCAGCAAATGGATGTGTCGGCGGCGAGACTGTTTTTTACCCCGAGCTCGGCCCAGCTAGGGAATTTTCTGGGAAGTCTAGCGATGGAACGGAGCCAGTGGTGGTTGGTCTCGAGGTCGGCATGGCTCTTCTACACAAGCATGGTCAGGATTGTCTACTTCATGAGGGCCGCGAGGTCATGGCAGGGGAGAAGTGGGTTATCAGGAGCGATCTATGCGTCAAACGATGACTTGAAAAAATCAACTCTATGTGTACTCCCAAAGATTGAATCAACCTTGAAACAGGTTCATTCAATCGCTCATTCAAAACACATGATACAGAATATCCAAGAATCCAAAAACCCACTGACACTCCACCTGACTCGACCTGCGGATCCTTCATAAGGGAAGCGACAGGTATTGCTATTGATTGCTCTAAATGCAAAACGTATGAGAATTTAGACCAGCCCTTGTATTCACCTATATGCGGGACCTATATAAGGAAACAGTACTACTGCTTGGTGTGCAAGAAGGAATCTATAATTTTAGCCTCTTGATGAGAATACGTTCGTTACCGTATCGCTCATGGATAAGTAGAGTAAAAGGGGCAGACTGTACAACCTCATGTAATCCGAACAATGTAGTGTTAGAATCATACTAGTGGCAGCCTGATAAGTCCCACTTTGATCATTGTATCCCTGGATATCTCTACAATGATATCACTGTAGAACGTATTGTCAAGCGATTCCTTGTAAGCAAACTATTCAGGCACAGTCGCGAATTTCCAGAGAGTCCGCTGAACAGCCTCGGGAGGAGTAGCCTTTGCTATTGAAATTATACAGAGCGAGTACTTTCGGGTTTTAGAAATGTCTGGCCCATGCCTTACTTGCCAGGCGAAAGGAAATGGGTTTCGAACCCGGAAAACAATACTCAGGGCCGGCATCTTGGCACACTTGGCATACGGCACTTAATCGGAGCCTGGCGTCACTACAAAACGAAAACCCAACCTGTCTTCTTCCTCTCGGCGATTCGCATAGCGTGTCGGAGTGCCTCATGGTAGCAAGAAATGGACGAATCCCATTTCGGACCGAAGGGGCAAAACAAGGGCCGATGCCGCGGTAGTTGATTGACCATTATAAATCATGTTTCGAATATAAGAGAAATCTACTTCTGATATCTATTGACATCTTCTCACATCATATCTCAACTCATCCCTTCTGATCAAGTATCTGGAAAGCCACCCTGGCGTTTCACCCAACCCTGCGCAGAATGACCAACTTCAACATCTCCATCGTCTCAGACACTGTCTGTCCATGGGTAAACCCCTTCCCTCACCTCCCCACCCCCCCAAGGAATCTCCGTAGCTAACCCCCAAACCCCCCAGTGCTACGTCGGCAAGAACAAACTCGAAGCCGGCATATCCACCTACAAACGCCTCCACCCCAACACCCCCGACACCTTCTCCACCACCTGGCTCCCCTTCTACCTCAACCCCCACGCCCCGAAAACCGGCATCGACAAGCGCGCCTACTACGCCCAAAAATTCGGCCCAGAAAGAACCGCAGCCATCTTCGAGCGTCTCGCGGCCGTGGGCAAAGCCGTCGGCATCGACTTCAAATTCGGCGGCAAGACGGGCAACACGCGCGACTCGCACCGGCTGATCCAGCTCGGCAAGAGCAAATCGCCCCAAGTGCAGACGCGCGTCGTCGAGGAGCTTTTCCGGGCCTATTTCGAGCAGGAGAGGGATATCACCAGCCACGACGTTTTGCAGGATGCGGGAGTGAAGGCCGGGCTGGATGACGCGGAGGTGAAGGCGTGGCTGGGAAGCGAGAAGGGTGGCGAAGAGGTGGATCGTGAGGTTGCGGAGGCGCAGATGAGGGGGGTGAGTGGGGTGCCGAATTTTACGCTGCAGGGGAAGTATGAGATTGGGGGGGCGCAGGATGCGGAGGCTTTTGTGGGGGTGTTTGAGAGGGTGAAGGCGATGGAGGGGGCGTAAGGAGTGGTGGTTTGGTTTGGTTTGGTTGTACAATGGGATGAAAGCGAGCGATCATGCGGACGGGATCTCCGATCAGCGTTGAAGAAGAAGAGAAGGACCTTCTTCTACACAGTATACCTGCTTTAAAAGCCCCAACCACCTATCAAAACCAGAAATCGAAAAACCCTCCAAAGAGTGAAATCCGTTTATCCCAATACCCACGTAAAGAATCCCAAAAAAAAACATAATAGATGTTAAACTTACACAAGATGTTGAATTCGAAGGAAGACAAAACGCTCATGCCCCCAATAGCCTTCCTTACCTGCTGCATTACCCCACCCACGCCCATCACAACTCCCCCCCCCCAACCCTACCTCCACCAACCCCATTCAGATCCCCCCCCCCCCCATCTCCAGCCTTCCCACTCCACTCCCTCCTGCATCACTCAAGAACCAGCCCCCCCCCCACACACACACACGGCAGATGAGAAGAGAAAAGACGCAAAAGGATTCGCAGAGAACGTGACGAAAAACGTTGGAGATTGGGAGGATATACAGTAGTAGTTGGAAGGAAAACAGGCTCCC
>JAABUT010000103.1_pt1 | contig 154178 bp, 137 predicted proteins | sample 5559281 | NCBI WGS metagenome assembly JAABUT01 (sample SAMN10711880, study PRJNA513359) | rock metagenome | isolation source: Antarctica rocks | place: Antarctica: Victoria Land, Ricker Hills nord | collected 2016-01-04 | reverse complement strand
ATTAATCAATACGACCGATGCTCCACTGAGCGTTACTTATGTGATAACTCCAACTGCCAATGGTTGTACCGGAACTCCGTTTAATTATGTGGTAACAGTAAATCCAACTCCGACAGTTACCAGTCCGGCATCTGCAACTATTTGTAATAAAACAGTACAGAATTATACCATCACTTCAGCCGTTAGCGGAACTACCTACACCTGGAGCAGGGCAGCAGTCACGGGCATCAGCAATGCTGCTGTAACAGGGCAGAGTTCTAACCCGATAACAGAGACTTTAATCAATACCACGTCTGCACCTGTCAGTGTAACTTATGTGATTATTCCAACAGCCAATGGTTGTCCAGGTCCGGCCTTTAATTATGTGGTCACGGTTAATCCGACACCTACTGTTACCAGTGCAGCAACGGCACCTATTTGTAATAATACAGCACAGAATTATACCATTACTTCATCAGTAAGCGGCACCACTTATACCTGGAGCAGGGCATCAGCGACTGGCATCAGCAATGCTGCCGTTACTGTTCAGAGCGGCAACCCGATAACAGAGACTTTAATCAATACCACATCTGCACCTGTCAGTGTAACTTATGTGATTATTCCAACAGCCAATGGTTGTCCAGGTACTTCGTTTAATTATACTGTAATCGTAAACCCCACACCCACTGTTACCAGTGCAGCAACGGCACCTATTTGTAATAATACAGCACAGAATTATACCATCACTTCAGCCGTTAGCGGAACTACCTACACCTGGAGCAGGGCAGCAGTCACGGGCATCATCAATGCTGCTGTTACTGGTAAGAGTTCTAACCCGATAACAGAGACTTTAATCAATACTACATCTGCACCTGTCAGTGTTACTTATGTGATTATTCCAACAGCTAATGGTTGTCCAGGTCCGGCCTTTAATTATGCGGTCACGGTTAATCCGACACCTACTGTTACCAGTGCAGCAACGGCAACTATCTGTAACAATACAGCCCAGAATTATACCATCACTTCAGCCGTTAGCGGAACTACCTACGCCTGGAGCAGGGCAGCAGTCACGGGCATCAGCAATGCTGCTGTAACAGGGCTGAGTTCTAACCCGATAACAGAGACTTTAATCAATACCACATCTGCACCTGTCAGTGTAACTTATGTGATTATTCCAACAGCCAATGGTTGTCCAGGTCCGGCCTTTAATTATGCGGTAACAGTTAATCCGACCCCTACCGTTACCAGTGCAGCAACGGCACCTATTTGTAATAATACAGTGCAGAACTATACCATTACCAGCGGTGTAAGCGGAACTACCTACACCTGGAGCAGGGCAGCAGTCACGGGCATCAGCAATGCTGCTGTAACAGGGCTGAGTTCTAACCCGATAACAGAGACTTTAATCAATACTACATCTGCACCTGTCAGTGTAACTTATGTGATTATTCCAACAGCCAATGGTTGTCCAGGTCCGGCCTTTAATTATGCGGTCACGGTTAATCCGACACCTACCGTCACAAGTGCAGCAACTGCAACCATCTGTAACAATACAGTGCAGAACTATACCATTACCAGCGGTGTAAGCGGAACGACATTCACCTGGAGCAGGGCAGCAGTCACGGGCATCAGCAACGCGGCTGTAACAGGGCTGAGTTCTAACCCGATAACAGAGACTTTAATCAATACTACATCTGCACCTGTCAGTGTTACTTATGTGATTATTCCAACAACCAATGGTTGTCCAGGTACTTCGTTTAACTATACTGTAACCGTAAATCCCACACCTACCGTCACAAGTGCAGCAACTGCAACCATCTGTAACAATACAGTGCAGAACTATACCATTACCAGCGGTGTAAGCGGAACTACCTACACCTGGAGCAGGGCAGCAGTCACGGGCATCAGCAATGCTGCTGTTACTGGTCAGAGCGGCAATCCGATAACAGAGACTTTAATCAATACTACATCTGCACCTGTCAGTGTAACTTATGTGATTATTCCAACAGCCAATGGTTGTCCAGGTACTTCGTTTAATTATACTGTAACCGTAAACCCCACACCTACCGTCACAAGGGCAGCAACGGCGCCTATTTGTAATAATACAGCCCAGAATTATACCATCACTTCAGCCGTTAGCGGAACTACCTACACCTGGAGCAGGGCAGCAGTGACGGGCATCAGCAATGCTGCTGTTACTGGTCAGAGCGGCAACCCGATAACAGAGACTTTAATCAATACCACATCTGCACCTGTCAGTGTAACTTATGTGATTATTCCAACAGCCAATGGTTGTCCAGGTACTTCGTTTAATTATACTGTAACCGTAAACCCCACACCTACCGTCACAAGTGCAGCAACGGCAACCATCTGTAACAATATAGTGCAGAACTATACCATTACCAGCGGTGTAAGCGAAACGACATTCACCTGGAGCAGGGCAGCAGTGACGGGCATCAGCAACGCGGCTGTAACAGGGCAAAGTTCTAACTCGATAACAGAGACTTTAATCAATACCACATCTGCACCTGTCAGTGTAACTTATGTGATTATTCCAACAGCTAATGGTTGTCCAGCTACTTCGTTTAATTATACTGTAACCGTAAACCCCACACCCACTGTTACCAGTGCAGCAACGGCACCTATTTGTAATAATACAGCACAGAATTATACCATCACTTCAGGGGTTAGAGGAACAACTTACTCCTGGAGCAGGGCATCTGTAACAGGTATCAGCAATGCTGCTGTTACTGGTCAGAGCGGCAACCCGATAACAGAGACTTTAATCAATACCACATCTGCACCTGTCAGTGTTACTTATGTGATTATTCCAACAGCTAATGGTTGTCCAGGTCCGGCCTTTAATTATGTGGTAACAGTTAATCCGACCCCTACCGTCACAAGGGCAGCAACGGCACCTATTTGTAATAATACAGCACAGAACTATACCATCACTTCAGCCGTTAGCGGAACTACCTACACCTGGAGCAGGGCAGCAGTCACGGGCATCAGCAATGCTGCCGTTACTGGTCAGAGCGGCAACCCGATAACAGAGACTTTAATCAATCCTACATCTGCACCTGTCAGTGTAACTTATGTGATTATTCCAACAGCTAATGGTTGTCCAGGTACTTCGTTTAATTATGTGGTAACGGTAAATCCAACTCCGACTGTTACCAGTCGGGTATCTGCAACCATTTGTAATAATACACCACAGAATTATAACATTACTTCAGAAGTAACTGGCACCACGTACACCTGGAGCAGGGCAGCAGTGGCTGGTATAAGCAATGCCGCTGTTAACGGCAAAACTGCCAACCCGATAACTGAAGCTTTATCAAATACCACTCATGCACCGGCTATAGCGACTTATGTGATAACTCCAACTGCCAATGGCTGTACCGGAACACCGTTTACTTATACAGTAAGGGTAAATCCCACACTCACCGTTACCAGTGCAGTATCTGCAACTATTTGCAGTGATCAGGCGCAGAATTACACGATTACCTCCGCAGTAAGTGGCACGACCTATACCTGGAGCAGGGCTCTGGTAGCAGGCATAAGCAATACCGCTGTGAACGGACAAAGCGGCAACGCTATAACAGAGACTTTAATTAACACCACAAATGCACCACTTACTGTCGGATATGAGATTGTCCCCGCAGCAAATGGTTGTACGGGGACTCTGTTTCATTATGCTGTTACTGTAAATCCCAGGCCGGCAACTCCTTTGATAGAAAGTAATTCGCCTGTATGTACAGGAACTGCCTTGAACTTAACCACACCAACTATAACCAACGCGACGTATACATGGACCGGGCCTAATAACTTTAGTTCAACGTTACAAAGTCCCTCTATAGCAAATACTAAATTAACTAATACAGGAACTTATTCGCTAACTGTTACAGTAAATGGTTGTTCGGGCAATGCAGGAACAAGTAATGTTATAATAAATGCAACTCCTTCTGCTCCTAAAGCATTCAACAATGGACCAGTATGCGAAGGTTCAGCCTTAAAATTAACAGCAACAGCCATTGAAGGCACAATTTATAACTGGACAGGACCTTCTGGTTTTACCTCGGCAACGCAAAATCCAACAATAGCAAATGCTACATTTACGGATGAAGGTAAATATTATGTTTCAGCAACGGTTGCAGGATGTACAGGATTGGCAGATTCTTCTATTGTTATAGTTAATGAAAACCCGACAATTCCGGTATTAACAAGTAATTCACCGGTTTGTACAGGAAGCGCCTTACTGTTAACGGCAACGACAACTAAAGGCGCAGATTATAGTTGGACGGGACCGAACGGATTTACATCGAGGGAACAAAATCCGACAATACTGAATGCGGTTGCGGGAAATAAAGGTACCTATAATGTTTCTGTAAGTTCAGCAGGATGCTCAAGCCCAGGTTTAGGTTCCATTGCAGTGGCCGTAAACCAGGCACCCAATGCACCTGTCGCAAGTAATACCGGACCTGTTTGCCAGGGAAGCAGCTTAAGTTTATTTGCTGCAGCAACTTCAGGCGCAATATACAACTGGACAGGTCCAAATGATTTTACTTCGACATCTCAAAATCCGGTAATTACTAATATTACAACAGCGGGGGCAGGAACGTACAGTGTAAGAGAAACAGTAAATGGTTGTACAAGTACTTTTGCCAATACCTATGCAACTATTAAACTTGTTCCTGCCGCGCCAAAAGCGGGAGACAATACGCCTGTTTGTGATGGACGAACCGTCACTTTAACAGCATCCGCAATTCCTGGTGCAACCTATAGCTGGACAGGACCAAACGGTTTTACATCAGCAACGCAAAACCCGACAATAACAAATGCAACATTTACTAACGAAGGCAAATATTATATATCTGCAACTGTTGCCGGCTGCACGGGCCCGGCTGATTCTGCTAATGTAATTATAAATGCTAATCCTATACCTCCGGGATTATCGAGCAACTCACCTGTCTGTACAGAAAATTCTTTACGGTTAACCGCGGCAACAGTCAGGGGAGCAAACTATAGCTGGACAGGCCCGAACGGGTTTTCTTCCTCATCCCAAAATCCAATCATCCCTGATGCAAAATTGCGCAATAGTGGTACTTACAAAGTTTCTATAACTGCAGCAGGATGCCCAAGTACAACTTCATCGTCTGTTGATGTTATTGTAAATCAAACACCAAATGCACCTACAGCAACTAATAATAGCCCGGTCTGCGAAGGAAGTACTTTAAATTTGTATGCATCAACTGTTGGAGGTGCCATCTATAATTGGACAGGTCCAAATAATTTTGTATCCACATCTCAAAATCCATCAATAAGTAATACTATAACCGGTTCAGCAACTTATTTCGTAACAGCGACGGTAAAGGGCTGCACAAGTGCCCCAGGAAATACAATAGCAGTTATCAAACAACTTGCGACAGCAAACGCAGGAAATAGTCAGATTGTTTGTGCTAATAATTCATTAGTAAGTATTGCGGGAACAGTCAAAGGAGGAACTACCACAGGAATTTGGAGCACAAACGGGACGGGAACATTTTCACCCGCTAATACAAATTTAACGGCAATATATACTCCTGCAAATTCAGATAAAGAAAAGGGAAGTGTAAGCTTAACTTTAACCTCAACCAACAATGGAGCGTGTCCTGCATCAGTATCATCAATGGCAGTTACCATTACCAAAGCACCTACTGCAAATGCAGGACCCGATCAAAGTGTTTGTGCAAACAAAGCAGATGTAATTTTGAAAGGGCAGGTAACAACTGCAACGGGAGGAGCATGGAGCACTTCCGGAAAAGGAACTTTTAGTCCCTTTAATACAAATTTAAACGCTACTTATATTCCTGATGCGAGAGATATAGTAAAGGGAACGGTAACACTTACCCTTACCACAACCGGTAACGGAAACTGCCAGAAAAGCTCTGATGAAATGTTGGTAACCATTACACCTGCACCTGTTGTAAAAGCAGGAGCTGACCGCTATATTCTTGAAGCCAGTTCTATTCTCTTAGAACCATACACCAGCGGAACAAATCTCAAATATTTGTGGACGCCAAACCAATATTTAAACAATAATACTACCAAAAATCCGTTAGTAACAGGAGTGGAAGACCTGTTATATACCTTGAAAGTTACGGATATAAACGGATGTGTAAATGAAGACCAGGTAATGGTTAAGGTGTTAAAACCTTTTAAGATACCAAATACTTTTACTCCTAATAATGATGGCATTAATGACCAATGGCTAATACCATTTCTCAGCACTTATCCCGGAAACCATGTACAGGTATTTAACCGCTACGGGCAGTTGGTTTTTGAAAGCTCAGGGTATGCAATACCCTGGGATGGAACAATGAATGGAAAATCATTGCCTTTTGGGACCTATTATTATATTATCGAAGCCGGCAACGGGCGCAAACCTCTCACTGGCTATGTAACTATCGTAAAATAAATATTGCAGTAAGAAGGATCCCATGAAACTCACTTTCTTTTTAATCTTATTTTCAATGGGAATGACAAAAACATTCGCGCAGCAAAAACCATATTTTACTCAATATATACTTAATAATTATATTTTAAATCCCGCACTTTCCGGCATAGAAAATTATACCGATGTTAAATTAAGTTACCGCAATCAATGGACTGGAATAAATGGAGCGCCGGTAACCATATATTTTTCTGCACACGGGCCAATTGGCAAAAAAGATTACCGCACCACTGCTACTTCATTTCAGATACCGGGAGAAAATCCAAGGGGAAAATCTTATTGGGAAAGTTACACAGCGCCGGAAGCTCATCATGGGGTGGGTTTAATAGTAATGAATGATAAAACTGGTTATCTCAGCAGGTTTTCTGCTTATGCAACTTTTGCTTACCACAAAGGATTAACACCTAAAACAAGTATATCAGCAGGCTTCCTTGGCGGCATGTCGCAGCTTAGCCTTGACAGAAGTAAAATTGAATGGGGGACCCTCGATCCTAATGACCCTGCGATAGGATACAATGTCTCAGAATTACGAAAAATAAAGCCGGAAGTTGGAGCAGGCTTATGGTTATATTCTGCAGATTATTTTGCCGGAATTTCTGTTTTAAATATTATTCCCGGCAAAGCAAAATTTACAGCCAATAGTACTTACGGAACTTATTATGAACCTCAATTTCTTACCACAGCCGGCTATCGTTTTTTTTTAAGCGACGATATATCTGCTTTGCCTTCCATGATGCTGCAATTTATAAAACCGTTTCCAGTGCAAATTCATGCTAATATAAAACTTCAGTACCAGGATAAAGTTTGGGTCGGGGCAAGCTATAGAGTGAGTGATGAGCCTGGAGGATTTGCTGCAATGGCAGGTATATTTGTATCAAATACTTTTAATATTGGTTATGCCTATGATGCTTCAACTACTTCCCGCCTGAAATACTATACAAAAAGTACACACGAACTTATTCTCGGATTTCCTTTAAATAATAAATATGGTGATTGGTGCCCAAAAAATATTTGGTGAGGATTTACAACTGTACTTATAGATTTTATGAAGGTTGTTCAATTTCCCCGGAAGCAATTATTATGCAGGTAACTATAATAACATACAGTACGGATAGTAACTTCTTATTATCTTATTCTCTCAGGAAATGGAGAAAGACCATTTAGCTCATAGCGCACTCTTCTTAGTAATAAACGCTATAACCAATAGTTTGTTAAAAACTTTTCGGCTTTAATCTAATCGTATCAACAAAAACCTACTTTTGATTACATTAGTATTAATATGAAAATCACATTATTTCTCTTTGTTTGTACAATAGCCATAAGTGCAACACTTTATTCCCAACCAAAAAAAGTAATAGCAGATAAAATTGCAGCACAGGTGGGTGATAAAATTATTTTGCGCTCTGATATTTATAATTCTATCCAGGATGCCGAGCGGGAGGGCACGCCATTGCCTCCAAATCCTCAATGTATTTTGGTAGAACGGGCGTTAATTGAAAAGGCTTTGGTATTGCAGGCCGAAAAAGACTCGCTGCCGGTAAGTGAGGAAGATTTAGACGCAGCTTTAGACAACCAGATACGTGGATTTGTAATGAAATACGGGTCTAAAGAAGTTTTGGAAGAGGTGGCAGGCAAATCAGTTTACCAGTTAAAAGAAGATTTCAGGCAACCTTTCAGGGAAAGAAGCCTGGCCGATCAGATGAGGAAGAAAATAGTTGAGAATGTAAAAATGACGCCTACGGAAGTGAAGGCTTACTTTGATAAGATACCAAAAGATAGTCTCCCTTTTTATGAAAGTGAATTGGAAGTTAGTGAGATCGTATTGTACCCAAAAGCAAACCCCGAAGTCGAAAGCTATGTAACACGGGAGCTGAATGAATGGAAAAAACAGGTTGAAGACGGGTCAAAAAAGTTTGATCAATTAGCCAAATCGTATTCAGAAGATCCGGGAAGCAAAGAATCGGGCGGACAATATAATATAAACCGGAACGATAAATTTTGGGACCCTGCTTTTATTGCTGCTGTCTTCAAATTAAAAGAAGGCATGGTATCTCCTGTAGTTAAAACGAAGTTTGGCTTACACATTATTCAAATGGTCAGCAGGTCAGGTGATGATGCAGTAATACGGCACATTTTAAGGATACCGCCCGTAACGGATGCTGAAGTAAAAGAATCAATAACAACGCTTGATTCTATAAGATCAAAATTAATAGCAGGTACGCTCAGTTTTGGTGAAGCGGTTAACAGGTACAGTGAAGATGATGCAAGCAAGTTTAGCGGCGGGGCAAAACAGGCGCCTGATGGTTCGAGTCTTGTTACAATCGACCAATTAGATAAAGATATGGTTGTAGCTATTAAAAATATGAAAGTAGGCGAATACTCACAACCCCTGGCATATACTGATGATAGAGGTAAAAAAGCAGTGAGGTTGATTCGTTTGCAAACCCGTACGCAGCCCCACAGAGAAAATCTTAAAGACGACTATAGCAAAATTGCCGATAGAGCCCTCGAAGAAAAAAAGAATAGTGTTCTCGAAAAATGGTTCCAATCACATATTCCCAATTATTATATTGTAGTTGATAAAGAGTTCCAGGGTTGTGCGAATGTAAAGGAATGGACAAGTAATGCTGTGGCTAATAATTAAAGTATAAAAATTGAAATTTATCAGGAGGCTGTCTTGCAAAAGGCGGCCTCTTTTTTTTATTAACAAATGCTTTAGAATCCTTTACCCTGTAATAATCGTCTTAATACAAGTCATTTCATTTTTATTTTCTAAAATAATGTTTTGACTAATACGTTTTAATAAAAATTAAACTGTCAAAACATGGTTGAAGACGATTTTTATAAACTTCTTGATGGAGCTTCCATTGGTATCAGTCTTGAGGAGTTACTGGAGTATTACCGCGTTATCAGTTTGCAATAACAAGGTCTAAGTTACCTTATTACCTGAAAAATATTTTTCCGGTCAATTGAGGAATATTATAATTTCAGCACTTGCGATTGCTGCGGGAAGATGAGATGGAGCTTAAGCTTATTTAATTGATGTAATTGTTGCTTTATAAGTTTTTCATTATCTCCTGATGGTTTAATATGCGTTATTAGCACATTAAAATTTTTCATCGCAGCATCACCTGTTAATTTACTTAAGTTTGCCATTTCCTGCATTAATAATTGAGGTGTGAGATGACCAAAAAGTTGATTTAACGGCTGTTGGTCAGGGAAGGAAACCTCGATAAAAATACCTTTTAGCTTTTTGGCTTGTACCAACGGTGCAATTTCCTGCCAAAGCAGGTGAAGTTTATCAGTCTTTTCCATTTCATCGGCGCCTGTATCTCCGAGATATAACAAATAACTGCTATCATATCTTACTAAAAATGCAGTGCTCTGATAAGGATTACCATGACTTAACGGAAAAGCTTTTACATGCATAGCAGTATTTGCAATATCAGTTTCCAAATTAGTGGAGAGATAAGCGTAATGATACTTTTTCAGTACCGGCTTATCACCTTCATCAGCAAAGTTGGCCCAGCTTTTCCAGGTGAAATATTTCTCCTTAAGTATATCGAGGCAAAAAGGCAAACCATAAATATTTTTAGCAGTGTCATCGGGTGAATTTATAATCAACCCTGAAACATGATCGAGGTGGGCATGAGAAATAAGATAACCTTTGATATAGTTTCTTAAAACGTGAGAAGTACTTGTTTTGAAAATATTTTTCTCTATTGCTTTTTCAATTCCAAAGCGTAGAGTACCTGCATCTAAGCAAATATAATTATTGCTGCCTGCAGGAGCCAAGATATAGGAAGATAAATTACTTTCATCTAAACCACCCTTAACGCCAAGAGGTACAATCTTAAAAGTCGGAGATATACCTTGCTGAGCACACAGGTTTAAAGATATAAATAGCAATAAAAGTAAATAGTAACAGCAATACTTCTTCATTAGCAGAAATAAATAAAAAATACAAACTTATTCTAAATATCTCTGTTTCTGTAACTATCACTTGTCTTTTCCTGGTATAGCTGCTTCATTGCTAACTCAATTTACTCATGATTTTTATGTCCCGGTGCAGGATCAAGAATATTGTTATCAGACAGCCAATCGGCCATTCTTTGTGGCCATGTTTTCAAAGAATTTAATTTTGACCGGTTTCCCATATTAAAGCCATGACTGCCCTGAGTATAAAGATGTACTTCAACAGGTACTTTAGCATTACGGTAATCTTTGAGAAGACGAACAACAGATTCAGAACAGCAGGGATCATTATTGGCCGCAAGAAGAAAGGCCGGAGGAGCATCTGAACTAATGCTGTCAGGAATACCTAAAGGCCCCGGATAAATAAGCATTTGAAAATTTGGCTTACCATTTAGCCTGTCTATCGGATCAGGAGCTTTTGGGTCTCCTATGCCTGGCGCATAAGCCACCATAGCCACTACCTCACCGCCTGCGGAAAAGCCAAGCATGCCAACACGAGAAGTATCAATATTCCATTCCTTAGCGCGGCTGCGAACCAATCGCATTGCCCTGTAGGCATCCTGGCGCGGGTGCTTGTCAATAGAATAAGGCGAGTTTTCTTCACGGCTTAGCCTGTACTTAAGCACGAAAGCTGCAACGCCAATACTGTTTAAAAAAATTGCAGGTTCTACGCCCTCTGCATTGTATACCAGTTCGCGATGACCGCCTCCCGGACATATTATAACTGCTGCTCCTGTAGCTTTTTCTTTAGGTGGCAAAAAAACAGTCAGCGATGGATTATTTATGTTTTTAACCCAATAATCTTTTGCCTGTTCAGGTTCATTTTTTCTATTTTCAAAACCAGGAGCACCATTTGACCAAAGTGGAATTACCAATGGTTTTGTTTGTGCTGATGCCGTAAGAGAAGTAAGGAATGTGAGAAAAAAAACTGCAGGCTGTAGAAGAATAAATAGAACTTTTCTTATTATCATCTGTAGTTTTTTAAAATTGAAAATGTAAAGTGATTTTTATAATTCCGAATAATCAGTCGGCCTTAAAAAATAAATATCGCTGTGTGAAACGTTTTTTTGGTATTCAGGGAGCGCCGAGAGAGTCTTCCAGGCTGGATCGTCACCGAATGCTTTCCAATGATCCTCTCTCGACTGCATGTTGTCGAAAGAAGTCATATACATGAGATTGGGCATTTTGGAACCAAAAACAACTTCACTGTAGAAAACAGGATTAAAACCGAGCCTTGAGAAAATATCTGTTTCACCGCCCTGGTTAAACATCTTCACTTTATTCCTGTACAATTTTTCGCTTGCACTTTCATAACTGCGCAATTCATATACTCTTTGGCTTTTTGGGCCGGTTAGTTTTGACGGTGTTATTGGTGGCATCAACTCAAAAGCTTTTAAAAAAATATTTTCAATCCTGGTAAAGGCAGGTTTATCGGGCGCAGCATTAATATAGTTATCTGACGCAGTTGAAGAAGTATTACCTGGTGCCGATTCCCACGAATACTTTTCCCACTGTTTCAAGGAGGAGAAAGGGATAAAAATGTACAGCTTTTTGTCAGCAGCAGTATCGTTGGCAATAGCTTTAAAAACACCAATGTTGCTGAGACCGAAAGCGTGCAAAGATGGAATAAAGGTTTTTTGAAGATAATTATCAATTATAGATTCCTGGTCCCCAGTGGTATAATGATAAATTTTTAATTGAAAACAACGCGAATCTTTTGCCGAAGGAGCTGCATTTGTATTGATAGAAAAAGATAAGAGTAATAAGGCAACAGATAAAAATAAACATCTCTGTAATAGTTTTCTCATGGTAATAGTAATAAATTATTTGTATTTTTTATTTGTGAAATGAACGTTTTTTAATAGATTTCATACTTTCAGCTTTTCATATACTTTTTATCTTCACTGCAGCAGAAAGAGGGATGGTTCCCTCATATTTACTTTAATTATTTCATAATAAATTTTATGCCCAGGCTTTGTCGCCCTTTTTGTAGGGTATACAAGCATCGTATCTGCCTGGTGTTTGTATGTATCTTCTTGCCTGGGTACACCCAATTTCAGAAGTAAAATAGCCTAGAAGAGTAAGTTCTTTCATAAGTCTGAAGTAATGCTTTGGCTGGTCTGCTTTCCATGTTTTCATGGCTTCCTTTTGTTCGCTGTCAAGCTTTACCAGCAAGGAATGTCTTTGTTGGGGCGTAATACCTGTAAACTTGTCGTTATATTCTTTTTCAGAAAGATTTTGTATTTTCTTCATTCCGTCGTGAAATATTTTTTGATCTTTTTCTTCGTAGCAATCATTTACCATGACCGTCATAAACTGCCCAACTTTCGCTGCCTTAGCGCCAGGAGTTTTTGTCGTAGGCAAAATGGTGTCAGCAATTTCATCTAAAAGTGCCACATCTTTTTCTGAAAAGCTTACTGCCTTATTATCGTTGCTTTTACAGGATACAAACGCGTTGGAGCCTAGTATAGTTCCCCCTAACAAGAGGCTGATATGCTGAACCGCTTCTCTTCTGTTCATAAACTTTAAATATAATATTTAATACAAGAGTTCTCCAATGTAAAAGTTGCAAATCATCCGTCATCCATCATCCTCACACTCCCAATTCACCGACCGTAAATCCTTCCCTGTATTTGCGTTTTACAAATTGATTTACTGCATCAAAGTTGGTTACTTTCATATTTTTTTCATCCCACAAAAGTTTAATACCGCGTCCGGGGTAATCAAACCCTTTTCCATTGCTCTTGTCTATACGTATGTCATGACCGCGAATAGCAAGATTTGCCATACAAAGAGATTCAGTCAGCGGACCTGCAATTTCGAAAGGAGAGCTTAACTGATTTTTTCCATAACCTGCTATGGCTCCTTCCACCCATTGAGCATAATGGCCTTCCGGACCACCCGGCACTCTTGGATATTTTTGTTTTACATGTACCTCATTGGTTCGTGAAGTCGGCAATAGCTTTGGATCAGCTCCGTAAGTTCCGCACATCATTTTGCCTTTTGTACCTATAAATAAAGCGCCGTTGCCACCATCTCCAAACACCTCGTTAGGTCCTAATTCTTCCGGTCTTTCAGGTTGTATGCCCCCATCCATCCAGTGAACTGTTACAGGTCCGGTTGTTTTATTGGTTTTTGGAAAGTGCATTGTTACATTGCTGGACGGAGGAACGCTTTCAGGAAAATATCCCTGTTTAAATTCGTCTACGTATACAGTACCTACACTTGCCTGTACATCCGAAATGTATTGAAGATTTAATACGCGGAAAGCAGGTTCAATAAGATGGCAGCCCATATCTCCCAAAGCGCCTGTACCATAATCCCACCAGCCCCGCCAGTTGAAGGGAACCAGCTTTTCTACAAAGTCTTTATATGGCGCAGTTCCTAACCACAAATTCCAGTCTAAAGTTTTAGGAACTTCTGCTTTAGCAGATGGCCAGGGAATCCCCTGGGGCCACACCGGGCGGTTAGTCCATACATGTACGGTATGAACATTGCCGATTGTTCCTGCATCATACCACTCCATTAGTTGTCTTACCCCATCGCCTGATGATCCCTGGTTTCCCATTTGGGTTACTACTTTATAGCGTTTTGCAGCGTCTGTCAGTACACGAGCTTCATAAACATCATGGGTTAATGGTTTTTGTACATATACGTGTTTGCCCAGTTGCATTGCCGATAAAGCCACAACAGCATGATTATGATCAGGAGTGGATACAGAAACTGCGTCGAAATTTTTTGCCTCTTTATCAAGCATTTCGCGCCAGTCTTTGTAATACTTTGCTTTTGGAAAATTCTTTACTGTTGTCGCTGCCCTTACATCGTCTACATCACATAAATAAGCAATATCAGCTTTACCGCTTTTATAAAAATGGGCTATATCATCTTCGCCTTTTCCTCCAACCCCAACGCTGGCTATGGTTAGGCGGTCACTTGGAGCTATATAACCTTTACCACCTAATACATGCCGCGGCACTATTATAAAACCCGCAGCAGCTAACGCAGCGGTTTTTATAAAATCTCTCCTGGAATCATCTGATGCGGTAATCTGTTTTTCTTCACTCATTTTTTATTCTTTACAGGTTATAAATCTGGTTTTTTAAACTTACTTAGCATCGCCAGCAACTTGTACAGTAAAGCGACGTATGTTATGATTGTAATAACAATGTCATTAACTTAAGCAAGTCTACACATCATTTTTTTTTATTCAATATTCAATACTCAATATTCAATTATAGAACTGCAAAATGGATTGCCCCACTGAGTATTGAACATTGAAAGTTAAGCATTGAACATTTTTTTCTTAAGTTAATGACATTGATTGTAATAATTTCCTTTATGATTAAGAATTAATTTTAACGATCAGGTGAGGCCTGCAAATGCTTTATCTCCTTTTTTGTAATCAATAACTCCCTGATACTTTCCGGGCACAGGAACATAGCGCAAACCTTCTGTCCTGCCTTTCTCTGAAGTAAAATACCCAAAGATGGCAAGCTGTTTCAGTTGTTGAAAATAATGATTGGGCATGGTTTCCCTTTTAAAGTCGTTCGTATTTCTTTCCTGCCCTTGTTTTTCCTTTTGTTTTTGTACATTCTCAGCGTCTGCCTGCTTTTTTACATAGTCGTTGGTTTCCTTATCTACGGAAATAAGCAATTGTTTGCGTTGATCTGGTGTAGCCTTCATAAATCCGACGTTATGCATTTTCTTGCAGGCGTCATCAAGCGTAGTTAATCCTTTATGAAAAACTTCCTGGTCATCTTTTGTATAACAATCATTCACCATTACTGTCATAAATCTTCCTACGCCGGCAGCTTTAGCGCCTGCTGTATTAGTTTGCGGTAATATAGTTTCTGCTACCTCATCCAAAAAAGCAATATTGTCCGCTGTAAACGCAACGGGTGCAGATTTAGTTTCTGACTTACATCCCGTCAATAAAAATTCTCCCCCAATCATTGCCCCGCCGGTAGCAGCGGCGATCATTTTTAAAAGTTCACGTCTGTTCATAAGAGAAGTTTAAGAATTAATTGTTTCAAAAATTTAAGCAAATCAACATTAATTTTAATATTCAATATTCAATAAATAATACTCAATGCTCAATCGTAGTCTGAAAAGTGGATCGCTTTTATTAAAAATTAAAAATTGAACATTGAACATTGAACATTGAACATTGAACATTTGTTCTTATTAAGTTAATAACATAGGTATTTAAATATTCCCTTTTTTTAGTTCCTTAACTGCAAAATCAGCGGCTCTTGCTGTCATTGCCATATAAGTTAACGACGGGTTTACGCAGGATGCTGATACCATGAATGATCCATCTGTTACAAATACATTTTTGCAGTCCCATATTTGGTTATTGCTGTTCAACACCGATGTTTTTGGGTCTTTGCCCATTCTTGCAGTACCCATTTCGTGTATTCCCCATCCCGGCTGGCATCCTTCATCATGACCTTTTACATTTTTAACACCCGCAGCCTCAAGCATTTCAACAGCATCATTCACTATATCTTTTCGCATGTTCATTTCATTGTCTTTGAATTCAACATCGAATTCAATCACCGGCATATTCCATTTATCTTTTTTATCCTTTGACAAAGAAATTTTATTATCGTGATAAGGCAACATTTCTCCAAATCCTCCTATGCCCATAGTCCATTTGCCGGGTTGTCCCAATGCTTCTTTAAGATCAGCGCCGATATTCAGTTCAGCTATCTCTCTTGACCAATTTTCGCGACTGGCAGATCCCTGGTATCCAAAACCGCGCAAATAATTTCTTTTTTCATCACCCGGCAGATTGCGAAAGCGTGGAATATAGATACCGTTTGGCCTGTACCCGGAATAGTATTTATCTTCAAAGCCTTCCATATCTCCGCTTGCGCCAAGTTTTAAATGATGATCCATTACGTTATGGCCCAGCTCGCCGCTGCTGCTTCCCAATCCATCAGGCCATATATCTGTAGCAGTTCTCATTAATATTGCTGTAGACGGAAAAGTAGAAGCACACAAAAAAACTATTTTGCTGTTAAATTCAATGGCTTCATTGGTTCTCGCATCCACTACTCTTACGCCCGTTGCTTTTTTTGTATCCTTATTATAAATAATATCTGTAACTATTGAAAAAGTGCGAAGCGTTAAATTACCCGTTGCGTTAGCGGCAGGTAAGGTAGAAGACTGTGTACTGAAATAGCCTCCAAACGGACATCCGTTTGAACAAATATTTCTGAATTGACAGGGAGAGGGTCGCCCGGGGATTGTTTGCGTAAGATTTGCCGTCCGGCCAATGATCATCGTTCTTTTATTCTTATAATGTTCTTTTATTCGCCCGGCAACAGTTTGCTCTACAATATTCATATCCATTGGAGGTAAAAATTTACCGTCTGGTAATTGCGGCAAACCTTCTTTTGATCCGCTAATTCCGGCAAATGTTTCTGCGTGATCGTACCAGGGAGCAATTTCTTTGTAGCGGATAGGCCAATCAATAGCAATACCATCCTTTGCGTTGGCTTCAAAATCAATATCACTTAGCCTATAGCTTTGCCTGCCCCACATCAACGAGCGGCCACCTGTATGATAGCCACGAAACCAGCCAAAAGGTTTTTTTTCAACGTATGGACTGTCTTTATCAACCGCCCAAAAATTAAGATTACGTTCATTTAAAGGATAATCTCTTTTTAACACGGGATAATCATCAATCATTTTTTGCGTACGCCCGCCACGGTGCGGATAGTCCCACGCAGGCTTATTGGTATCTGCATAATCTTTAATGTGCTCTATGTGAAAACCACGTTCAAGCATCAAAACCTTCAACCCTTTTTCGGTAAGCTCTTTTGCCGCCCATCCTCCGCTGATACCGGAGCCCACTACAATCGCATCATAAGTGTTATTTGCCATGACAATCGCTAATTAAGTATGATATAAAAATTAAAAAATTAAAAAGTAAAAAAAGTGCTGATATTTTTAAAATGAGTATAAAATCTAAAGTTACACATCACAAATCTTTATTGCTTCTCTTAAAGAATCTAATTTATCAGGATATGTTGGCACAAATTCCTGTGCTACATAACCTTTATATCCCGTTTCTACAATTGCTTTCATTACTGCAGGGTAATACAATTCCTGCGTATTATTTATTTCATGCCTGCCGGGTATGCCGCCCGTATGATAATGCGCAATGTACTGATGATAATCCCGGATGTTTCTTATAATATCTCCTTCCTGTATTTGCATGTGGTATATATCGAAAAGCAATTTGAAATTATCTGAACTTATTCGTTTACAAAGTTCTGCTCCCCATTCTACATGGTTACACATATAATCTTTATGATCAACCTTGCTGTTTAATAGTTCCATCACCATGGTAACACCACTTTTTTCTGCCAAAGGCAAAACTTTTTTCAAAGCTTCCGCGCAATTTTTCATACCAGTTTCATCATCCATTCCACGGCGTGCGCCACTAAAGCAGATAAGGTTTTTATAACCAGCTTTTTGCATAACAGGAATCGTTTCAAGATATTCTTTTATAAGCTGCTCATGGTAAACCGGATTGTTCAACCCGTCATATAAATCATTCTTTCCTGCTGTGTAGCACATAGAACTGTAAATGCCGTGTTGCTGCAAGGCAGGCCAGTCTTTTGGCCCTACCAGATCAATAGCGCTAAATCCTATTTTCTTTACTGCTGCACATAATTCATCTAAAGAAAGATAATTAAACGTCCACCTTGAAACTGAATGATTAATATTTCCTTTTAGCATGGTTTTATTTTCGTTTTCTTTCCTTTCCGCGAGAGATATTCCGGGTGCTGCAATAACGGCAGCACTTCCCAGCATAATATTCTTAAATACTTCGCGGCGGCTTGTTTGCTTTTTCATTTTTTATTATACATAATTTTAAGTAACGGGACTGGCAGCTAATCCTTGTTCAGCTTCTGACTGAGTAATAATTTTCTTTTTATCATCTTTAAAAAGCGCTGCATACAAAACAAAAACGGCAAAAGAAATAGCAGCAGGAATCATCCAGATGCTTTTCCAATCATGCCCATTTGCAGTGGAATATTTTTCTGCTACCAGGCCGGCAATCCAAAATCCGATAAGCATACCTACACCATAAGTTGCAAGGGTTATCATTCCCTGTGCAGATGCCCGAATATTCTCGCCTGCCTTATCGTTTGTATATATTTGTCCTGTAACAAAAAAGAAATCGTAGCAGATACCGTGCAAAATAATACCTGCATACAACATCCACATGGCGCTGCCCGTGTTTCCAAAACCGAAAAACAGGTACCTTATCGCCCATGCAGCCATTCCCAGAAGCAGCATTTTTTTCACACCTAATCTTACAAAGAAAAAAGGCATCAATATCATAAATACGAGTTCTGACATTTGGCCGATAGCCATTTTCCCCGCTGCTCCCTTCACCTTTAATTCATTTAAAAAAATATTGGTTTCCTGGTAATAAAAAGCCAGCGGAATACAAATCAATAATGAGGATAAAAAGAAAATAAGAAAGTTTTTATCTTTTAAGAGTCCAATAGCATCCAACCCCATTATCTCCCTGAAAGTTACTTTGGTTCCTGCTTTTGACGGCGGTGTATCTGGTAAGGAAAAGCTAAACAATCCCATTAACAGTGAAGCGGCTGCAGCCAGCCTGAAAGTATTTACCAGGGAATTAGTTTGCTCCCAGGCTAACCATCCAATGATCAATCCGGCTACTATCCAGCCGATGGTGCCCCATACGCGTATTTTAGCGAAATCTTTTTCAGGGTCTGCAACCTGGTTAAATGATACCGCATTTATCAATGCCAGGGTTGGCATAAATAAAATCATATAAATAAGAATACCGGGGTAAAAAGCGCCAAAATCATTTACAGTAGTTACATAATATAAAGCCGCAGCACCCAGCAAATGAAGTATTCCTAATATCTTTTGGGCGGCAAAAAATTTGTCTGCAATTAGACCTACAATGAATGGTGCTATAATAGCACCGAGAGATTGAGTGCCATAAGCAATACCAACCTGAACATCTGTGACACCTTTTATAGATTTTAAGTAAGTTCCCATGGTAACATACCACGCGCCCCAGATAAAGAAGTTGAGAAACATCATTGCAGAAAGGCTTATCCGTGTGGCAGATTTCATTGGCACGCTGATTAATAATAAATGTCAGAAAAATTATTTACTATTATAAAGTAACAGTTGGAAACTTTCTGAATTTGCAAACTGGCACTTAGTAAAAATTATAATAAAGAAAGCAGGGCTAAAAGTAGCACTTTAAAAAATACATTCAGCTTTTGATTTAAAAAATTTGTTCTGAATAAAAAATTTTTTACAAAATTTATCCAAAAAGTAATTTTCTCATTATTTCTCAGTGTAGAATTTAAAATAGCGACAATAAAAAAAGAGGCAAAGCCATGCTTCTGCCTCTTGACGGTGTAATTCTTTTTGTTATACTGCCAGCAACATTCCTGCTTTGTTATGCTGGCAGCTTTATATAATTACCGTCCTTTAAATCATTAATGCACCGCCATAGTCATTTCACTTTCTGTAGTCCTTTTTGAATTTTTTTGCCAGACGAAAAATATGATAAACAGTACGATCAATATGGCAGGGAAGGTCATCATATTCCGTAGCGCATGTTGCCCTGTGGCCAGTTCCAGTGCGTTTCCTGTAAGTCCGGCGGCTGTGTTTTCGGCCCTTGCATTATCAATCCACCCACCAATTATAGGTTGGAAAATAGCGGTAGAAAACATGCCTACACCACCGACAATGGACATACCGAGCGCACTGCTTCGAGGAACCCTATGTGCAACTGAACCAATCATAACCGGCCAGAAATAACATACTCCTATAGCGAAAATTATAGCTGCCAAATACGCCATGGGTCCGGTTACTGTACTGAACATATAAATGCCTATAGTGGCCAATATAGCACCAATTAACAGCACACCCGTTTGCCCTAATTTCCCTACAACGGGCCCGGCAAAAAACCTGCCCACCGCCATAAGCCCGGATGTAAGGGCTAAGATTATCATTGGTTGTGCTCCGCTGCTGCTCAAAACAACACTTACCCATTGGTTAGGGCCAAACTCCGAGATAGCCGTAAGAGCCATGCAGCAGAACAGGAAGATATAAACCGGGCTCAACATTGCCTTGAAATTTTGGCTAAGAGAGATAGATCCTTCCACTTGCGGCTTTGGAAAAGTCTTTCCAAAAAATAAAACAGCATAAATAAGGGTGGGAACCATGGTAACCCACATCTGTGCTTGCCAGGAAAGCCCCGCATCTGTCATAAATTTGGAAATAAGGGATCCAATTAAAATGCCGCCCGGAAACCACATGTGAAACCTGCCAAGCATTTTTTGCATTTTCACGCCTGAATACATGTCCGCTATCATAGGGTTACAGGCAGCTTCTGTACATCCGTTGCCAATACCAATAAAAAGTGTGGAAATAAGTAAGGTTGTATATCCGCCTGCAAAAATCGTTAAAACAATGCCGAGGGTGTGGCATACAAAAGCCACTGTCATTATATTTTTAGCCCCAAAAGTATGATAAACAAGTCCCCCGATGATCATTGCGAAAGGAAAACCTAAAAACCACATGAAATTGATAAATCCTAATTGTTCGGCAGAAAGGCCAAACGCACTTCCCAATTGCGGGAGAATACCGGCACGGATAGAAAAAGTAAAAGCTGTGGTGATGAGTGCAAAGCAACTCCCGTTAAACAAAGCGCTTTTATTGACGTTTTCGTTCATTAAATTGCTCCTGTTAATGCTTTCGTTTTTAATAATGTTTTCGTTCATTAAACTAAAATTTATAAGTTTTAAAAATTATTGGGCAACTGAGAATGATAGCAACAGAACAATTTTTCCATGCTTTCTTAAAAAACTATTCAGATTGTTCCTTATGTGTAGCAGTATCAACTGTACGCCGCGTAGAATTGAAATTCAGGCACAGAGACGAAAAAATATTGGAGCGACAAAAAGTAAAAAAGACTTGTTTTGAAAAATTAATTTTAGGAATAGGTTTCATATGTTTAGCAGGTTGATAATGATGAATTTTCGGATTAAAATATTTTTATTACTAATAAGCTTATTTGCCCTACAATACTCTTTTTGCAACCGTTAGATTTTATTTATAAGTTTTCAGGTGATAAATGTAGTATTTAAAGACATACATTTATTTAGTATTAAAAAAAAATTTACAAGTAAAAAAGAAAAAGTAAAATTATAAATGTGAATAACATCTAAATTTGAAGTGTCATAAATTTGTAAAGAAAGCCGGTATAAAATTTCAAACTGGTGTATGTCATGTTCTTTTTGATAACTGATAGTTCAGTCAAAAAACCAAAAGAACGTATTACCAGGGCTTTTTCTTTTTTAAGATCATTTCAGATTTTTTAAATAACCGTTATCTATTGCTGTATGAGAAAACTAAGAATGGGTATGATAGGCGGAGGAGCCGGTGCATTTATAGGCGTAATACACAGAATGGCAGCCAGGATGGATGGTGAAATTGAATTAGTCTGTGGTGCATTAAGTTCGGATCCGCAAAAATCAAAAGAGAGTGGAAAAGATTTAAATCTTGACCCCGCGAGGGTATATGATTCTTACCAGGAAATGATTTTGAAAGAAAAAGAGTTGCCTGATGATGTAAGAATGGATTTTGTAAGTATAGTAACGCCTAACCATGTTCATTTTGAGCCGGCTAAGCTTGCCATGGAAAACGGATTTCATGTGGTGTTGGATAAACCGATGACATTTAATCTTGCGGAAGCGAAAGAGCTGAAAGAGATAGTACAAAAGACAGGAAAATATTTTTGTTTAACACATACTTATACCGGCTATCCGCTGGTGAAAGAAGCGCGTGTGCAGGTTCAAAACGGCAGGCTTGGTAAAATCAGGAAAATTTTGGTTACTTATCCGCAAGGCTGGCTAAGTTCCTTTTTGGAAGGCTCGGATGATAAGCAGGCTTCCTGGAGAACAGATCCTTCAAAAAGCGGAATAGCAGGCTGTATGGGTGATATTGGCACTCATGCATTTAACCTGGCTGAGTACATTACAGGGTTGAAACTAACACATATCTCTGCAGATTTACACATTGTTGTACAAGGCAGAAAACTTGATGACGATGGCGCGGTTTTATTGAAGTTTGATAATGGCGCTACGGGGGTTTTGGTTGCTTCGCAGATAATGGCCGGCGAAGAGAATAATTTAAATATACAAATATACGGCGAGCAGGGCGGGGTGAAATGGTATCATCGCGACCCGAATTCTCTGATATTTATAGCTCCTGATAAACCGGTTGAAACATGGCGTGCAGGAACTAAATACCTGAGTGAAGTGGCAAGGCACAATACACGTATAACTGCAGGTCACCCTGAAGGATATATTGAAGCATTTGCCAATCACTACCGCAACTTTGCCTTATGTGTAAAAGCTGAGTTAGAAGGAGAACACCCAAAAGGTGAATGGCTTGATTTTCCGGGAGTTGAAGACGGTGTGAGGGGAATGGCTTTTATTGAGAATGTGATTGCATCATCAAAGTCCCCGGATAAATGGACGCCATTTACGGTCTGATTTCTATGCTACATTCTTAACTATAAAAAATGAAATTACAAAATTTCTTTCTCATTGCGCTATTCCTTTTTTGTATGCTTATCTCGTGCAAAAAAAGCAACAATGTTAAAGTAAATGATATAATTAAGTTTGGTTGGGCGAAAAATGGAAAGAAACTATATTATGACCAATATAAAGGATCTAATATAGTAATGGACTATTTGAAATTGGCAATTTCTGATAATCGTTTTTTTCAAAACGATGTAGCTTCTTCCGATTATATGGATATTGTTGACAAAGGTTTTGTAATAAAAAAAGAAGGCCTTTTTGGTTTAGCTTGTGTAGATTGCAGTATGGGTCTTTTTAGCTGTTATAACACTTTTGAATTTCTTTATGCACCTAATGCGCCATCACATACTCAGGAAATACACCAATACAGTTGCGGAAGAGATTCATATTATAATATTCAAATAATAAAAATAGATACCATAGTCTCTGTGCCTTTTGGAACATTTAATACTTATGTTATGTTGCATGAAAACGGAGACAAATCATATTGGAATGCTGATAATGGAATTATTTTGTATGAAAGAATGGACTATAGAGACAGAACAACATTAGCAGAAACTTATAAATTAAATAGAGTTGAGTAGTCATTACAATGTTAATCTAACAAAAAGGATTTAGGAGGGTTTCTATGAAAACAATAAAAGGACCAGGAATTTTTTTAGCGCAGTTTCTTGGAGACGCACCGCCATTCAATGATCTTAAAAGTATTTGCGAATGGGCAAAAAGTTTAGGATTTATCGGTGTACAATTACCTGCATGGGATTCGCGCTGCATAGACTTGCAGAAAGCGGCAGAAAGTAAAACTTATGCCGATGAACTGAAAGGACTGGTGAACGGATGCGGATTAGAAATAACTGAATTGTCAACACACCTGCAGGGACAGTTGGTTGCTGTTCATCCTGCTTATGATATTATGTTTGATTCATTTGCACCTGAGCAATTTCGGAATAATCCGAAAGCGAGGACAGAATGGGCGGTTCAGCAGGTAAAGTATGCAGCTAAAGCATCACAAAACCTTGGGTTAAACGCAAGTGCAACTTTCAGTGGCGCTTTGCTTTGGCATACTATGTATCCCTGGCCTCAGCGCCCCGCAGGGTTGGTAGAAACGGGGTTTGAAGAATTGGCTAAACGGTGGTTGCCCATTTTAAATACTTATGATGAATGCGGAGTGGATCTTTGTTACGAAATTCATCCCGGAGAAGATCTGCATGACGGGGTGACGTATGAAATGTTTTTGGAAAAGGTAAACAATCATCCAAGAGCATGCTTGCTTTACGATCCCTCTCACTTTGTTTTGCAATGTCTCGATTATCTTACTTACATAGATTATTACCATGAGCGGATAAAGATGTTTCATGTAAAAGATGCAGAATTTAATCCAACCGGAAAACAAGGCGTATATGGCGGTTATCAAAGCTGGATTGACCGCGCAGGGCGTTTTCGTTCTTTGGGAGACGGGCAGGTAGACTTTAAAGGCGTTTTCAGTAAGCTGACTGCTTACAATTTTCCCGGTTGGGCAGTAATGGAGTGGGAGTGCGCTTTAAAACATCCTGAAGACGGGGCCAGGGAAGGCGCGATTTTTATTAAAGATCATATCATACGCGTAACCGACAAAGCATTTGACGATTTTGCAGGTGCAGGAAGTAATGAACAGCTCAACCGAAGCATATTAGGACTATCATAAAATCAATTATTTAAAACCATTTAATTAAAAGTTACATGAAAAAGTTATTTATTATTCTTTCTTTCAGTGGATTAGGTTTACTAATCAGTTGCGGCGGGGGAAATGATAAGAATGCTGAAACAGAAGCCCGTAAAGACGAAGCGAAGCAGGAAGCAAAAGATGAGCCCGCAGAAAATCCCGACTACGAAAAAGGCCTTGCACTTGTTGGAAAAAACGATTGCCTTACGTGTCACAAAATAAATGAAGCCTCGACGGGACCGGCTTACAAAGCGGTGGCAGCAAGATACCCGAACAATCAGCAGGTCATAGATTCTTTGTCGAATAAAGTAATTAGAGGTGGCGCAGGCAACTGGGGAGTAGTACCTATGACTCCACATCCTAATTTATCCAAAGACGATGCTGTGGCAATGGTTAAATATGTGCTGTCGTTAAAAGATGCTCAATAAGCAAACACCGCTTACTGTTTTGCTTATTGTAAATCCTTAATTATTGGACAAGCAAATTTAGAAACGAAAGGAGTTGCATTAATTTTTAACTCCTTTCATTTATTATATACAATTTCAGTTAATAAAGATGTAAATGGTATTTCGAAGAACTTAAAATTATGTGAAGCGAATACTTGTGTGATGATATTAATATTTCTTGCATGATTTGGCATAATGACATAAGCAGCGCTCTTAATGCTTATCTTTTAGATAATTGGACCAGTTATATACCACGTTACACAATTCAAATAAAGGCAGCCATTGATAACAGGTGAAACTTACGTAATAAAGAGCAGGCGGATTACTATGTGTGGTTCTGGTTGACATAGCACAAATGCACTAAACCATAGCACGATGTGAAGCCTTTACGCGCGGCGCGGTCCTGCCAGCGCATAAGACTATGAGAAGGAGACCAACCGGGACAATAAAAGTTCATAGTTTAATTACATCTTTTGCATAGTAATGTATTACCATACTTTTTCTGGTTAAAGAATTATCGATTATTTTAGAACCTCCATGAATCAGATTTGCATACCAGATGAATACATCTCCTTTTTTTGCCAAAAAAACTTCTTTTCTCAGATTGTTTTTTTCAATAATTTCTTCAATTACATCCTCATATTCGTTATACTTTTTTTTACCCAACTTCAAAAACTACTAGTTATCGCTCACATTAGTATTTCACATGAATTAATTCATGCATATCATATATCAATCGGTTTAAGTTTGGATGCAAGATCGAAGCGGCAGGGAGCGCTTATAGCCTTAACTATGCAAAGCAAAATAATTTGACAAATTTACTTCCTATTTATAGAGGAAAGCTTATAAATTATGATGATGCTTCTTATTTCTGGAGAAACGTTATTAGAAAATTCAGTTATAATTTCGGTATAAGATAAATGATATGAAAAAATTATTTTTTTATTTTATGATTTTTCTTTCCTCGTGCTTACCTAAAGAGAAAATAAATAAAGACATCCAAATAATTCTTAAATATGCTTACTCCTATGAAACTGACTTAACAAATGAAACATATACTGTAATTTATGATAACAAGCCACCAACAAAAATTAAATTCAGGCTTTCAAAGGACGAAAGAGAAAGTGCTATAGAACAGTATTATAATTTAAAATTGAATTTACTTCCGCAAAAAAACGATTTTACAAATGAATGTGAGCCTTTCCCATCAGGAACTGTCTTTTTAATTATAAAAGATAAAAATAAATCTCAGGATATTAAAATTGGAAAATTGGCAGTAATTGCAGAGGTACTTTTTTTTCTGAAGTTTCACATGTAGAACGGTTTATAAATCTAATTGATAAAATAATCAGATCAAAACCAGAAATTAAAAATGCACCAAAGTCAGATATTTTTTATGTAGACTAGAGTTACCTGTTATTTAGCAATATTTCTATGAAAATTTAATTGCCTTATTTAATTTGGGTATTCGATAACGTTATAGGTATGAATCATTTATTTTTTGTTTGTGTGTTTATTTTATCTAATTGCCCAACAAGCAGAACAAAGCATAGAAATATTTTTTGCCCCTGTTGGTGTTGTTAGGGGTGGATGAATTTCGGTTCTTATCTCATTATTTAGGATGATGCTTCCTTGCTTACCACCCCTGCTACCCACGCTTCAGTTGCAGGTGATAACACCTGCAGCGGCATAAAAACTTTAATTTATCAGCAGTCCCTCTAAATTTTGCTGACCTTATTATTTTTATTAATAGAAAAAACACTTTTCTTATTCGAATTCATTTATTTTAAATTAACATTTCCGAAATTATTCGTATTTCAAAATCTTTCTTACTTTTGATGTACTAAATCTTTCGTATAACTAAAAACATATTATTATGGAATGGATTAAATACTCGTCTGTAGCTTTTGCAGCAGCGATTGTAACAAGTGTGACTTTTGCCCAGGACCAACAAGAAAAACTATTAAAAGATAGGGAAGAAAAAACGCAGGAAATAATTATTCGAAAAAAAGGAGACAAAACAGATAAAATGACGATTGTGGTCGACGGAGACAAGGTGACCATAAACGGACAACCGCTTGATGAATATAAAAATGGCGATGTGACAATATTAAGAAGAGACCGTCCGCTGGCAATGGCAGAGCCACGTACGAGGGGATTTGAGCGGATAAATCCTCCTGACAACATGGAAGGTTTTAATTACCAAATGCCGGGAAATGAGAATAGAACAATGCTGGGCGTAATGACGCAAAAAGCTGATAATGGAGCGAAAGTGACTGACGTAACCAAAGAAAGCGGCGCTGACAAAGCCGGGTTAAAAAAAGATGATGTTATAACCAAAGTTGGTAATAAGCCTATCGGCAGTCCCCAGGACCTTGCAAAAGCAATTAGCAGTTATAAGCCAAACGACAAAGCAGATATTACCTTTAAGCGTGATGGTAAAGAAAATAAAACAACGGCAACTTTAGGAGAAAACAAATTGCAGTCATACTCTTATAACTTCAACAAAGATTTCAATTTCAATATGCCACGGGACCTGATGTCGCACATGGATAATTTTGATTTTAACCTGAACCATAGACCGCGGATCGGATTGCAGATACAGGATATTGAAGAAGGAAAAGGCGTGAAGGTAAAAGATGTGGATGAAGATTCTCCTGCGGCTAAAGCCGGGATAAAAGAAGGCGATGTAATTACCGGGTTGAATGGAAAAGATGTGGCAGGTGTAGATGAATTACGGAGTGCCATCAAAGATTTAAAAGAAGGCGATGCGGTAAAGCTTTCCTATAAAAGAGACGGAAAAAATCAAACTGCGGAAATAAAAATTCCAAAAAGATTAAAATCAGCGGATTTATAATAAATCGTCTTTTGCTGAAAAGCCGATGCAATTAAAATGGTTGTATTAGTGTTGCTGGTTTTTTTTCTATCCGGGTATCCGTTTTGTTTATTTCTAAAATTCAATACGTGAAATCTCTTCCTCATTTCAGTTGCACTTGCACTTAGTTTAATCTTATTAAAGTATCTAAAAGTATATTTTAAACAAGTGTGCATTGGAGAAAAAGGCTGTGTTTTTATGTTCATGCTAAAACAATTTTTATGGGAGACATCAAAAATCTTGAAAACAAACCAGCGATTGAAAAAATAATTGAACTTGCAAAAGACCAAACTTGTCTTTTTTGCACTTTCACCGGTGAGTTTGCTATTGCTGCCCGGCCAATGAGTACACAGGCAGTTGAAGAAGATGGAACGGTATGGTTTTTCAGCGGTAAACAAAGTAATAAGAACAGGGAGATTGGCAGCAAAAGCAAAGTTCAGCTTTTGTATGGCGATCCTGGCACATCTGATTATTTGTCAGTAGAGGGCGATGCTGTAATAGTAACGGACAAAGACAAAATGCATGAACTATGGACACCTGTAATTAAAACATGGTTTCAGGAAGGCAAGGATGATCCAAATTTATCATTGTTGAAAATAACACCTGCGGAAGCATATTACTGGGATACAAAGCATGGAAAAATGGTATCATTTTTTAAAATTATGGCATCGGTAGTCACCGGGAAAACAATGGACGATGGGATAGAAGGAAAACTAAGCCTTCAATAGTTGATTCGATAAAGATATTTCTCTTCTGAATTTCTTAATTGGTGAAGTTCTTCCCAATCAATGAATGATGTCAAGTATAATAAATTTTATTTGCCGGAAATTGAACATAGCAGGTAAAAATTTATAATTAAATTATTATTGCCATCATTCATTTTTTTTATGACATAAAGCAGGAAAGCAACAGGCTTTTGTGGGTATGATGATTTAAATGGAAAAAGAAAAAATTATTTCCGAAAAAAGTAAATCTATAAAAGTTATAAAAAAAAGCCGTTACTTTTTAAAAAGACAGAAGGAAAAAGCAATAGCAGATCAGTTTTTTGATTTCCCTCCCGGGTTATCTTTTTCTTTCTTTTCAGCATTATCTTTTTTTTTATTTTCCTTCTTTCTGAATTTCCTGAACAAGTCTAATTTAAATTCAATATTACCATCATCGCCACGTTTTCCTCTTAAGTATAAGCTCGGACCGCCGGCATCAGTACCCTTGTTTTGCAGCTTAAAATCTTCATCTCTTTTTTTTAGGTTGCTGAGAGGCACTTGTATACTTAAATCGGTATTTTTACCTAAGCCGTATACTCCCTGTATAAACAGCGTAACAAGTGTTGACTTAATTTCCATTCTATTAATTATGATTTCCTTGTCTTTTATGTCGAATCTGTCTTTTAGCTCAGCAAAATATATCTCATCAAAATTCCTTGCTGTAGGCGTAAGTTCTCCGATCTTTTGTAAAGGTTTATAATGGAGTAAAGCGCCTTTCTTCAAAGAAAAATCTACGTATCCTTCTATATTTTCAGGCATTCCGGTAAGATTGCGATCTATATCCATTTTCACATCCGATGTTGCCGTAAGTTTGCCCCGAAGATTTTCAGATGTAATACCTTTTTGCCCGAAATTATCAAAGGCGTAAAAAACTTTGTTCACATCTGCATTCTGTATGTTTACCTTGACTTTTGCCTCATAGTATTTACTGTTTTTTGCATTCAGAGAGCCGTTTAAAACCAGCGAGCCTCCGCCCTGGTTAATGCTGACATTATTAAGCGCCCAGTTTTCATTTGTAAGCCCAAGTGATGCCTTTACATTGGTACCGGTGAATTGCTTATATATTAATTGATCCGTTTTTACATCCAAATGAAAATTGGCCTGGTTAATTATTTCATCCAGCTTTTGACCAATCACGGATTTAGAGTTTATTTTTTTTGAAGTTGCAATACGTTGTTTTAAAAGAGAAGTGAAGCTGCCAAGGTTTAAAGATGGCGAATAAATGTTCCAGTCAAGAAACATTTTTCCGGGGTTGGTTTTCAGAAGGGTGATTAAATTTTTACCGCTTCCGTTCATTATAATTTTACTGCCCTGCACATCACCCCTGAAGTCGTTTACAAATACGTCAGAATTTTTAAAAACTATATTCCCGTTTAAATTTTTTACCTCTATATTCCTGGGATGGTACATAAGTATACCATCAGAAAAAGTGCATTTCCCGTTTAATAAAGTATTCTTTTTATTATTCTCCTGCAATGGCCCGGAGTATGTAATGTCTAATGAGCCTTTTCCTTCGTGCAGGTCCAGGGTATTGCTTCCTAATAAGGTATTTAACTGGCTAAGATCAAAGTCTGTTTTAAAATCGGCATTTACCACAGGAAACTCTAAATTATCGATGTTTATATTTTTCGCCTTTATTATAAGGTTTTGCCAGGTGCCGGTAAAATTGGTGAACTGAAGTCTTGAGTTAGGATCTTTGCGAGGTTGTCTTTTCATCAATTCATTTGTGTATAAACCCGTAAAAGAGCAATTGCTGAAGTTGGCATAAGGAGACTGAATATTGTTTTCAGCGCAGGTGTAAGTTGCATTTACAAGCGGGTCACCGCCGTTAAGAGGACCACTTATTTCTGTTTTTACCTGTATAATAGGTTTCCCGATCTTAACAATCGCTAAGGCAGTTGAAATTTTTTCTGTTAATAAAGTTCTTGCAAAATTATAATCAAGCTTTTTGGTAATTACGTTCAAAGAAAAAGTGGGTGCAGTTGTAAAATTAAAAGCGCCTGATAATCTGAAAGGGTGGTCTTTTACAGCGACAGCGATATCGTTGAAAGTGAGTTGTTTTTTTATCTTGTTGAAATATACATTAAAATCTCCTTTCACTCTTGCGTCCTTTAAATAGCTGCCAAGTGCAGTGTTGAAAGCAAGGCTGTGAACTAAAATATTGTTATTCGTTTTGAATCTGAGGGTTGAGTCTGTGGTTTCAATATTACAGGTCAATTTCGCGACATCAAAATCGTACAGTTTCGATTTTTTCTGATCGTCTAAAGTGAGTCTTACATTTCTTAGTCTTACATTCTCTATCTCTATTTTAGATGAAGATGTTTTCGTCGCTGCTTTTATGTCTTTTTTTGGTGAAAAAAGATATGCATTTGTATAACCGGCGGTATCTGTGTAAACATACAATTGCCCGTTTTCTACCAGTAAACCATTAACAGGATTATTCTTTAGAAGAATACCGGTTACATTAAGATTAATATAAACCTTTGCGGCATTTAAAAAAGGATGATGGTGCTGACTGAAAAGAGTGTCTTTGACTGAAACATTTTCGAGTAAAACAGAAATATGCGGAAAAGTACTTAAAAATCCAAGGCTTACATTTCCTAGTTGTACCTCACCGTTTAGTTTATCCGCAACCTGTTCTTTTATTTGGGCGAGTATACTTTTTTTATTGAAGGCTATATAAGTATATGCCGCTAAATATATAAATATCAATACTCCGACAAAAATGACAAGCCCTTTACCCGCGTATCGTAGATATTTTTTCAAAGATAAATAAAGTTAAAAATTCTATGCCATCTTCAGCAAATAAAAAAACAGACTTTAGATAAAAAGCTCTTAAAAGTTTTGAAGTGGGTTGCAAAAAATACTAATGATAAGAATGGTTTACTATAAAACAATTGTATCTCCGCCAGCTTTGGATAGCTTTAAAATTTAGTGCCTAAAATATAAGGCATCATTGCCCGCCAGGCCGGCCAATCGTGTCGAACATCAGCTCCCCAAATATCAAGATTGCACCAGATGCCTTTATTAAAAAGAACAGATGCAAACCTGGCCGAAGCATCAGGTTCTTCGTACTCGCCGCTTCCGGTGTAAATATGAATGTGATGGCTTGCTTTTATCTTGTCAAGAAAAAAAGGGTCTGATAAGTTTGGAATATAATGTATAGGGCTGTTAAAATACACCTGTTCATCCCAGTACCCGCGTGTGTACTCTGTAAGGTCATAAACCCCGCTCATAGATATCGCTCCGTTTATTATATCAGGCCTTTTCAAAAACAGGTTCATAGCATGTAATGCGCCAAACGATGCACCTGCCGTATATATAAAAGTTTCGTTGCTTGCCACATTGCGTATAAAAGGAACGACTTCATTAAAAAAATATTCATTATACTGGTTGTGCCTGATAGCTCTGTGTGCAGGTTCCATCTGGTAGTTGAGCCAGCTTTCTTTGTTGATGCTGTCAATACTGAAAACACGAAATTTACCCTCGTTTATCATTGGCTCAAGTGCCTGTATTAGGTCGAATCGCTCATACTCAAGGTAATCTGCCGCTGCAGTGGGCACTAATAAAACCGCAAAACCATAATGACCATAAGAGGCCACAGGCATTTCTTTGCCAAGTGCAGGACTAAACCACGATGTTATTTCTCTTCTCATAAATTGATTTAAGTCGCAAAATAAGGACAGCTTTGAAACATGGTTAAAAAAATATTTTCAGCATCGTCGAACTTTTTTTGTTATCAGCCGCAGTTTTTATTTTTTATACATACATCGGTTTTTTTATAGAATTCATCGTGCTCATAATAATGAAAAATATAAGTTGATTTTTTCAACTTTTTTATGTCAGGAAGAGTTATAAAAAATAAGATAACTGTAAATATTATAAGCAGCTACAGACAACTTACGCCACAAATATTAACTCATTTCTTCTTCGATCCGGGTTAATATATCTGTTTGTAAAAGATCTTCTATGGTATCGATATCATTCAATTCTGTGAGCTGTGCAGAAGCCAGGCCAAGTTTATTTATTGTTTCCAAAGTATCATCTAATACAGCCGGCGTGCCCCAGTCTTTACCGGCAAATATATCAGCATACATCTTATTCATTCCAAGAAGATAATAGCCTCCATCTTTCGCAGGACCAATTACGATATCTTTTTCATGCAGTTTTTCGAAAGCTTCCTTCAGCGTTTCTGTTTGCAATTCATAACAATCACTTCCGATGAGACATACATTTTTTAAACCCAAATCAAAAACCTTTGTAAAAGCTTTGCTCATTCTTTCACCTAAACTATCGCCTTCCTGCAGGTGCTTCGAAAATACATCATCATCAAACACATCATTTATGTGTATATAATCAGAATAAAAAACAAAGAGATTGTATTTGCAGGAAATAGTTATATCCCGGGTATATTCCAATAAAAACTTATACACCTCCAGACTTTTATCTTCTCCTAAGCTTTTTGCAAGCCTTTTTTTTACTTTGCCTTTTTCCAGATTGCGTACAAATATGATTAAAGCATTATCCATCTTCGGTTTTTAAAACTACAACGTAAAAACGAATAAAAGGTTTTGATTAATTGTTTTTAATAATCTTAAGGCATGTGGTTTTCCAATAATTTTAAAAAATAAGACAAACAGGGTTGTTAAATAAAAAAAGTGCAGCTACTAAGGTCTGCGTAATTGGTAAAGAATTTAAACGCAGAGAAACCCCGGAGAAAAATACACGCAAAGAAAACACAGAGACCAGAGGAGTAACAAAAAAAGCTGTCTTTGTAAAGAGACAGCTTTTTATATAAAAAAAATTTAAGCAACCTTTTCTTCAGCTATTTTACCCCTTATTTTACCTTCCAGTTCTGCAGCCAGTTCCGGGTTGTCGGTTATTAGTTGTTTCACGGTGTCGCGCCCCTGGCCAAGTTTATTGCTGTCATAACTAAACCAGCTTCCGCTTTTTTGAATAATTCCAAGTTCCACACCCATATCTATTATTTCTCCCATCTTGCTGATGCCTTCGCCAAAAATAATGTCAAACTCTGCAGCACGAAAAGGCGGAGCAACTTTATTTTTCACTACTTTCACTTTTACATGATTGCCCACCGCCTCGTCACCGTCTTTAATCTGCGTCATCCGCCGAATGTCTAAGCGGACGGATGCATAAAACTTAAGTGCATTACCACCGGTTGTAGTTTCAGGATTGCCAAACATTACGCCTATTTTTTCACGCAACTGATTAATAAAAATGCAAATTGTATTGGTTTTATTAATAGTTGCTGTCAGTTTTCGCAAAGCCTGGCTCATCAGCCTTGCCTGTAATCCCATTTTGCTGTCACCCATTTCGCCTTCAAGCTCACCCTTTGGTACCAACGCTGCAACAGAGTCAATTACAACCACGTCCAGCGCCCCCGACAAAATCAGCCGGTCTGCAATCTCTAATGCCTGTTCTCCATAATCAGGCTGCGATATCAGCAGGTTATCTACGTCTACACCCAGTTTCTGTGCATAAGAACTGTCAAAAGCATGCTCTGCATCTATGATTGCACACATGCCGCCTTTCTTTTGTGCCTCAGCAATTACGTGTATTGCGATTGTTGTTTTACCACTGCTTTCAGGGCCATATATCTCTACAATCCTTCCTTTAGGCAAGCCGCCAATTCCCAGTGCCACGTCCAAACCTATTGATCCCGTTGAAATTACTTCCATCTCATCATTTGCCCTTTCATTCATCATCATCACGCTTCCCTTTCCAAAATCTTTATCTATTTTGTCCATTGTCAGCTTTAGCGCTTTCAACTTCTCTATATTGCTCATGCCGGTTTATTTTTGTCAAAATTATTGAATAGGTAAAGGTATAATAATTAAGTTATTAACACTAATGTTTTTAGTATTAATAACTAATTCTTTTCGTTATTTAATTAATATTACGTTATCAGGCACAGTTTGTAGAAAAATGTGAACACCTCGGTTTTATAACCGGGCGATAAGTAATGAAAGATATGGCAGAACAATTGCAGAAGAAGATGAATATTCACTATTTATAATTATAAACTATTTTTTATGAAAAGGTTAATGCTGCTTTCTCTAATGATATATGCTGCTTCATGCTCCAATCCTGAGGACAGGGCAACAGGTAACCCTGATTCGACAAGATTTAATGCTGATGAAAAGAAAGTTTTAAATTCACGGCCGGGCCCCACTGACCCAAACAGCCAAAGCGATGCTGAAAAACCTGATACTTCAAACATCCCTGCCACTTCCAAACAAAATTCTACATCGGGCACACTTGGTACTAACAGAAGTTATGGAACCGGGCAAGACAGCAGCAAACAAAAATAATAATTCAGCCTTTGCCCTTATTAAAAAGAGAGCTGTATAAGCAACAGCACTTTTTTTAATTGTTATTAGTATCGTTAGTATATAAAACCTGGCAATTATTACAAAAAAAAGTTCTCCTTTTAGTGGTACCTGCATATTTTTTTATCAGCGGAATATGACACCTCGGGCAAATCTTTTTTGTATGAGCAAGCCAATGCTTTTTCAAAACATATTTTTTCTTCCATTCTAAAAAGTCAAAACTATAAATTCGTGCTTCATCAATCAATTTTTCCAGCAACTCTGCTGGCAAATTACCTGCATTACTTTCAGGGTGAATTCTTGTTCTGAAGAGAACTTCATTTTTTATAATATTACCAACGCCTGAAAAAATATTCTGATCAAGCAGCGCATCACAAACCAAGGTAAGCGGTTGCTGCTTTAGCTTGGTTTTTGCCTTTTCCGCATCCCATATTTCGCTCATAACGTCACTGCTCCAGTCGTACACATCGTCTAAGTTTTTTATGATAAACTGAACAGAACACGCATAAAAATTAATTTCGCCATCTTCAAACCTGAGCGCCAGTCGCGGCGGCGTTTCTTTTTGTTCGTTTATACGATAAGAACCAAACAGCATGAAATGAATGCGAACCGTAAAATCATTAAGGCAGATTAAAAAGTGCTTGCCCCAGCTTTTAAAATCAGTTATTGTTTGCCCCGTTATTTGTTGAATGTCCAGCTTGCTGTTGCCTGCAACTGCAACTATTTTTTTTCCTTTAAAAGACTGAACCAATTCTTTTAAAATTATAATAGAAGGACCTTCAGGCATTTACAATAGTTTTTTCTGTTGATCATATAAAAGACAGGCGGTGTAGCCTGCCGGTGGCTTTTAATTTTGTTTCTTTCCGGTTTATTGCTTTTTATAAAGTCTAAAAAAGCCTCTCTTATGACTCATTATACTTTTCAGCTCCCTGATAAAAGAGATTTATCTTACTGCCTTTATGCCCTGCCGACGCGCAGGCTGTTTTATATTTTCATGGCACTCCAGGTTCGCGTTTAGAACCTTCTTTGCTTAACGCTTACGATATTGATGTGGAAATATTATTATTAAAATACAAGATACAGTTAATAGCCATAGACAGACCGGGCATGGGGTTATCAACTTTTAATCCCGCAGGAGATTTCATTTCTTTTGCTAAAGATATATACCTTTTATTGCAAGATTTAAAATTTAAAAATTGTAAAGTTTTATGCTGGTCAGGTGGAGGCCCGTTTGCCCTTTCGGCAGCAAATGAATATAACGAAATAATACAGGCAGTTTATATCATTACCGGGTTTACGCTGAATTTTAGTAAGCATGTATTTAAAAAGATGCACGCAAACAAGTTATACTTTGGCGCTGCCAAATATATTCCTTTTGCAGCCCGGTTAATAATGAACAAAGTTGCACTAAAGCAGGCAACAAAACCTATTCCAAAAATAATTTCGAAGTTACCTGCTTCTGACCACAAGCTCATGACTGATGTAAAAAGGCTAAGGCAGGTTTCGGTAGCAACATTGCAGGAAGCCTGCAGGCAAGGAAGCGAAGGAGCTGTATATGAGGCGCAATTATATTTTAAAGATTATGGGTATAATTTGAAAGATATCGCTCAACCCGTTTTTTTCTGGTGGGGCAACGAAGACAACGTTGTAATTCGTTTGCATCCTGAAGCGGTAGAGCAGCAAGTGCCGAAGCATATAATGCATTATAAACAAAATGAAGGGCATTTATCCATATACATACACTGTATGGAAGAAGTTTTTCATACTATAGCAAAGACGTGATTTTTATTTATTTTTCCGTGTCTTCCGCGTTTTCTGCGAGACCAATTTTTACCCCCAAGTAGTTAAATTTGTATTTTTTTCAAAACCTGCTTCATGCAAAAACCGGTATTAGTTATTAAGTTAGGAACTGCTGTTATCAGCAATGATGAGGGGAAAATAGATGAGACTATTATAAAAAAGCTTGCAGAAGAAATTGCAGTTCTCGCTGCAACTTATAATACTGTACTGGTATCGAGTGGTGCGGTAGGAAGCGGGAAATCTTTTATTAAAAATTATAAAGGAACACTTATAGAGCGGAAAGCTGCGGCAGCAGTTGGTAATCCAATTCTCATTCAGATGTATCACAGGTATTTTTCAGCATTTGATATCATGGTTGCCCAGGCATTGTGCGAACGACATCATTTTTCTAACCGTTTTCAGTTTTTGCAGCTTAAACAGACATTTGCCGAGTTTTGGAATAATAATATAATACCGGTAGTAAACGAAAATGACCTGGTGAGTAACGTAGAATTGAAATTTTCTGATAATGATGAATTATCAACACTTATTGCTATAGGTTTTGATGCAGAAGTTCTGGTCATTTGCACTTCTGTCGGTGGGTTTTTAGATTTTGACAAAAATATAATTCCTGTAGTTGAAAAAATTGACAATAAAATTCTTGGTTATGTAAATATAAAAAAGACTGCAGTCGGTATTGGCGGAATGGTTTCGAAACTTACCTTTACAAGGCTCGCCACTTCTTTCGGTATTAAGGTAGTAATGAGCGGACTTTCGGGCGAAAAGCCATTGATAAGTGCGATAGCAGGAAAACAAGGCAGCACTTTTCTGCCTCAGAAATCGAATTTAAAAGCGCGGCAAAAATGGCTGGCAAGCGGCTCGATTACTATCGGCAGCCTCCAAATAGACCAGGGAGCTGAAGAGGCTCTGCAGAATCGGAAAAGCTTACTTACTGTAGGAGTCCGCGATGTAAAAGGTTCTTTTTCTGCCGGTGAGGTAGTACAACTGATAAATGAAGAAGAGAATATAATTGGCGTGGCAAAAGTAAAGCTCAATGCAGATGAAATGAAGGAACAGCTATCAGCAAAAAATGCATTGGCAGCGCATGCAGATGACATTGTGATATTTTGAAAAAGATCACATGCCAAAAATGTCTTTTATCATTATTCTTCTGCTGTTTCCCCCCGGTCAGTGGTTTTTTATTTCAACAATTTTATATTTAACAGCATCTTCTCCTGCCTCTATTGGTTCTTTTATAAAGGTGGCGAAAACCTTTGTAAAGCAGGCTCCGTAGTACAAAATGAAAGATGAATAAAACACAAACAACAACAGTAATACAAGGGAACTGGAAGCTCCGAAAATATTTTTCAGGTTGCCAAAAGATAGTGCGTAACGAATAACGATTTTACCTGCGGTGAAAAGAACGCCCGTAAAAAATCCACCGGCAATTACTACTTTCCATGAAGCCTTAGCATCGGGCAAAACCTTAAATAAAATAGAAAACCATGCAGTAACTATCAATAACGATACTATATATTTGAGAACAGTTGTCAAGAAATCAGCAGTATAATCCGGCAATTCACCGGTATAATGAGGAAGTATACTTACAAATCCTTCGGTAACCATTCCACCAATAAATAATATACCTGAAAGTAATATTACGATCATTGATATAGCCCTGCTCTTCAGTTGCAATTTAAAAGGTTTTTCAGTTCGGGCTTTTACATTCCACAACTGGTTGAGAGAGTCTTTAATAACTTTGAACAGTGTAGTAGCAACAAACATCAAAAAAACAAAGCCGAAAATAGTTATTACCCAATTTTTTGCCAGCGCCGTAAACCCAGAAAAAGTTTGCTTCACCTGCGCCGCAGTTTGTTTTCCCATCGTTTCTGAAAGCCGTATAAAAAATTTATTTCGGAGATTTTCTATATCAAACGCAAATCCTATTATCTGAACTAAAATGATTAAAATTGGCGGCAACGCAAATGTGGTAAAAAAAGCCGTAGCGCCCGCAAGCCGCAATGGCTCATTCCGTTTGAACTCACTGAATGAAAGTAAAAAAATTTTAGCTAACTCCTTTATTTTCAGCCTTTGCATAACCTAACAGTTTGTGTAAATGCCTTTAATGGCAGGAAGAGCAGGCGGGTTAGAAGCAATATTAGTTGAAGTTGCTGTTATAGAAATTTTAATGATGTTGATTTAAGCAAAAAACAACTTGTTTCAGGAGAAAATGTATTATTATTATTTTAAAAAAATACTTTTCGGCTGAATAACTGTAAATATTTTTATTTGAATAATTGTTGAACAACGTAATAGCGCAAAGTTTTATAACTATTACAAAGTGTCTCAGATGGCGTAAAAAAACACAGTAAAACTCTTTAAAAAATCATATGGAGAGTAGTACAGCAAAGACACTAATACCAGGTCAGATAAATATTATTCTCGTTTTTTTTGTGCATGAAAAAGCAGGTAATAAATAAAAAAGACATTTATTACCTGCTTAAAATTTATTAAAATATAAGGCCGAATGATTTCTTTATTTAAGCTCAGCCTTCTTCTTCAAAAGAGATAAACGGGTAAACTCACTTCCGTTAAACATCTTGGCGCTGTTTATATCTTTAGACTTATGCCATGTGTCAAGATTAGGCTCTGTCACAAGTCTCCAAAAGTTTTTAGACTTCAGTTCGTCGTAGTCGTTAAGCTTTACAAACAGGCCAATAATCGTATTCCGCTTTTTAAATTCCACTTTAACCGAAGGGTTGTCTTGCTGTTCTGTTTCAACAAATTTCGCAATCTGTTCTGGTAACATATTAATTAATTTATATAAGAGAATTAGGTAAAGCTAAGAAATAGCAACCAAAAAAAATAAAAAGTTTAGGTGAAATGAAGATATTAACGTATCAATCAGCACAAATTGATATGGAAAAAGGTTTAAAAAGCAGTCCGGGCAAAAGGCGTAAAAAGTTTGAAGGTTTAATTTGTCGATACCTGTCGTTCAAAAATACTTTCCTTTATTTGCATTTCATTTATAAATATGACTGGAAAACTTATCATTATCACTGCCCCCTCCGGAGCGGGAAAAACAAGCATTACCCGTTATTTATTAAACCAATTTCCAAAGCTTGCTTTTTCCGTTAGCGCAGCTACGAGAGAGGCAAGAGGAACAGAGAAGGATGGGGTTGACTACTACTTTATCAGTTCAAATGAATTTCGTAAGAAAATTGAAAATAATGAGTTTGCTGAATGGGAAATGGTGTATGAGGGAAAATATTATGGCACCTTAAAAAGTGAACTGGAAAGAATATGGGCTGAAGGAAGGATTCCGATACTCGACATCGATGTTAAGGGCGCAATACATATTCAACAGCAATTTTTGCATCATTCGCTTTCTGTATTTGTTTTACCGCCTTCTCTTGAAGCATTAAAAACCAGGCTGCATGCAAGAGGAACGGAAAGCCATGAAAATATTGCTACAAGGCTCAATAAAGCTTCATACGAATTATCTTTTAGTCACTCGTTTGATAAAGTTGTTATAAATGACAATCTTGAAGAAGCATGCGCAAAAGCTGAAGCTGTAATAAAGGAGTTTATAGATTTGTGAACTATATCAAATACTATCAATTATTACTTTAAAAACAAAAGGCTCATCATAAATTTTACCCATTTAAGCATTGAACATTTTTCAATAGAAGTTATTAGTTGCCTTAAACTGATAACATTAAAAAATTATACTACCACCAACTCATAAAATGCTTCGCGCCCGAAATATTTTTGGGCAAGCTGCTGTATTTCTTCTGCAGTAATTGTTTTGATCGTATTGATAGATTTATAGAAATAAGACTCGTCGAGGCCGTTGAGTATATAGTTTTTCCAGCGGTTTATAATTTGGAAAGGTCCGTCGAGGTCTCCTAAAATGCTGCCTATCATATAATTTCGTACAAGCAGTAATTCTTCATCGCCCACCGGTTCTTTTTTCAAAATTTCCATTTCTTTGTATACCTCACCAATGGTTGCTTCACATACATCTCTTCCGGCTTCAGTGCTTACTGACCATGCGCTTTCCTGAACATGATTTTCAAAGTAGCTGTGTATTCCATACGTGTAGCCTTTGTCTTCACGAATGTTGCTCATTAGTCTCGAACCGAAAAACCCGCCAAAAAGGTTATTTAATACCTGGACTTTTATAAAATCAGGATGACGGCGATTGGGGAAAGGGCGCGCTATACGTATTGCTCCCTGTACTCCGTTAGGATCATTTATAATCCGTTGTTTTTTTTGCTGTGCAGGAGCAACTGTGAATTTTTTTTCTGCGATAGCATTTTTGTTTAAGGGCAAATGTCCGAAAACAGCATTTAGTTGCTGAAAAATATCCGCAGGCAAATTACCCGCCACGAAAATGATACATTTTCCATTTGTATAATACTCGTTATAAAACTTAAGAACCTGCTCTCTGCTAATGGCTTCAAAATCGGGTATGGATGTATAACGGCCATAAGGGTGACTAAAACCAAACAGGTATTCATCAATAAAGCGATTAGCTACGAAATCGCACTTTTGCAGGCTTACTTTTAGTCGCTGTATTTGATTTTGCTTGTATATTGCAATTTCTTCTTCAGAAAATACAGAGTCTGTTATAAGCTCTGCAATAACCGGCAAAACATCTTTCAAATGCTTGTTAAGGCAATGAAGAGTAATGTTGGCAGTCTCGTTATAGCAATTACGGTTAAGGTAAGCGCCATAGTATTCGTAGTGTTCGTTTATTTCAAAGGCTGACCTTTTTGATGTTCCGTTTTTCAACAAAAAATTTGTTGTGCCGGCCACGATGTTCTGATCTTCGTACCAGTTACCGGCAGAAAAAACAAGCTCTACCAATGTTACATCTTGCGCACCTGCGTCTATGCTGTAAACAGGTATACCATTGTCTAATGTAAATTGTTCGCTTTGTTTAAGCTGCAGGTTAAAATCAACTGCATCTTTTATTTGTGGAGCTATTGTTCTGTTTAACATAAAAACCGGGTAGTTGGTAATTTCTATTATTCAAATAAATTCCTGAAAATTTCACTATTCTCAAGCAAACGTGAAGAATGGTGAACACTGATAATGTAAATTATATCGGAATCGATGCGGTAAATAATACGATATTTTTTAAAAAAGAATTTCCCTACAATCATAAGATGGAAGTTCGGGAACACTCTTACCAATTTCAGGATATTTTTCTAATTTATTTGCAGCTAAAAAAATCTTTTGTACAAATTGATTAGCGTAAAAAGCAGAGTCTAAAGATATATATTCGGCTATGCTATTAATATCATTTAATGCAGTTTCCGTCCATATTATTTCAGCCATTTTTCAAGCTTTTGCATTGCCTGTTCTGTAGAATATACTTTGCCGTTAGAAATATCTTTTTCAGCTTTTTCAATTTTTTCAAGCATGACAATACGTTCCAATACAATATCTATATCTTCAAATTCATCTTCCGGCATTGCCTTTATAGATTCCAATAATTTTTCTTTACTCAGCATAATAAAGTTCTTTTTTTAAAAATTATAAGTTGTCTTAATCTTTCATCTCTTTAATAATTTCTTCTAATGGAATTAATTCTCCTCTATTTGCCTGTTCAATACCTGTTTGTATCTTATCCAGCATTACCAGTCTTTCAAGCAAAACATCAATATCCTCAAATTTTTCCTCAGGCATATTTTTTATCGTTTCAAGTATCAATTCCTTTGTCAACATAAAAATAGTTTTTCCAAATTTACCAATTAATTTTTACTATAATAATGCATAGTATTGCTGTTATTCTCATCAAATATTTCCCCGCTTACTTTTTTTATATCTTCCACCGTTATTTCCTGGTAACGGCTCAGCTCGGTATTCATCATTTCGGCATCGCCTAATAATTCGTAAGTCGCAAGGCTGTTGGCCCTGTTCATAACGCTCATATCTTCAAAAGCTATCATGCTTTCGGTTTTGTTTTTTACCTTTTGCAATTCTGCTTCATTTACCATTTCGCTCTTTATTTTTTCAACTTCTTCCTGCACCGCCTTTTCTGCATCAGCCATCTTTACGCCTTTTACCAGCTTGCCTTCAAAAGTGAGTAAACCGGCATCTGCGCTTCCCATGTGGCTGCAGTCTACCTGGCTGAATAACTGCTTTTCCTTTACCAATGCCTGGTACAATCTCGATGAGCCGCCTCCGCTTAAGATATCGCTTAGCAGGTCGGCTGCGTAATAACCTTTGCTTAACCTCGATGCCATGTGCCAGGTTTTATAAAAAGCATCTAAAGGCACATCAGCTTGCACTTCAAGCAAACATGAGTGCTTTTGTTCAGGCTCCTTCGGAAGATTTCTCAGGTATTTTTCACCCATTGGTATAGGACCAAACCATTTGTCGGCTAACCGCTTTACCTCATCCAACGATACGTGACCGGCTACCACCAAAACGGCATTTACAGGGCGGTAATGTTTAAAAAAGAACTGTTTTACATCTGCTAAGCGGGCATTTTCAATATGGCTTAATTCTTTGCCAATTGTCATCCACATATAGGGGTGTGTTTTGTAAGAAAGCTCTCTTAGTTTATGCCAGACGTCTCCGTAAGGTTTGTTTATATAGTGTTCTTTAAACTCTTCGCACACCACCTTTCGTTGTACATCCAGGCTTTTCCTGCTAAAAGCAAGGCTCAACATTCTGTCGCTCTCGAGCCAAAAGGCTGTTTCAAGATTCTCAGAAGGCAACTGAATATAATAGTTGGTGAGGTCATTAGTAGTGTAAGCGTTGTTTTCGCCACCTGCCATTTGCAAAGGTTCATCGTAATCCTTAATGTTGATACTGCCGCCAAACATCAGATGTTCAAACAAATGAGCAAAGCCTGTTTTATTTGGATTTTCATCTCTTGCTCCTACGTCGTACATCACATTTACTACTGCCATTGGTGTGCTGTGGTCTTCATGCACAATCACCCGTAAACCATTGTCTAACACAAACCGTTCGTACTGTATCATACTTTATAAAAAGGAGTGCAAATTATACCATTTAGATAAAATGATATCCTTAATTTTTTTATTAGCGGCGTGCTCTTTTCCCCCGCAATCCTTTCTAATCCAAAAAATAGTGGTTCTTATAATATACTCGATACCTTAAGATTTCTAAGGATCAGTTCTCCGTTTCTGTTTACCAAAATCCTTAACCTTGCTCCCACATCCTGCAGTATGTTTTTATAAGATTGTATATTACCGCTCATATTGTTGTCGATAGCCATTATAATATCACCCGGCATCAATCCTGCTTTCTCTCCGGGCGAATCTTTCAGTACATCTTCAATGACAACTTTGTTACTTTCCATGTAGATGCCCAGGCCGGTATAAGAATAATCAAATGACTCTTTAAAATGACTGTTTGGTTTCAGGTGTATTTCTTTTTCCCCATAGTTGATTATAAGGTTAAAACGGCGAAGCAGGTCATTTCCTATCAATCCGCCCAACTGTGGATAAGCCGTCACGTTATACTCGTCGATAAAAATGTGCGCAGGCACTTTTTTAAATTTATATTTTCCGATCCTGATTTGCTTTACTGTGGTCAGCTTCATAGGCGTTTTGCCACCTAATCCTTCAGCCTGTGTCGCTATAATTTTTTTACCTTTCGCTAAAATGCTGCTGTCTTTTTCAAAAGACTCTGACATCAGCAGGCACAATCCTGCTCCAGTGTCAAAATAAAAACGGCTAAGGCAACTGTTTCCATCGATAATGGAAGCATCAAAAACGGGAATGTTGTTGATAACAGGCTTCAAAAGTATACCGCCCCTTGGATACTTTATTTTTCCGGAATCCCAAATCTCCAGGATATTGTTATCGTAATCGATTTTTACAATATACCTGCTAAGAAGACTGTACCCCATGATGCCGTCTATTTTGATTCCGTAAACACTTGTGAGCAGATCATAATCGTTAATATGAATATCAAGGTGCTCTACATTAAGGTTGGGCAGGTGCAAAGTCTGGTTCATTACATAGCTTATTTTCCTCATGCTGCCTATGCCTCTCAGCCTTCTTTCGGTAGGCGTTACGGGCAAATGAAAATACTGAACAGTTGTAGAGTCTAAAGAAACCCCGCCGCTGCCTGTATCTAAAATAAAATTAAGTGTATCTTTAAAATCATCGAGTCTTACCTGTACGATAATAATACCTCCTGAAAGCGTTGTAAAAGGGAAACGTGTTATTAATTCTGAAGAAGAAACTATGCTGTTTTTTTGTGCGCCTGCAATTGCACATCCACCTGTAATAAAGAATAGAACCAATAAAAACAGGATGAGGCGGGCAAAGGCGTTTCTATTCAGCAATCGTTGTGTCACTCACTTCTTCATTTAGTTCGCTTATCGGCTTAAAAATGAAATTACAAAACTTATGAATGCGAAGAGATAGTTTTCAAACTTTATTATCTGTATTTTTTAAGAAAGTAACAAAGAAGTCAAGAACGGTAAAAATTCGTGTTGTAATTTTGGTTTTTTATAAATTGTATACATGCAACTATCCGACCTTTATAGTAAAGCCCTGAATTTTGAGTTTTTAAGTGCAGAAGAAGGACTTTTTCTTTTTAATAATGCACCTGCTGCAGACCTGATGAACATTGCGGACGAACTGAGAAAGAAGCAGGTGCCTCATGGCAAAGTCACCTGGATAATAGATCGTAATCTCAATACCACCAATGTATGTATCGCTAACTGTAAATTCTGTAATTTTTATCGGATACCAGGTCATCCTGACGCCTACGTGACCGACATAGAAACCTACCGGAGAAAGATTGAAGAAACATTTCGATATGGGGGTGAGCAGTTGCTTTTGCAGGGCGGTCATCATCCCGGGCTCGGACTTCAGTATTATGTTGATTTGTTTCGAAAATTAAAAGAAATGTTTCCAACGCTGAAGCTGCATGCTTTAGGCCCGCCGGAAGTTGCACATATCACAAAGCTGGAAAAAAGTACGCATCGGGAAGTGTTGTCGGCGCTGAAAGAAGCAGGAATGGACAGTCTCCCCGGCCCGGGAGCTGAAATACTGGTTGACAGAGTGAGACGACTGATAAGTAAAGGCAAATGCGGATCGCAGGAATGGCTCGACATAATGACGGAAGCGCATAAACTTAATCTTACCACCAGCGCCACCATGATGTTTGGTCATGTGGAAACGGTAGAAGAAAGGATGGAACATCTTGTAAAACTGAGAGAAGTGCAGGCAAAGAAACCTGCGTATGCCAAAGGTTTTATTGCTTTTATTCCCTGGACTTTTCAGGATGTTGATACATTGCTGACACGCATAAGAGGCGTACATAACCTAACGACCGCTGACGAATACATTCGGATGATAGCCATCAGCCGCATTATGTTGCCCAATATTAAAAACATACAGGCAAGCTGGCTTACAGTAGGCAAACAGGTAGCGCAAATTTGTCTCAATGGCGGCGCCAATGATTTTGGAAGTATTATGATAGAAGAAAATGTAGTAAGTGCAGCCGGGGCGCCGCACAGGTTTACCAGCAAAGGAATTCAGCAGGCAATCCGCGATGCCGGCTTTGAACCTCAATTGCGTAACCAGCAATATGAGTTTAGAAAAATGCCTGAGATGATGGAGGAACAGGTCATTAATTATTAAAATGTTATACTAAGTTTATAAAAAAAGCCGTCTCAAAAAATAAGATGGCTTTCTTTTTTTTTAAAAAAAAATTCTTTCTTTTATTACAAATATCATTACAGGGTTATCCCATTCGGACTTTTTTTAATATTTGTCAATTATCTCTTCTAAAAACATTTCAATCTGCTTTCTTACTATAGCAGCCGCTGTCGTATGGTTATTTACAAGTACAGAAAATATCAAAATTTTATTCTTTTTAGTAATGAGATAACCACTCAGCGCTGCATTGTTGCTGAACGATCCTGTTTTTGCATAAATGTGATTTTCATAGCCATTAAACAATCCTTTTAATGTTCCCTCGTTAGCACCGGGTAATATTACTTTTAATCTTTCCAGTCCGTATTCTTCTTTTAGTTTGTTTAGTATCCACACAAAATCCTTCGGCGAAAATAAATTGTAGCGACTAAGCCCGCTACCATCTATCCATCTTGGTCTTTGAGGTAAGTTTTTGAAATCTGTTGCTAACAGTGTGTCAATTATTCTTATATCATTCATCTCACCTAACCTTTCGTTGCTTACCATTAGTAATGTTTGCTCTGCATAAAAATTATCGGAGCGATGAATCATTATTTTAAAAAGCGAATCTTTTGGCTGGGAATAAATGGGAATACCTTCACTATTGCTGAAAGAATTATAATCTCTTATCACTTCTTTGTGCAGCGTGTCAGCCAGGTAGCGGCTGGCAAAAAGCCCTTTGCCCGTCGCCATAGTTATTTTTTTTTCAGTGCCAACGTTTCCCGTCGCTGTATCAATGGTATAAATATGGCCACCTAATTCACGATCAATTTCCCATGGGCGGCCTTTTACCGGCATGCCTATAATAAATGCCCTTAGCACTTTGGGAATGGTTTGCAGGCTGTCTCCGTTAAAGATAACCGTTGCGAGATTTCCGTACATCGGAAAGGGATCTCTTTCGGCCATATACTCATCCTGAAAATCGTCCCATGCCCAGCCGCGTCCAAAAGATTCGGAAGCAAAAGGAGTAATAAGACTTATCTCATTTATTTCTTTCTGCTGCAGAAAGGTTAACAATGGCTGATTTTTAAAATCAGGATGAAGAAAAGTAGGATCGCCTGCAGCCTGGAGCATCAAAGTTCCATCTTCCACTTTATATCTTGCTGCAATAAGGCTGTCTCCCAAATGCTTCATACCTGCATAGAGGGTAAACAACTTTGTATTGCTTGCGGGGATAAAGTTTTTATCTCCCTGGTAGTTGTACAAATACTTTTTTGCGACAGGGTCAAAAATGCTGATGCCAATATGTGCAGAGGCTAAATCAGGATTATTCAACATTGAGCGGTGCGCCTTCTTCGATATTTGCTTTTGAACAGAACAGGAAACCAAAAAGAAAAAACCGAAAAGAAAAAATAAAATATTGAAAAATCTCACCGGGCATTTTCTCATTGGAATTGTTTTTCTTGTATTTTCCTTTTTCTTACTTAAAAACTTCTTTCTGCTGCCCGCATCCATCTTTCGGGAATGCGATTATCAGCAGCAACTATATAATCATAATGACTGCACGCAATCATCTTTCCATCCGGAGCTTCCATCCACCACCTGCCGGTTTTTTTACTTTGCAAAAAGGTAGTTTCAATTTCTGCAAAGGCAAGCTTAAATTCATTAAAGTTATCGCGGTCTTCCAGCTTTGCCTCATGCTTGCTTTTGTCCATGCCATCCATCAGGTACCAAAGCATGTGGGCGATTTGTTTGGCAGTAAGGTTATGCTCATCCTGTTGAGGTAAATATCCATATATGCCAATTGTATTTACATTCGTGCTCATGCCTGCGTATTGCAACAATGTGCAAGCCTCTTCACCGGTAAAGCCATTTGGGGTAAGCCTGTTAGCAGGTGCATGACTATGCTGAATAGCAGAGATATCAAAACTGAATAAATCAGAGTTGCGGATAACAGGTTCCATTTCTTCCATTCTCTCTTTTACCCGTCCTGCCCGGTAGCAGTCGAATCTAAGTTTATCCATCGTTTCCAACATGGCAGGATGAACAAAATAGCTTTGAAAACCAATATGATTGTAATGTTTTATAAAATTAGGTTCACCTGTCAGCATTTCCATCAGAAAGACATCGGCAGGCAAAATGCTTTCAACTTCCAAATCAATTTTTGCATCGACACATGTTGTCTCTATTATTTGCTGCATATCGGCATAGGCGTGATATTGTGCAAGTGTAAGATCGTGGCTTCCTCCTAATATTACCACCCTTTTTTTATGTTGGATAAGCTCGTTAATAACTGACCTTAAAGCAGCATACGAGTCTTTCAGTGTGGCTCCGGGCTTTACATTTCCAATATCTGCCACCTGTACATTGCGGTGCCAGTGAAAGAGTGAATAAAATTCTTTTCGTATTGCATCCGGTCCTTCCTGTGCGGTTTGAGAAGGCATAAAACCACGGTTTTCTCCTAAACCTACAATTATAAAATCCGCGTTCTTCAAATCAGGGAAATATTCTTCATTTACCAAAATATGTTTGCCTAACTGCGTGTCTTTAAAGCCTTCATCGTTTGAAAGCTCATATAAATTAACAGGTTCGAGAAAATCAAAAATAGTTTCGAATGGAGCCATTGGTTGCTTTTAAAACAAACTTAGCACAAAAAATTTTTTGAGAGGAGTAATGGGGAATAATAAGGAGTAAGGATGGGTTAATTAACAATGGAGTTATTTTGGTTAAAAGCTTGTTCTAAAACAATTCATTCTTATACACATTTAAAGGGATTTCTAAATCTAATAATTCCAATGAAAATCTTTTTGAGGATTTTAATGGATTTATAATTTGTGTAAATGACTTTCTGTCTTTTGTTATATAAGCTTCAATTTTTCTATTAACTACCTGAGCAATAAGCTTGCAATCATCTTTTACAACTAATCGTTCCATACTTTCTAATTGAATTTTTTTGTTCAAAAGTATTGCATGAAATTCTCCGGCAATTTTTCCATCAAAAAAGTCAAAAGGAATAATCTTCATTGTTCTTAATGGAAGATTATTGATGTCATCTTTCACGCTATATTCAGAAATAACAATTGAAGACAAGTACATCTCTATTTTGTTCTCTGAAAAATATTCAAAATAATCGACAGTGTTTTTATGTAAAAAATCATCTTTTTTTAGAAGCCTTATGCAAAATGAGGTGTCAAGTAAAATACTATCCATATTCGCCCCCTCTTATCTGATTAAGCCATGTATCCACATTATCTATTTTAGAAAGATTAGGCGTTGCTTTAGTTATTAACAAATCCAGTTCTGATTTATCAAAGACCGGATTGTAATCAATAAAATGTTCAAGTCTTAAGTCAAACGGTCTTCCATCGGTAAGGCTTTGTTTACCGGAAACTTTAATTCCATAAATTTTATAAAGTTTTTTTTCTCCCTCCAGCAATTGCTGCTTTGTTGCTGAAACAGTTAATTTACCATATTCCTTTGTAAGAATATGGAAATTGGGATTTAATCCTCCTTCCTGGTAGACTTCTCCGTATAAATAAACCTCAGTATTTATAAAATCTGGTGCAACGTTGAAAAAGCTGGTTTCTTTATTAATTTTTAAGATTTTATCATCAGATACAGAACTGCTGAAAGTTATTTCCAGGTCTTTTTCTTTAGCTTTTCTCTGGAATTTTTCAATTATCTCTGCTCGTTTATAATCTAAAAAATTAACAGCTTTTCTTTTAGCCACTTCGCCAATTAATCCGTTAAATAAAATGACTCCTGTTATTGGTAAAATAAATTTATGTTTAGCCGAACCATCTTCAATTTTATAAGCTATTAAAGGCCGGTCAGCTTTTTCGCTTCTTGTTGGATATAAAAAAGACTCTATGTCGTTGATTATTTCCTTTATTTCCGAAATGTCAACGTCTGTGGGAGTCAGACTTTTTCCTCCGACCACTCCTTCTATTCTGACTTCTATGTGTCCCTTTTCTTCCATATGCTCAAAGTTAACCGTATTTTCGTTTTTTTTATTTAAATAAACATTTAATGTTTTGTAACTATAATTATATAATTCTTATGTTTAAAAGATTTCCTTTAAAATTGTCAATTATAAGTAAAACCGAATGTGGGCATCTAATTGAAATAGAGTTTTAATTTAAATAATGCAAATCGTTTTTAGCGATTGCATTTATTCTAATGCTTATTTTCATTTAATATACAATTCTGCTTATAAAGATGAATGTTGGAGTTCAAATACGTCCCTGGAAACCCGAAGATGCCGCTCCGTTGGCAGCGATATGCAACAACAAAAAAATTTGGCTAAATGTCAGGGACCGTTTTCCGCATCCTTATACAGTTTCAGACTCAATAGAATGGATTGAATTTACGCTTAGGCAAAACCCTGTTGAAAACATGGCAATTACATACAAGGGTAAAATTGCCGGGAGCATTGGTGTGATGCCAAAGGATGATGTGTACCGGAAAAGCATTGAAATAGGTTATTTTCTTGGCGAAACGTTTTGGGGTACCGGAATCGCCACCGCAGCAGTTGGGTTACTGCTTGAATATATAAAGAAACATTTTAACGTTATAAGAATATATGCAGAAGTCTTCAGTCACAATACTGCCTCGATGAAAGTGCTTGAAAAAAATGGCTTTCATCTTGAAGGTATCAGAGAAAAAGCGGTAATAAAGAACAATGTTATCCTCGATGATTATGTATGGGTAAAGTTTATAGAACAATAATTTTTCAGGTTATAATAGTCTTTTAAAATAAATTATAATTCTAAAACCAACCTCTTTTCTTAAATATCCTCAGCATGATGAGTGGCACAATCAACATGATTGCAACGGTAATGTAAAAACCCCATTTCTGATGTGTGTAAGGAATAACATCGAAATTCATCCCGAATATACCTCCTATTACTGCTCCCGGTGCAAGTAAACAAGTAACCACTGCCATTACCTTCATTACTTCGTTCATCTTCAGGTTTACCTGGTTTATATACAAATCCTGCAGGTTTGTCAACATATCCCGGTAGTTTTCAGCTACATCATTTGCCTGGGTAATATGATCGTAGACATCCTTAAAATATTTATTTATCTTATCATCCAGCAATTTACTTTCACTTCTTATAAATCCATTGACAAGGTCTCTTACCGGTGAAACATTTCTTTTTAATACAATCATTTCTTTTCGCAGTGCATTAAGCTTAACCAAAGATTTTTTGTCGCTGTCGTCGGTTATTTCATCTTCGAGCAATTCTATTTTATCACCCAGTTTTTCCATTACTTCAAAATAATTGTCTACAATAACGTCGAGTAAACTATAATACAGGTAGTCAGCGCCTCTTAACCGCAGTTTACTGTTAGCTATATTTAGCTTATCACGAATGCTTTTAAATACATCTCTTTTAGCATCTTCCTGAAAAGTAATAACAAAGCTGTTACCCAAAACCATGCTGATTTGCTCCTGTTCCACCGTACAGTTTTCCTCGTTGAAATACAGCATATTTAGCAGGCAAAACAATATGTTGTCTATGTCGTCCATTTTAGCCCGCTGACCTATACTTAAAATATCTTCCATCAACAGCGGATGTATGCCAAAATGGTGGCTGATTACTTCAACGTCAGGCTTAAAAATGCCGTCTATATTTATCCAGCTTACTTTGCCGCAATTAAGAAAGCGAAATGTTTCCCTGGTATTTTTTAATTCTGTCTTCTCAACAGATGCAGCATCGTAGCTATATACATACAACCTTGTATCTTTTACATCTTCCCATGCAGGTTGAACTGCAGGATTGAAGTTAAAAATTTCTCTGGTCCTGCCTGTATTAAAAGGAGGATCAATTAATTGATTCAAATATTTGTTGGGGCGCATATAATAAAGATAAGCAACCCGCAGAAAATTATCAATTTGAGGTTTTTTTTTAAAAAGCTAACACCTGAGACTTTTCTGCAAGAGTCAAAAAAATTCTAATTATCAATTTCAGATTTTTATAACAAATAAAATATGTACTAAATTCAGCTTTCTTACCAAAATGTTTTATTCCAACTGCTGTTTTAAATTAAAACCGAGCCCGAATTTTTATTTTTCCAGGCAGTCTCAGGCACAAAGAGCTGCATGCAGAATGAAACGCTTTGGAGACGGAACAAAAAAGATTATAAATGCTTTTAAATTTCAGCACAAACAATTTTATGCTTACAGATTTTACAGACAAAAACATTTTAATTACCGGAGGCTCCAAGGGAATAGGAAGGGCTTGCGCAAAACTTTTTTCTGACCTGAATGATAATGTCATTATTCGTACAGGTCAAACTTGGCAGAGGCGAAGCAGACATTGGAATTATTAAACAATAAACAAAATCACAGCTTGTATCAGATAGATATATCAAAACCTGAAGATACACAGCAATTCTTTCATCAGGTTATTGAAAGGTATGAACGGCTTGATGTGCTGGTAAATAATGCGGGTGTATATATAGAACACAAAATAGGCAAAGTTTCATTTGAAGAATGGCAAAAGGCGTGGAACGAAACCATAGCTGTTAACCTTACAGGCGTTAGTAACCTGTGTTACTTTGCAGCTCAGCAGATGATAAAGCAAAACAATGGAAAAATCATTAATATCTCTTCCCGCGGAGCCTTTCGTGGTGAACCTGACCATCCGGCTTATGCAGCGAGCAAAGCGGGACTAAATGCGATGAGTCAATCACTGGCTGTTGCCCTTGGCAAGTATAACATAACAGTGGGTGTGGTAGCGCCAGGCTTTGTAGAAACAGATATGGCGGCACCATACCTGCAAAGTGAAGCCGGTGAAATGGTAAAAAAACAAAGCCCGCTAAACCGGGTAGCCACGCCCGGAGAAGTAGCCAGGCTGGCGGCTGTTTTTGCCAGTGAGGGTTTAGAGTTTATGACAGGTGGCATCGTTGATCTAAATGGTGCATCTTACCTGCGAACCTGACACATGAGCGTAAATAAGGAAATGCCTGCGGGGGCTTTACAAGCAGTTTTTTCCAATCAGCTACAAACCTTTTATATTTGCAGGCCAGGTTGATGAAAAACACGATTTATAGTAATCATGAGCATCGAAAAAGCGCCGAAAGGAAATGACGGATTATTATTAAAATACCTGGGGCTCGGCACCCAGATAATGATAAGCCTTGCTCTCGCTGTATTTATAGGTTTGAAGTTAGACAAATGGCTTTCATTTTCCACGCCTTTACTGGTTTGGATACTGCCTTTACTGGTTCTGATAGCGATGATATGGAAGGTGATAAAGGATACTTCTAAAAAATAAAAATGTTTAATAAAAATATACTTCCCCTTATTATTGTTTTTTTAGTTACCGAAGTTTTATTATTTGCATTCAGACAGTTTTTTGAGTCTCATGGGTTCGATTGGCAGGTGCTTAACTACGGAAATATATTCGTGTATATAATTACTGTTGTTTCACTCCATCTGCTGAGCAAGGGAATAAATGCTGCTGATACAAATGCCTTTTTGAGAAATGCTTACGGAGCTATTTTAATTAAATTATTTGCCTGTGCCGGCGCTGCTTTTATCTATATTATGTATTCGGGAAAAAATTTAAATAAACCTGCTTTATTTGCCTGCATGGGTTTGTATCTTGTATATACTTTTGCTGAGCTTTCTGTTATATTTAAATTAAGTAACGCAAAAAAGAATGTCAAAAACTGAGCATCCCCTTCAGGCCCTGGCTCAATACTTACCGTCAGGCACTTTTCTTCCTATAGCTGCTTATCTTGAGCAATATAAAGTGCATTTGACGGTATCGCGTGACCGCAAAAGCATTTTAGGTGATTACCGCAATGCACACAATAACCGCAATCATAGAATAAGCGTAAATGGAAATCTTAATACTTATTCTTTCGCCATCACGCTGCTGCACGAACTGGCTCATTTGCTTACTTTTGAGAAGTACGGCAACAGGGTGCAATCTCACGGCCGGGAATGGAAAACGCTTTTCGGCGGGTTGCTTGCACAGTTTATTCAAACAAAAGTTTTTCCTGCTGATATCGAAAAAGAGCTTTTAGCTACCTTGCACAATCCCGGAGCAAGCAGTTGTGCCGAAGAAAGCCTGATGCGTGTTTTAAGAAAATACGATATAAAAAATGAAGGGCAAATGCTGGTGGAAGAAATACCTCCGCACCAATTTTTTAAAATGAAAGACGGAAGGACTTTTAAGAAAGGAGAAAGGCTGCGCAAAAGATACCGTTGTGAAGAAGTAGTAACAAAGAAGGTATATTTATTTAGCCCTGTGTTTGAAGTGGAACTGGTGTCTAAACAAAATTAATGCAGTAAATTCTTTTCTTTGCGTCTTCACGCTTCTGGCTAAAAAATTTTTACAACTTCTTCAGCATCCAGACATCACAACCAAAGTGTCCTGTATTTCCCATAGGACCTTTTAAATATTCAAATCCGAATTTCTTATAAATACTTACTGCTTTTCTCAGCTCAGGCATTGTTTCTATATACACCTGCAGGTAACCATAAGCCTTAGCAAATTCAAGACATTTTTCTATTAATACTTTACCGAGACCCCGGCCCCGTACTGCTGCACGTAAATACATTTTTGCCAGTTCGCATGTTTGCAATGGCAAACCTTCTGAAGGATAGATGCCTGCTCCTCCCAACACTTTTTCATCCTGTTCGGCCACATAGTATATATTTCCGGGTTGCTGAAAAAGCTCGTATAAATGGTCAGTTGTATTATCGTAAAAAACGGTTCTGGGCTTATCAGCGCCAAACTCGGCAAGAGAAGTTCTTACAATGGAGGCAAGTTCTTCATTGTCGCTCAATTGTATTCTTCTTATAACGACATTATTTTCCATACAGGTGCAAATGTATTCTCTGTAAAACCAAAAATTACTTTCAGGCAAAAGTTACTTTCGCACAACGATGTTTTTTTATACAAAATGAAAAATTTTATTTTTTATAAACCTGTCGTTTCATCAGTTTATTTTTCATCAGACACTATCTCTTCTGCAGCTTTTAGCAAAGCATTATCTCTTTCCATTTCAATTATCCAGTCTTTCCTTCGCAGTTCAAAATTGGTTCCCAAATATAAATTTCTTACTTGTTCGTTTCCTGCTAACTCTTCTGCGGTGCCGTGTTTAAATATTTTTCCCTCAATAAGCAGGTAAGCACGGTCACAGATAGACAAAGTTTCATTTACATTATGATCTGTAATCAGTATTCCAATATTGCGGTACTTTAGTTTTGCCACTACTGTTTGTATGTCTTCTACCGCTATAGGGTCAACACCCGCAAATGGTTCGTCTAACAAAATAAATTTAGGGTCTACTGCAAGGGCACGCGCAATTTCGGTTCTTCTTCTTTCTCCTCCGCTCAGACTGTCTCCGTTATTTTTTCGCACGTGGTGCAAATTAAATTCGTCGAGCAGCGCTTCCAAACGGTTTTTTTGTTCTTTTTTGCTAAGCTTAGTCATTTCGAGCACAGCTTTTATATTGTCTTCAACAGAGAGCTTTCTGAAAACGCTTGCTTCCTGGGGCAGGTAGCCTATTCCCATTTGCGCCCTTTTATACATCGGGAGCCTGGTAATATTTTGTTGATTTAAAAAAACAGATCCCCGGTCGGGCCTTATTAAACCTACCACCATATAAAATGTAGTTGTTTTGCCGGCGCCGTTTGGCCCAAGCAAACCAACAATTTCACCCTGTTTTACATCTATCGATACATCGTTAACAACCGTCCGGTTGTGATAGCTTTTAATAAGTTCTTTGGTATAAATAATAAGACTCAATGACAAAAAATTTAAACAAAAATACACTAATAGCAAGTTTATAAAAATATGAACATTTCTCTTAACAGTTTATTTGGTTCGTTTTGCAGCCGCCTGCACGAATAAACATTATTTTAATAAAATTTTGAAAAAATGTACAAACAACAGAAAACTGAATTGACAGAAGACGTCGAAGCTTCTTGTTTTTATTTCTATACAGCTTATGTTTGCATCAATTTTTTTAAAATAAAGGATGAAAGTTATAGACCATCTCAACCAGGCAAAAGATACGCTCGTTTCTTTTGAAGTGTTGCCGCCTTTAAAAGGTAAAAGTATTAATTCAATTTACGATCATATCGATCCTTTGATGGAGTTTAAACCGTCCTGGATCAACGTTACCTACCATAGGAGCGAATCGATGTTTAAGAAAAAAGCCGATGGTACTTTTGAAAAGGTTGAAGTGCGTAAGCGTCCTGGTACCGTGGGTATTTGCGCATCTGTTATGAACCATTATAAAATTGATGCAGTACCGCATTTTATTTGCGGAGGCTTCAGCAAAAGAGAAACAGAGGATGCGCTGATTGATTTGAATTTTCTTGATGTAGATAATGTGTTGGTTTTAAGAGGCGATGCAGCTAAAAACGAGGCTTCGTTCGAACCTGAAACAGATGGACATAGCTATGCCATAGACCTTTTGAAACAGGTAGTGGACCTGAATAATGGTATTTACCTGGATGAAGACATTCAAAACGGAGGCAAAACAAATTTTTGCATTGGTGTTGCAGGTTATCCCGAGAAACATTTTGAAGCGCCGAACCTTGAAATCGATCTTAAGCGTTTAAAGGAAAAAGTAGATGCCGGAGCGAGTTATATAATGACACAAATGTTTTTTGATAATAAAAAGTTTTTTGATTTTGTAAAGGCATGTAGGGCAATAGGTATCGAGGTGCCTATTATTCCCGGTTTAAAGCCTATTACTACCAGGAAACAGTTGTCTATTCTGCCAAGAATATTTCATGTAGATATTCCTACAGATCTTTCAAATGCCATTATGCGCTGCAAGACAGACCAGGAATGCGAAACAGTAGGTACCGAATGGCTTACACAGCAAAGTAAGGAATTGAAAAAATTCGGTGTTCCTGTGCTTCATTATTACACTTTGGGCAAGCCAAAGGTTATATGGAATGTGGTAAAGGAAATTGCTTGAGTAATTTGTTTTTGGAAAAAGTGATTTTCCGTCTCTCCATCCATTTAGTTTCCTGCGGAATGTATTGTCCGGTTTCTGTGTAAGGGGTGCAAAAGTTTGTACTGCTTGTACCGTTTAACCTTTTGTTTTGCCGTTTGTCAATTTTTAAATAATGGAAGTTAAATGGCTGTAACTTATTTAGCTTATTCGCGTTCAGTCGTAACAAAATAAACTAATGAAATCTTGTTTTCTTATAGCTATAATTTTCCTTTCATCAATTAATTCTTTTTGCCAAACCATTCATCGCAAGTTGCCTGCCGTAAGAACTACAGCAAAAATAATTGTTGACGGGGATATCAGTGATTCAGCCTGGAAAAACGCACCGCTGGCAACCGAATTTGTAGAATATCAACCTAATATTGGAAAAAAAGAAGCATATGCTAACAGGACCGAGGTGAGAATATTGTATGATAACAATGCCATTTATGTAGCAGGGTTTTGTCATGAAAGCAGCCGGGACAGTATATCAACAGAATTGGTAGGGCGGGATGTTATAGCATCAAATGATTTTGTAGGCGTTTTATTTGATACTTATCACGATGAGATAAATGGTTTCGGTTATTATGTAACTCCTCTTGGCGAGCAGTACGATGCAAAATATTCTTCTAATGGTGAAGATGGCAGTTGGAACAGTGTATACTATTCGGAAGCCAAAATTGTGGATAGTGGATGGACTTTTGAAATGCGAATTCCTTACTCAGCAATAAGGTTTGGAAATAAAAGCCCGCAGGATTGGGGCATTAATATTACGCGGAAACGCAATAAAAGCGGGCAGCAGTTTATGTGGAATCCGATAGATCCAAAGATTAACGGGCTTTTTATACAGGCAGGGCTTTGGACTAACATTGAAAATGTAAAACCTCCTGTCAGGCTTTCGCTCTCTCCCTATTTTTCAGCTTATGCCAACCATTATCCTTATAATCAGCCCGAAAAAAAGAACTGGTCTTCGTTGTTGAATGGCGGAATGGATGTTAAGTATGGCATTAACCAGTCTTTTACTTTAGACATGACACTCATACCTGACTTCGGCCAGGTGCAGAGCGACAACCAGGTTTTAAATCTTACACCTTTCGAAGTGAAGTATAACGAATATCGAACATTTTTTACAGAAGGCACTGAACTGTTCAGCAAGGGAAATTTGTTTTACAGCCGGCGTATCGGCGGCACGCCTTTGCATTATGATGATGTGGAAAGTAAGCTGAACGCAAACGAAACACTAATAAATAATCCGTCTCAAACAAAACTGATAAATGCGGCTAAGGTAAGCGGACGTACATCAAGTGGTCTTGGTATAGGTGTTTTCAATGCGATCACCAGTCCCACGTATGCAATAGCCGAAGACAACAATAAGGTACAAAGGAAAATAGAAACAAGTCCGCTTACCAATTATAATATAGTAGTGCTCGACCAGGCGCTGAAGCACAACTCCAGTATTTCTTTTATAAATACAAATGTCTGGCGCAGCGGGCCCGATTACGATGCCAACGTTTCTGCGTTTTTATTTGATTTGTATGATAAAAACGTTAATTATAACTTTTTTGGTAAAGTAAGTGTTAGTCAGTTGATGGGATACAAACCCGACAAAGGAACACTGAATGGCTATAGCCATAATGTAAGCTTTGGTAAAATGAAAGGCAACTTTACCTGGTCTGTTACCCAAAGTATTGCTGACCAGAATTACCAGCAAAATGATATGGGATATTTCACCAACAACAACTATCTTAATTATAATTCGTGGCTCGGTTACAAACTGCTAAAGCCAAGAAGCTTTTATAACAATTTATATTTCAACATCAATTCTGAGTACGATAGCAGGTTTAAACCAAATACTTTTCAGAAAGTGTTCGTTAATGCTAACATAAACGGGCAGCTTAAAAATTTATGGTATGCAGGAGTTCAATTTAATATAAACAGCAGGGAAAATGATTTTTATGAACCCAGGATTGCCGGCAAAGTTTTTAAAAGACCTTATTATATAAAGCCGGGATTTTGGATAAATACAAATTCTGCTAAAAAATATTCATTGGGACTTCAGGCAGATTATACCAGGATGCCCGAATATAAAGCTAATGGTCTCAACGTAACTTTTAACGAACAATTCCGCTTCAATAATAAATTGACCATTGGCAATACAAGTACTTTTGAATTTAAAAACAGGGACATTGGTTTTGCAACTGCAGAGAATGACAGCAGCATTTTTGGATTACGAAAAAGAAATACGGTAGAAAATATTTTTAATATAAAATACAATTTTACTAATAAAATGGGCCTCACGTTCAGAGCGAGACATTATTGGAGCAGGGTAAAATATAACGAGCTTTTTAACCTTGAAAACGACGGAAGCCTGAAAAATACCCCTGCAATTTCTGACAATCCAAATTACAATGTCAATTATTTTAATATAGATATGGTGTATACCTGGCAGTTTGCGCAAGGCAGTTTTATTAACCTCGTTTGGAAAGATGCAGCCTCCACCTTTGATAACCATATACAAGAACAGTATTTTAAAAACTTCAGAAATACCTGGTCCGAGCCGCAGGCAAATAGTTTTTCGGTAAGAGTAATTTACTATCTTGATTATTTGAGCTTAAAAAGGAAGAGGTAGGAAAATGCTTTACTAATCCTCCGACAATTTGTAAATATTTATATTTTGCATACTTCACTTATCGATAAAAATGCGGGAGTGCAAATATTTGACCGCAAACAAAAGATGAATTAGCTATCTTTAGTGACCACTTCTGTTTTGCATTATATAAATTTTAAAATGACAACTCTATCTCAGATTCTTGATACCAAAATAGTAGCTATCATTCGCGGAGCAAATCCTAAGGATGTATTGAGAATTGCAAACGCATTACACCAGGGCGGCGTAAAAGCTTTGGAAATAACTATTAACTCTCCCAAAGCTTTATCTGTAATAGAAGAAGTAGCAGACCAGTTGGGACAGCAGGTATTGGTAGGAGCAGGAACCGTGCTGGATGCAGAAACAGCGAGAGCAGCTATTGCAGCAGGAGCAAAATTTATCATCTCACCAACGGTAGATATAGAAACAATCAAGCTGACAAAGCGGTACGGCATAGTCAGCATACCAGGAGCTTTTACACCAACTGAAATATTAAGGGCTTATCAAAGTGGAGGAGATATTATAAAGGTTTTTCCGGCTTCGGCCGGAGCAGAATATATCAAAGACATTCGAGGACCTCTTGCTCATATTCCACTTATGCCAACAGGCGGGGTTAACCTGGAAAATATAAAGGAGTACCAAAAAGCAGGCGCTGTAGCTTTTGGTATCGGGAGCGCCCTGGTAAATACAAAAAATGAAATAAACGATGAGTATTTGCAACAGCTAACAGAGAAAGCTATTAAATATATACAGGCAGTAGTTTCTTTTTAATAAATAACGCTATGAAGATTAGCAATTATGAATTGTTTCTTGTGCCACCACGCTGGTTGTTTCTGAAAATACATACTGATGAAGGCATCACCGGCTGGGGCGAACCTGTGATTGAAGGAAAGGCTGCAACTGTAAAAACCGCAGTTGAGGAGTTAATGGAATATCTTACCGGTAAAACCCCAATGAATATAGAAGATCATTGGAATGTTATGTACCGCAGCGGCTTTTATCGCGGAGGGCCTATATTGATGAGTGCAATAGCTGGAATCGACCAGGCATTGTGGGATATAAAAGGAAAGTTTTATAATGCCCCTGTCCACCAGCTGATGGGAGGAAAAGTAAGAGATTCTATTAAAGTGTATTCATGGATTGGTGGTGACCGGCCGTCAGAAGTTGGCGCTGCGGCAAAAGAAATGGTTGATAAAGGTTTTACTGCAGTAAAGATGAACGCTACAGAAGAATTACAATATGTAGACTCTTATAAAAAAGTTGATGAGGCAATTAAACGGATTGCCGCCGTAAGAGAAACGGTCGGAAGAGATATTGGTGTGGGTGTAGATTTTCACGGCAGGGTACATAAACCAATGGCTAAAATTCTTGCAAAAGAACTTGAACCTTTTCATCCGATGTTTATTGAAGAGCCTGTGCTACCTGAAAATAATGAAGCACTGAGAGAAATAGCCAATCACGTATCAATTCCTATTGCAACGGGTGAAAGAATGTTTTCACGATGGGATTTTAAAAAGTTACTGGTTGATGGCTATGCGGATATCATTCAACCTGATGTTTCACATGCAGGTGGTATTACCGAGTGCAAAAAAATTATTTCTATGGCTGAGGCTTTTGATGTGGCTGCTGCGCCTCACTGCCCGCTCGGCCCGATCGCTTTGGCTGCCTGTTTGCAGGTAGACGCTACCTGTCACAATGCTTTTATACAGGAGCAAAGCCTGGGCATCCATTACAATAAAGGAAGTGATCTTCTTGATTATCTGACAGAGAATAAAGTATTTAAATATGAAGAAGGTTATGTAAAAATTCCCGATGGCCCCGGTCTCGGTATTCAGATAAATGAAGAACATGTACGGAAAATGGCCGAAACAGGTCATAACTGGAGAAACCCGGTTTGGAGACATAAAGATGGAAGTGTGGCGGAATGGTAAGTACGATGGTATAAAAGAATGTATTTGATCTGTCGTTTAAGCTGCTATTGTTCATGCTTTTTAAATACTGATTTATAAAAAGTGATAACCCTATTATGCAAATAATAATTTTCTTGTTGTTAATTGTTGCTTATAATATTTTTTTTAAATAGTTGATTTATAATTGTTTATAAATAATATTGTTAATTATTTATTTAATAATTATTAAATAAATATTTTATAGACTATAAATGTCGGAAGCAAAATTTTTACATTACGACTTAAAATTAGTTGAGCCTTCTTTTAGTTCAACATTAACTGATTTAATAATTGAATTAGATTTTTTAAGAAGAAAATCTCTTGGTGGTTCAACACATCCAAAAGTTTTTTTCAGTTAAAACATATTTTTCACAGCTTAGAAAGTATCGGGTCTGCGAGGATAGAAGGGAACAACACTACTATTGCTGAATATATAGAAACAAAACTTAGTGAAATTAAGAATGTTCCGCCGGGCATAATGGAGATTCGGAATATTGAAAAAGCAATGGCTTTTATTGAGGATAATGTCAAAGATTACCCTATTAACAGAGCCTTTGTAAGTGAAATGCACAAGATGGTTGTTGATGGTTTGCAACCACCACCTGAGGGGGAAGGTGATTATACGCCCGGGCAATACCGAAGAACTAATTTAAAAATAAACAAGTCATTCCATATACCTCCCGAATGGTTAAAGGTTGAAGACTATATGACCGAGTTGCTTGACTTCATTAATAAAGAAGATGGGCAGAAATATGATTTATTGAAAGCTGCAATAGCTCATCACAAATTCGTTTGGATCCATCCATTTGCAAATGGCAATGGAAGAACTGTTCGCTTATTTACTTATGCAATGCTTGTTAAAACTGGTTTTAATGTCAATGTAGGAAGGATAATAAACCCAACGGCTGTTTTTTGCAGCAATCGAAATGACTACTATTCAAATTTATCCAAGGCAGATAAGGGAACCGATGAAGGTGTTTTACAATGGTCTGAATATGTGCTGAAAGGATTAAAAGAAGAAATAGAAAAAATAGATAAACTTACAGACTATGATTATTTACGAAAGGAAATTTTGTTGCCAACAATAAGTCATTCATTAGAACGAAAATATATAACTGATATAGAGGCTAAGATATTAAAAAGAGTAATAGATAAACAGGTCGTGCAAGCAGGTGATTTGAAAGAGTTTTTTGTTGGTAAATTGGACCCGGAAGTTTCTCGTCAAATAAAGAAACTGATTAATAAAAAGATGATTGTACCGGAAAATGAAGGGACAAGAAAATATATCTTACGTTTTGATAATAATTATCTATTAAGAGGTGTTATAAAGTCATTAGGCAAAAAAGGATTTTTACCCGTTCGTGATGAAGCTTAAAATCAGAGGTAACAAGCTAAAAAAACAGTTGCTATATCTGTCACTATAAGATTTAAATTTCCTTATATTTTTTTTAATATTATAAGATAAAAGGGAAAATCAATGAGAAATGTTACAGGCAATTATAAACCAACCCGCATACGCTTCCGCATACTCGCCTTTATTTTCATTAGTGTTGTTATCAATTATATGGACAGAAGTAATATTTCTGTTGCCGCCTCTGCTATCAGTAATGAATTACGGTTGACTTCTGTTCAGCTTGGCCTTATTTTCTCTGCTTTTGGCTGGACTTATGCAGCGCTTCAAATTCCCGGTGGTATAATGGTCGATAAGTTTGGACCGCGTCTGTTGTATTCGCTTAGCTTAATCCTTTGGTCAACTGCGACTCTCTTCCAGGGAATTATGAAGGGATTTGCAGGATTGCTTGGCTTTCGGCTTGCAATAGGTGCTTTTGAAGCGCCTGCTTATCCTGCCAATAACCGTATTGTTACAAGCTGGTTTCCTGATAACGAAAGAGCTTCGGCAATTGCTGTTTACACTTCAGGCCAATTTCTTGGCCTGGCTTTTTTAACACCTGCCCTTGCAGCTATTGAGCACTTTGCAGGTTGGAGAGGGTTGTTTATCATTACAGGTTCTATTGGAATAATTTGGGGAATTATATGGTATTTTGTTTATCGCGATCCCAATAAACATCCTACAGTAAATGAAGCAGAACTTGATTACATAGAAAAAGGCGGAGGGCTGGTAAACAAAGAGACCGGGGCAAAACCAAATGCACAATTTGAATGGAAAAATCTTCGCGAGGTATTTATACACCGCAAGCTTTGGGGAATTTACATTGGGCAATTTGCTGTCAATTCTACTTTATGGTTTTTTCTTACCTGGTTTCCTACATACCTTGTAAAGTATCGCGGTTTAAATTTACTTACATCCGGCTTTTTGGCTTCGGTCCCGTTTTTAGCAGCATTTGCCGGATTGTTGCTTTCAGGGTTTCTGTCGGATTTTTTAATTAAAAAAGGCGTTTCATTCGGTGTTGCCCGCAAGAGCCCTGTTATTATCGGACTGCTTCTTTCTGTTTCAATTGCAGGCGCTAATTATGTACATAGCACATCGCTAATCATTTTTTTTATGACAGTTGCTTTTTTTGGAAACGGCTTTGCTTCCATTACCTGGGTTTTTGTTTCAACCCTCGCTCCCAGGCATTTAATCGGGTTAACAGGCGGAGTATTTAATTTTATCGGCGGTTTAGCCTCTATAGTTGTACCTATTGTTATTGGTTTTTTGTCGCGCGGCGGTAGCTTTACACGAGCCCTTATTTTTATAGCTGTACTAGCCCTTATTGGTGCCTGCTCTTACATCTTTGTAGTGGGAAAGGTGGAGCGGATTAAAACGGAAGATGAAAATAACAGCTAAATCCCGGTTTTACTAATTGTTCTGTAAAAAAATTCTTTTTAGAAGTTGAAGCAATAGCATTAATACTGGTTCGAACAATTTTTTTACATTTACAGCCCGGTTAATTTTTTTTAAAATTATGGAAGAAATTGCAGCAGAAGTAAGACGTTTGTTTTTTGCCTTCACGCAAATGAAAGAGGATAGAATTGAAAAGCTTCCGCAATCTGGCAGTGACAGGATTTATTTTAGAATTTATGCCGGTGATGAAACTTATATTGCCACTTTCAATCTTAATATAAAGGAAAACGAGACTTTTATTTATTTTTCGCATCACTTCAAAAATAAAGGATTGCCAATGCCAGAAATTTTTGCCATTAATGAAGAAAAAACAATTTACCTGCAGGAAGACCTCGGAACAGAATGTTTATTGGATAAACTGGAGAAGCATGGTCATAATGAGTACACTTATGATTTATACCGGCAGACCTTGCGTGAGTTGGCAAGATTGCAGATAACCGGTGACAAAGAACTGGATTATAACCTGTGCCTTACAGCAAAGGAGTTTGGCAAGCAGGCCATTTTAAGCGACCTTTTATATTTTAAATATTATTTTTTAGATACGCTGAGAACCCCCTATGACAAGCAGGCAATACTCGATGATTTCGAAACATTGAGCAGCTATCTTAACAGCAGCGACTATAAGTATTTTTTATTCAGAGATTTTCAAGGCAGAAATGTTATTCTTAATGAAGATAAAGTGCAATTTATAGATTACCAGGGTGGAATGAAAGGAGCGTTGCAGTATGATGTAGCTTCATTGCTATGGCAGGCCCGGGCAAACCTGAGTGAAGATTGGAAAGATAAATTGCTGGATGGCTATATCGAGGAAGTTGAATTGCTGTTGAATGAAAAAATTGACAGAAAAATTTTTTTAAGTCAATATAACGGGTATGTATTGATACGTTTATTGCAGGTGCTCGGAGCTTATGGTTTCAGAGGATTGTTTGAACGAAAGGCGCATTTTTTAACCAGCATTCCCCTGGCTTTGCGTAATCTCACCTTCTTTATCGAACAAAAAAAGATAGGTGTAACTACGCCCGAATTTGACAGGATGTTGAAACTTGTTGCAAGTGATGAAATCATATCACGATTTGAAAATGTAAGAGCCGATGAAAATACGCCTCTCGTTGTAAAAATATCCAGCTTCTCTTACAAGAAAGGTTTGCCGCCCGATGATACGGAAAATGGCGGCGGGTTCATGTTTGACATGCGTGGCATTTTAAACCCGGGCAGATTTGAAGAGTACAGGTCGCTGACAGGGCGGGATAAAGAAGTGAAAGATTTTTTGGAACAACAAACAAAAATAGCGGACTTTATGAATAGCGTTTTTGATATTGTTGATATTTCAGTAGAAGATTATATAAAAAGAGGTTTTTCGAGCTTAATGGTAAGCTTTGGCTGCACCGGCGGACAGCACAGAAGTGTGTATGCAGCAGATGCGTTGGCAAGGCATTTGAAAAATAAGTTTGGCGTTACAATTCAATTGTGCCATCTGGTGCAGGAAGCAAAAAACTGGATTAATTCCCCTGGTCAGGCCAATACGGAAGTTGCGGGTTAGGCTGTTTGGTTTCAACTCTTGTTTAAGTTATATAAAATGAATGAACAAAAGAATGCACTTGCAAACGTTCCGGAGGTCAAGGGGCAGAAAAGTGTTTCAAAAGCGATGATATTAGCTGCAGGTTTGGGAACAAGGCTGAAGCCATGGACAGATCATCACCCAAAAGCATTAGCAAAAGTAAATGGCAAAAGTTTGCTGCAACACAATATTGAATACCTGCAACGCTACGGGATAAAAGAAGTAGTAGTGAATGTGCACCATTTTGCTAACCAGGTGATCAGGGCAATACAGGAAAATAAAGGTTGGGGAAGTAATATTACAATTAGCGATGAAGCTGAAGAAATACTGGAAACGGGCGGCGGATTGCTGAAAGCAATTCCTTTATTAAAGACAACTAATCCAATTGTTTTGATGAATGCAGATGTGCTTACAGAGCTCAACCTGGAGGCAATGATAGGGTACCACCAGGAAAAAAAACCGTTAGCAACGCTGGCCACAACAGACCGCGAGACTTCAAGATATTTTTTATTTGACGAAGGAAATAATTTATGCGGATGGAGAAATGTAAAGACAGGTGAAGAAAAACTTCCTGATAGTATAAAGGGCAGACAAATAACTGCAAAAGCTTTTAGCGGAATACACATAATCGAGTCGAGAATATCTTCTTTAATAAAACAACGCGGAAAGTTTTCGATGGTAGATGTATATTTAGATTTGATGCAGGAACAAACAATAAAATCATTCGACCATTCTGAGACCAGATTTATAGATGTCGGCAAGCCCGAAAGTATTGGTAAGGCAGAAGTAATGTTTCCCGTTTTGGATACGGCGGGAGATACCTGACAAAAAGAATATTTTTAATGCTTTATTTTAAAATAGCGTTTACTTTCTTTCGCGTTTATCTTTCCGGACAAGCAGTAGGTGTTTAGCACTCCATTGGCCGGCTTTTGGGGAAAAGGTGACAGGAAATGTAAAGACTTTTTTTAAAAGGGCATATAAAGTATTTCTATTTTTCAATTAAAACCATTTTCGCCCCCATCTTCTGACAACCGGAAATCCTGGACTTTTAGCTGCAACATTTTTTGACCGTTCCATTCGTTTTCTTCAAGAGTAAAAACAACATCAAGGGGTTTTTTGCTTTCTATAAGATGAAATTTTTCTGCCATGTTAAAGCCTATGCCTTTAAAGCTGCTATTGTTTTGCCTCAGACAAAATTTAATATGTTGTTCTTTTATAAGTTTCGAATGTCCTGAATCGACAACATTTCTTACCATAAAAACTGGCCGCATATTTTCAGGGCCATAGGGTTCCATCTGGTGGATGATTTTGTAGAAAGAATGGGTAAGATCGTTAAAGGACACTTCCGCATCTACATTCAATACGGGCGTTAACGAATCTGGTTGAATGGTCTGGCTGACGACCTGCTCAAACATATTTGTAAACGCCTCTACATTTTCGGGAAGCAATGTCATTCCCGCGGCGGCAAAGTGACCTCCGTAACCAAGAAGATGTTCTTTGCAGGCATGAATGGCTTCATAAAGATTAAAGCCGGCAACACTGCGGGCACTTCCGGCTGCTACCTCTCCGCTTCTTGTCAGTACGACAGTAGGACGATAATAGCTTTCTATCAATCTTGAAGCAACAATTCCCACTACGCCCTTGTGCCAATGTTCCTGGTAAAGAACAGTTGTCATGCGGTTTGTTGTCAATTTATTTTCTTCAATAAGAGCAAGTGCTTCTTCGGTTATTGCAGTGTCTGCCGTACGCCTGTCTGTATTATCAGTATGCAGCATTTCCGCAAACTCCAAGGCTTTATTACAGTCCTTTTCTATAAAAAGCTGAACTGCTTTCTTTGCATCATCCATTCTTCCGGCGGCATTTACCCGTGGCGCTATTATAAATACAAGATTAGTAATAAACATCTCTTTTTGCACTCCTGCCAATTCCATCAAAGCTTTTATACCATTGCAGGGATTATTATTTACTCTTTGCAAACCATAATAGGCCATAATCCTGTTTTCACCGGTCATAGGCACAATATCGGCGGCAATAGCAGTAGCAAGAAGGTCTGAATAACATAAATAACTTTCGGCAGGCAATCCAAGCTTTTCTGCCAGTGCAGTCATCAGTTTAAAACCCACTCCGCAACCGCAAAGTTCTTTGTATGGATAATTGCAGCCAGGCTGTTTTGGATTAAGGATGGCAACAGCAGCAGGCAGCCGATTATCGGGAAGATGATGGTCGCAAACAATAAAATCAACGTCAAGCAATTTTGCATAAGCTATTAAGTCAATAGATTTAATGCCGCAGTCAAGAGAAATGATCAGGGTAAAATTATTATTCTTTGCATAATCAATTCCTTCTTTTGAAACGCCATATCCTTCTCTATACCTGTGAGGAATATAAAACGCCGCATTGCCGTAAAAAGCTGTGATGAACTGGTACATGCTGGCAACTGCGGTGGTGCCATCAACATCGTAATCTCCGTAGATTAAAATTTTTTCCTCATCTTTTATTGCAGATACTATTCTGTCAACTGCTTTATCCATATCTTTCATCAGCCATGGATCGTGAAGCATAGATAATTGGGGCCTGAAAAATTCTTTAGCTTTGTCAAAAGTATCAATGCCACGCTGAACAAGTATTTTACAAATAACCTCATTAATTTTTAATTCCTTTTGTAAAGCAGTTACTTTTCGGGGAGAGGCTTTCAGTATATTCCAACGTTTTTCCATGTATTAATAATTACGGTCTGTAGTATATCTCACAAGTTCTTCTAATCCTTTTCTTACTTCACTTTCGGGAAAATGGTATAGCACAGCAAGCGCTTCGTCACGATAAGCAAACATTTTTTTTTGGGCATAGTCAATTCCGCCTGCCTTTTGAACCTCTTCTATTACGAATTTTACCTTATCCTTTTTTTTATTTTCGTTTTTTACAATGTATACCAGTTGTCTCTTTAGTGAAGAACTGACGGTGTTGAGTGTATAAATCAGGGGCAATGTTAATTTCTTTTCTTTAATGTCATTTCCGGTTGGCTTGCCTATGTCAGCATTTCCATAATCAAACAGGTCGTCTTTTATCTGGAAGGCAATGCCGACTTTTTCACCAAAAGTTCTCATTTTGCTGATTGACTCATCATCACTAAAAGTGGTTGAAGCGCCGGCAGCACATGAAGAGGCAACCAAAGAGGCGGTCTTGTTTTTAATAATCTCAAAATAAATGTCTTCCTTCAAATTAAGGTTTCGTGATTTTTCTATCTGCAACAATTCTCCTTCACTCATTAGTTTAACAGCTTCTGAAAGCAGTTGCAATATTTTAAAATCACTATTATCCAGTGATAAAAGCAAACCTTTAGATAATAAATAATCTCCTACTAAAACTGCTATTTTATTTTTCCAAAGGGCATTGATAGAAAAAAAACCTCTTCTTTCCAAAGATTCATCTACTACATCATCATGAACTAAGGTAGCCGTGTGCAACAACTCAACTAGTGATGCGGCGCGGTAAGTCTTATCGTTTATTTCTCCTCCCAATCTGGCACTTAGTAAAACAAACATAGGGCGAAGTTGTTTCCCTTTTCGTTTCACGATGTATTGCATTATTTTATCCAGCAGTGGGACGTTGCTTTTGACAGCTTGTCTGAAATGAAATTCAAACTCTTTGAGCTCCTGTGCTATTATACGTTGCGCTATTTCCATTCTCTTTGTTATCCCGCAAGTTAATTGTATTCGTACAATTACAGATGTTGCCTTTAAAAGAGTCAAACGCTGATATTATTTAAATAGCGTTCGCATACTTTTTTCTATGACTTGCTACAGTATTTTTTCTACAAAAAAAAATTAAACTTATGAAAGTGAAGAAACAATAATATGAAATATTTTTATGCACAAATTATTTTTCAATTTCTATTATATTCTACCTTGTTGTCTATATATATCTGGCTATAAATTCATTGGGAAAAAAAATTTACATGAGCCATGCAACTTATTACAATAACTCTTGTCTAATTAGTTCATTGTAAATATGGTATAGTTTTTTTAACAAAAAAAAGAGTAATTATTTGATTATTCATTCTCAAAGCATACTTTTGCACGAGAATCCTAACAATATATTCTATTACAAAAAATACAAACACTTCTATGGCTACTAAAAATTACGTATTAATGTTAGGCTTAATAAGCCTGTTATCCACTGCCTCATATGCGCAGACGGATACAGCCGGCAATGCAAACAGGACCGATACTACGCAAAGTGCAGGAGCAGGTGCAACTGCAACTGATACAACTACACAAAGTGCAGGAGCAGGTGCAACTGCAACCGATACAACTACACGGAGTATGGGTGCGGGTACCGGTGCCACTACAACCGATACAACTGGTGTTGGAACAGGTACTGGAACTGGAACTGGGACTGGTGTTGGAACAGGTACTGGGACTGGGACTGGTGTAGGTGCCGGTGCAACTACAGGAGTTGGAACAACTTCCGGAACTGGTGTTGGAGCAAGTGCCGGCACAGGAACTTATTCAGGAGGGGATGCGGGATACGATTGGAGAGACTCATCTAAAATTCCGACACGAAGACTTCCTCAGCAGACTGAGTTTTTGAATAATCAATATCCTTATCCGGCTAAGCCAAGAAGCATGTGGGAATTGGGTTTCAGTGCTGGAAACAGTGTGATCTTTGGGGATCTTAAAGGTAAGGCGGACTTAGGCGGAGGGATAACACTTCGTAAAGCAGTATCTCATACCTTTTCTTATAGGCTTGGATATTTTGGATCTTATAACCAGGGATACGGCAGTGGTTATCAAACAATGACCGGTAAAATTCCTTATCAAAACTGGACTCACATGGGTGCATTGGATCTCATCGCTTCCCTTAACCCTAATAGTCATTACAGGGGAAATCCAAAAACTAATATATATGTATTAGCAGGATATAGCCTTGTAGCTGCAAAAGTATTTACCCAGGCTCCTGGTGGTACAGGTACTCAAATTGACAAAGGCTACAATACATGGTATGGCGGCAACCAACCAAATAACAGGTCGGGACTTTTCCCTGGAATTAATACTTTCGGTGGTATAAAGGTTGGCGAGAGAAAAGGATGGTCTTTGCTAAATGCAGCAAGTTTTGGCGGCGGTGTTGCTGTTAAATTAAGCAGAAAATTAAATATTGGTATAGAGCAAAGGTTTACTGCCAGTGGATATGATGGACTTGACGGATTTATCGGTGGCAAGACCAACGACTTTTATAGCTTTACAAGTGCAAGACTTAATATCAATTTAGGTAATTCTAGTTTGAGAGTTGAACCATTATGGTGGCTTAACGGAAACAACTTTGTGTACAACGAGTTGAACCGCCCTCAACACATGAAAATACCTACACCTGTATTACCTGATGCTGATGGTGACGGTGTAACTGACCAGTTTGATATGGAGCCGAATACACCTGCAGGAGCCCCTGTTGATGCGAAAGGTGTTTCTAAAGATACTGATGGAGACGGTGTACCTGATTATAAAGACAAAGAACTCCTTACTCCTCAAAAATGTTTCCCTGTTGACGCTGATGGTGTTGGTAATTGTCCTGAACCAGCATGCTGTACAGAGTTAAGAAACAGAATTGATAGTGGTTTGGTTGCAGGCGGAAATTGCGGTCTTACTAATTTGCCAAGCGTACAATTCAAATCCGGAAGAGCAACATTAAGTCAGGATGCAATGGGATTACTGCAAAGTGCCGCTACACAAATAAAAGCAAGTCCTAATTGTCGCGTTAGAGTTATCGGACATATAGGTACCGGCCAAAGCAGCAAACGTGCACAGCAGTTAAGTTGGGATAGAGTAAATACTGTAATCCGTTATCTTGTAGAAAAACAAGGTATTAGTGAAGACAGGTTGATCTTCTCTTACCAGGATCAGGGTGAAGGCGATCCAAATACAGTTGACATGCAGGGAACTACTGAAACAGGACCTAACACAGTTCCTGCTCCACACCCTAACTTACAAAGAAAATAGTAATAACAGGAATTGGAAACATTTTCGGTTCCAAATAAAAGGCCCTTCAATTGTGAAGGGCCTTTTATTTAAAAAATTTTTACCTCACTATTTTTTATCGTGGCTTAGTAAGGAGTATAATTAATGTATAGTAGTTATTTAAAATTCTTTTGATTATGTTTATTCATTTTACACGGTAAACGCTTTTGAAATACAGACAGATTTATCAGGCACTGATCATGATTTTTATCTTAGCTTTTGTATCTCTAAAGAGATAAGCTCTGTCGCAAAATTTAAAATTTGGAGAGCTGCTGCGAAAGGAAAAGCTGTAGCGGATGAATAATTAACTAAACTTATTGTTTTTTTAAATCATAAGGTTATAATTTGCTGTCTAAATTGTTTTTTTTAAAAAGAGTATGAACAGGATTTTAACTTTGCTGCTTTCGGTTGCCCTTTTTTCTTCATGCACCAGCAAACTGGGGAAGACACTTAAAAGCACTGACAGTGATTATAAGCTTAAAATGGCTGAGAATTATTTTGCCCAGAAGAAATATAATAGTGCCCAGGTATTATTTGAAGACCTTTTTCCGGTCTTTAAGGGTACGGCCAAATTTGAAGATTTGTATTATAAATATGCTTATTCCTCGTACTATCTTAATGATTATACTAATGCGGAAAATTTATTCAAAACCTTTGTTGAAACCTTTCCTACAAGCAATAAAGCTGAAGATGCAGATTATATGAGAGCCTACTGTTTTTATAAACAATCGCCTAAGCCTGAATTAGACCAGACAAATACAACAAAGGCGATGGGTCAAATGCAGGCTTTTATAAATAATCATCCGCAATCTGCAAGAGTTCCCGAGGCTACAGCTATCATAGATGAGGCGAGGGCTAAACTGGAAGTCAAAGATTTTAAAAGCGCAGAGCTATATTATAATCTTGGGTTTTATAAAGCTGCAGCTATTGCTTTCAATGGTTTAATAGAAAATTATCCCGATAGTAAGCAAGGTGATGAATATAAATTGATGGTCATAAAATCTTATTATCTTTACGCTAATAACAGTATAGAAGAGAGGCAGCCGGAAAGGTATGATAGAGTAGTGACAGAATGCACCGATTTTGGGGACAGATTTCCCGCCAGTAAATTAATGGAAACTGTAAAGTATTACAAGACTGAATCATTAAATAAAATAAAATCAAAAAATGAGCAAACTAAGAAGGCAGCTTAGTGTAAACACGGCAAGTGTGGTAGAGACAAAAAGCCTGGTTGACATAAAAGGTAAAACAGGAAATTTATATGAATCTATCGCTATTATAGCAAAAAGAGCAAACCAGATCAATATTGTTATGAAAGAAGAATTGCATAATAAGCTGGAAGAATTTGCAACTCACACGGACAGTCTGGAAGAAATTCATGAGAATAAAGAGCAGATCGAAATCTCAAAAGCTTACGAAAAGATGCCAAATCCTGCTATTCTTGCAACACACGAGTTTATGGATGATAAAATATATTTCCGTAAAAACGACTCTGATTTATTTAGCTAACGCATACAATTATTAACAGGAACGACAGTTTTTTAAAGAAACTGTCGTTTTTTGTTACTTTACTTTTATGGTTCAGGGCAGAAAAATTCTTTTAGGTATAACTGGCAGTATTGCTGCATATAAATCTGTTTTTCTTTTACGGTTACTAAAAACTGCCGGAGCTGAGGTTAAAGTGATAATGACACCTGCGGCTGCAAATTTTGTCTCGCCTCTTACTCTGGCTACTTTAAGTAAAAATAAAGTTCTTTCTGCTCTTGCTGATGAAGATACCTGGGCTAATCACGTCATGCTGGGCCGGTGGGCCGATCTTATGATAATTGCTCCCCTAAGTTGCAATAGTTTAGCTAAAATGGCAAATGGTTTATGTGATAATTTACTGTTAGCTGCATATTTGTCTGCAACGTGCCCTGTCGTTGTTGCTCCTGCAATGGATGAAGACATGTGGCATCATCCTTCTGTAAAAAAAAATATAATATCTCTTGAGCAATTTGGACATTCTGTAATTTCAGTTGCAAAAGGTGAATTGGCAAGTGGCCTTTACGGTGAGGGAAGAATGGCTGAACCCGATAACATTGTTACGTATATTGAAGAAAAGTTTTTCAGGTTAAAAATCTTAGAAGGAAAAAAGGCATTAGTGACTGCAGGGCCAACATACGAGGCCTTAGATCCTGTAAGGTTTATTGGTAATTATTCGAGCGGTAAGATGGGAATTGCAATTGCAGAATCTCTGTATTTATCAGGCGCGGAGGTACAACTTGTGGTTGGTCCGGTAAGTAAAAGCGTAGGTTACAAAAATATTCAGGTTACTTCGGTAGCCTCTGCTGAGGAGATGTATAATGCATGTATGACTCATTTTGTTTCTTCTGATATTGCCGTAATGGCTGCAGCAGTTGCTGATTATACACCTGCGACTGTTTCAACCAGTAAGATTAAAAAAAGCGACGAACATCTTTATTTGGAGTTAATTAAAACTAAAGATATTTTGCAAAGTCTTGGAGCAATAAAAAGCGATAAACAAATGCTGGTAGGTTTCGCTTTGGAAACTGATAACGAAAAAGAAAATGCTCAAAAAAAGCTATCAGGTAAAAATGCTGATTTAATAGTACTTAACAGTCTTAAAGATACGGCTGCTGGGTTTGGAAAAGATACGAATAAAGTAACTATTTTCGACAGGCATAATAAGTCTTATTCATTTGAAGCTAAGAGCAAAACACACGTTGCAGATGATATTGTTGATCTGATAATAAAAAAAATACATGAAAAAAATTAATTTTTTGCTGCTGTTTTTCATATTTTTCGTTGAAGCTGTCAGTTATGGGCAGGAACTGCAGTCAAAAGTAACTATAGTAGCATCGCGTGTACCTACTACGGTAGATAAAAAAATATTTCAGACATTGCAAACTCAGCTCACTAATTTTATAAACAACCGAAAGTGGACTCCTGATGTTTTTCAGCCGCAGGAAAAAATTGAATGCAGCTTTTTATTAAATATAGAAAGTGTCGAGGAAACCAACGTGTATAAAGCAAGTTTAACTGTACAAGCGGCGCGCCCTGTATTTAATTCTTCGTATTCCACAGCGCTCATTAATTTTCAGGATGCTGATGTCACGTTTCGTTATGTAGAATACCAGCCGGTAGAATTTAATGAGAACCGCGTGCAAGGATCGGATGCGCTCGCAAGCAACCTTACAGCTATTTTTGCATACTATGTAAATATAATATTAGGTTTAGATTACGATTCTTTTGGTCCAAAAGGTGGCGATCCATATTTTCAAAAAGCGCAAAATATTGTAAATAATGCCCCGGAAAATAAAAATATAAGTGGCTGGAAAGCATTTGACGGAAGGAGAAACAGGTATTGGCTCGCAGAAAATATTATGAATACAAGCTACAACCTTGTACATGATGTTATCTATAACTATTACCGCCCTGGTCTCGACAATATGTATCAGAACGATGCCGATGCAAGAAGTAAAATGCTAAATGCATTGGTGCAACTGCAAACAGTGAATCAAAATAACCCAAATTCAATGATTGTAGCTTTTTTTATGGCAGGTAAGTACCAGGAACTTTCAAAAATTTTTAAGAAAGCGACGCCTCCTGAAAAGGCACGGGTATTAGAATTATTACAAAAATTAGATGTAGCCAATATATCAAAGTATCAACAGGATCTGAAATGAGAAAGGCTATTTATATTTTTTTTACAGTGATTTTGATTGCCTGTTCCAATAGTTCCCTGCCAAAAGGAATTCTCGCGCCGGATAAAATGAAAAACATAGTGTATGACCTGCTTAAAGCGGATGAATACTTAAGTAATTTTGTCTCAAAAGATACGTCTGTAAATATAAAAAAGCAACGCGGTATTTTTTATGGGAAAATTTTTAAATTATACGATACTAACAGAAAAGAGTTTTATACAAGCTATGCATATTACCAGCAGCATCCTGACATCCAAAAAACTTTATTTGATTCAATATCAGCAAAGGCGGGGAGAGGAAATGCAGTATCTCCACGCATTCTGCCCATAAAACCCATAATAGGAAAATAAAATAATTATAAATTATTTTATTAGTAATAGCTCGTTTCGGTACCTATTGCCATTCTAATTCGTTCATCAATATCTCGTTTGGCATGATCAGCCTCTATAAAATAGTAATAATGCTAACAGAGGTCTTTAAAAGAAATTAATGTACAATGTTTATTTCTTCAGCATTTTTGGAAATCAATTACGGAGTAAATGACAAAATAGCCCTTTTTTTTGTCGATCGCGAACCTCCGGTAGACAATTTATATTGGAAAGGAAAGCTTCTTTATCTAAGACCTGCGCCAGGATATTTGTTTATTCCCTTAATAGTCGATTTACTTTACCGGCTTGGAGTAGACCGGCAGGAGTTGTTGTCAGAACAGTTTGTGAAAATAATGGAGCAGGTAGGGCACATAAGTGCATTGGAAGAAACCAGGCAAATAACGGCTGAGGAGGCAATAAAAAAGAGTGCTGAACTGGTAAAAGACGCTTGCTGGGATAAGGGCTGGTACGACAATCTTGTTAATTACTTATATAATAAAAACGATAATTTTTTTTCCGGATTATCTGTTCCATATAAAGCGCTACGCAGAGGCGATTTGTTCTTATTTTCAATTTGCGCTTTATCTTTTGAGCAACAGTTGCGTAAAAAAATTGCGGAGCAATGGTTTGCACTTATCGGCATTTTATTGCTGCTGGATGATGCAGAAGACATAGAATCTGATAAAAAAACAGGAGATGAAAATGCTTTTATAGAGAGCGGACTGCATGCAGCAGGTATTCAGAAAATAGAAGAACTTGTAAATAAAAGCCTTACAAAAATTGGTACTCTCAGCCCTGCTATGTCTCTCCAATTAAAAAAACAGTACACGGAATTTGCGGAAAAGGCACACCAGCTTTATTCTTCATAAACACCTTAAATCAAGGTATTATTTCTACATTATAGATTTTAAGCTTTATAATTAAAACAGGTATTCTTCTTAAAAAATTTACAAGAGTGCAGGTAAATTTAAAAAATTAAATGCTGCAATTAAAAAAGAACGTTTATTTGTACTGTTTTGGTTTTTCCGAATAATTGGTTATAAAATTGTTACGTCTTTTCTAATTATGATCCATCCGCATACTGAACTACGGTTCATTAATCCTGAAGTAGGCTATGGTGTTGTAGCTACGAAATTTATTCCCAAAGGAACCATTACATGGGCATACGATCAGCTTGACCGTTCCTTTTCTCCGGCAGCGGTTGATGCGATGGATAATATGTATAAAGAAATAATGCATAAATACTGCTATCGCGATAATAAAGGCAATCATGTGTTGTGTTGGGATATTTCAAGATTTGTAAATCATAGTTTCAACTCAAATTGTATTTCAACTGCCTACAACTTTGAACTTGCTGTACGTGATATTTATCCGGGCGAGGAACTGACCGATGATTATGGATACCTGAATAGTCCCGAACCTTTTGTCTGCCTTCCTGAGCCGGAGACAACCAGAACGTGCGTGATGCCGGACGACCTGTTGCATTTTTATAAAGAATGGGACAACAAGCTGAAGGCTGCTTTCAATCATTACAATAAGGTAAATCAGCCACTTGCTTTTCTTATCGAAGCTGGTTTCCGGTATAAAGTTGCTGCCATTGCTTCAGGTGCCGAACCTATGGATTCTATTTTAAACTGTTATTATAGTGAAGATGACAATTTAATGTTGGTAAAAGAGGGAATGCTGCATAGCTACGCCTGATAAAAGGATATTTTTTAATTAGTTGGCGTTGCCACCAGGCACGATTCCATCTTGAGAAAGGACTGGTACAACGCAGTGGTTACTTCACCTGGTTTTCCGCTCTCTATAGTTTTATTATCCACGGCAAGTACAGGAAGAATTCGTTTTGTAGTGTTGGTTAAAAAAACTTCAGCGGCATTTTTAAGCTCTTCAACAGTTACTGCTCTTTCCTCAACTCTATACTTTTTTCGGGCAAGCTCCAGTACTTTCATCCTGGTAATACCGTGTAAAACATTTTTTGCAGGCGTAATAACTACTTGATCTTTTGTAACTGCAAAAACATTAGATCTTGGAAATTCAAGTATAGCATCTTCTTTATAATAAAGGACGTCGTCAGCCTTTTGTTGCTTTACTTTTTCCTGCAGGTATACGCCCATAAGATAATTTATAGATTTTGCCTCCGGCATTTCACGCATATATTCATGCAGAATAATGTTAATCCCCTTGTCAAACTTTTGTTTGTCTGACATCTGCAGCGCTTGTTGAACAATGATAAAATTAGGAGATGAAAGCTCGTAGCCATCAGGAGAATAGCCGCCGGTTAAAATCATTTTAAAGCCAGAGTCGGAAACTTTATTTTGCCTTATCAATTCCCCGATAATCTCCTTTATTTCTTCTTTAGAATGTGTAGGTTGTAAGCGTAGTAAAGAGGCAGATTTAAAAAAACGGTTAAGATGATGATCGAGAAAAAAAGGAATGAAATTACTCGTACGGAAAAAATCAAATACACCATAGCCTCTGTGAATGGAAAGATCTGTAATGCCAAGAGTTGCTTTACTTTCTTCTATAAATTGGTTGTTTACAAATGCAAACATACTATAATTAAATTAATGAGGTTAGAGACGATAAGAATTCTGATCCGATCAGAACATATTTTTATTTTAGATCGATATTCAGACAGTGGCTTTTTGCTATCAAAAGCTGAAGCGTACTATGCAATAATATTAATGCGGGTATAAAAGCTGACCTGATTAAAAAAGCTGCTAAAAAACTGCCGGTTCCACCCAGGCATCGCTTTCTTTTAACAGCGTAATTAATTCGGCAACCGCAATGTCACTGTTTACATTTCGCTTTACAACTTCTTTGCCTTTGTATAAAGTGATCTTGCCAACGCCACTGCCTACATAGCCAAAATCAGCATCAGCCATTTCTCCGGGACCATTTACAATACAACCCATAATGGCTATCTTCACGCCTTTGAGATGATTGGTGACCGATCGTATTTTAGCAGTAGTTTCCTGCAGATCAAAAAGCGTTCTTCCGCAGGAAGGGCACGAAATATATTCGGTTTTTGAAATCCGGGTACGGGTAGCCTGGAGAATAGAAAAAGCAGTTGAATTGACAAATTGTTCAACTGTTAAGTTGTTGAAGTAGTTTCTGCCCGATGCATTGGTAACAAATGCATTATTATATGCATTACCAGTCATTCCAAGGCAAATGCCGTCACCAAAACCGTCAAGCAATAAAGCGCCACATTCGGTAGCATAATGAATGAGATGTTCATCGGCAGTGTTCCAATTACTGTCACATATTATAACCACGGGATTAAGTATGTTTCTTTGCATAAGCTCCATAAACATTCTCCTCATAGCAGGCATCGCATGAGCGTTTGTGCTGCTGAGGCAAAGCACAACTGTTTTATCATTTGCAAGTGAATCTAAATAGGTGAAGTCATTTATAGAAGTTTCATCATTGAAGGAGTCCATCATTACAAAGTTTATTTTGCTGCTTCTAACCTCAGATCGGGCAAATCCGCTGTCCTGGAAGATGGGAAAATATTTTATCTTGTCTTCGGCCTGCATCCATTCAGCAGGAAAAACAATTACTTTTAAAGTGCCGGGCAAAGCAAAAGGCAAAATTTTGTTACCCGTGAAAACATAATCAGCAGCAGTGTCACTGATTGTCCATTTATCTGTTGCCTCGTTATAAGTGTAACCCACGCTTTGAAGATCCTGCGGTGCAATGTTTTCAATCTTGCTCATGTCGGCAATCGCAACAGGCACATGCTTTTCTCCTATGTTATCAACTGCAAAAGTTAGTCTTCTTTTGTAAATAAAAGGATCATAAGGCACTTTATCTATTGGGGGAATAGTGGACAGTTGTCGGTCGACAGTGGAAAGTTGAGAGTTGACAGATGACAGTTGACGGTTGATGGTTGATGGTTGATGGTTGACAATTGACAGTTGACCGATAATTATTTGTTCTTTATCTGTCAACTTAAATCCGTCATCCGTCATCTTACATCCGTCATTCATCATCATGCCGGCTCTTTCATATCTCTTTACTATATCACGGCAAACAGGTATTTCAAATTCAGGGTCTTCGGTAAGGCTGACGCGAATAGTATCTCCGATGCCGTCTTCAAGTAAAGTACCTATGCCAGCAGCGCTTTTTACCCTTCCGTCTTCACCATCGCCTGCTTCTGTTACACCAAGATGCAAAGGGTAACATTCGTTAAACTCATGCATCATCTGATGTATCAGCAACCGGTAAGCCTGCACCATTACCTGGGGATTGCTGCTTTTCATACTAAGAATGATATTGTGATAGCTTTCCCCCCTGGCAACGCGCAGAAATTCCATTGCACTTTCTACCATACCCATTGGCGTATCACCATAACGACTCATGATACGGTCACTAAGGCTTCCATGATTAGTGCCGATACGCATAGCAGTACCATATTCGCGGCAGATTTTTACTAAAGGAGTAAATCTTTCGCCTATGCGTTCTATCTCCTCATTGTATTCTGCATTGGTATAGTCTATAAACTCAAACTTCTTTTTATCAACATAATTGCCGGGATTAATACGAACTTTTTCAACGATTCGCGCTGCTATTTCTGCTGCATTAGGAGTAAAATGAATATCTGCAATTAATGGAGTTGTATAACCTCTTTTCCGTAATTCGTCTTTTATGTTACGTAAATTTTCTGCTTCTTTTTTGCTTGGGGCAGTAATGCGAACTAACTCAGCGCCTGCTTCAATACACCGGATAGTCTGCTCAACGGTAGCTGTTGTGTCCATCGTGTCGGTTGTAGTCATGGTCTGAACACGAATGGGATGATTGTTTCCGATTAACAAATCTCCAACCTTTACCTCGCGGGTTTTTAGTCTTTTATATGCTGTAAGCGAATTGCAGTATACTTGCATAACGATTAAATCTTCTGATGCGTTAAAAGCTAACGAAGCACAAAAATAGTGAACTATTGCCGGAATGTTCGATTAGTTGTTGGTAAAGACGACATCGGGGCTTTTACGATTGGTTGTTTGTGTGGGGTGCTTTGTGTCTCACAACCACTATAGCCTATTATTCTTACCAGTCCTTACTGTTAGATCTGCCAATGTTGTTTTTCTTTTGAAGGTCTTGTTGCAACTTTTTCTCATCTTTTCGTAATGCGCTCAGCATTTGCTCAACCTGTTTTTGATTCAACTTGCTGTTGTTTTTCTGCTGCTCAGGCTGATTTTGATTTTGCTGTTTATCCTGTTTTTTGTTGTCTTGTTTTTGCTGATTTTGCTGGGACTGCTTTTTCAATTCATTTAGTGCTCTTTGAAGATTTTGCCGTGCTTCCTCATCTGCAGCATTCAGTCTCAGCGATTCTTTATATGCGTCTATACTTTCCGGCAATTTTTTCTGACTGCTTAGTGCAACGCCTTTATTGTAAAATGATTTAGACTTTGCCATTTCATCTTTGCTGTTTGCTGCTGCGTCGTCAAAAGCTTTTTCGGCTTCTTCTGTTTTTTTTGATTTATATAAAGCATCTCCGAGGTTGTATTGTGCTTTTGAGTTTTTTGCATTTAAACCGGCTGCTTTACGGTACTCCGCTGCCGCCTCGTCAAACTGTTGTTTTTTATATAACTCATTACCTTTAGCTACAAGAGATTGATCCTCCTGTGCGTAGGCAAACAGCGTTACAGATAACAACATTATCAGTATTAGAATTATTTTTCCCATCTGAACCATTTCATTTTTCTTTCCGGAATAACTGTTTCCAGCAGCAGAAGGATGAAAGCGGGCAGTAAAAGCCACTGAAAATAAGAACTGTATACCCTGATGCCCGAGCCGCCGATCTGTTTCTTTTCCATTTGATCTACTGAAGCTGCTACCGAGTTGGCTATTTGGTCAGCGTTTGTAAATAAATAATATTTGCCTCCGGTTTTCGCAGCTATATTTTCCAGGTCTTTTTCATCCAGTTTTGAAACAACAGTATTGCCATTTTCGTCTTTTTTATAGTCATCAAGAGCCGGATCAAAAATAGGCGCTCCTTCCGGCGAACCTATTCCGATTGTATACACCACTACACCGTTATCCTGCAATTCTTTTAATGCCGCATCTGCTTTTTCGTCGTGGTCTTCACCATCTGAAATAAGTATAACTGCCTTATATTTCTTTTCTTTGGTATCCAAAGCAGTATTACACATTTTTAACGCGTCACCTATAACCGTTCCCTGTGCGGGTACAGCATCAGGGCTGGCATTGGAGACATACAACCTGGCAGCAGCCAGATCGGATGTAAGGGGCATTTGTAAAAAGGCCTGGCCTGCAAACACAACCATACCCATGCGGTCATTACCCATTTTATCGATAATGCGGCTGATTACCTGTTTGGCCCTTTCAAGCCGGTTTGGTTTTATGTCCTGTGCCAGCATGCTGTTGCTTACATCTAAAGCAATCATTACATCTATCCCGGTGCGATTGCCCGTATTGCCTTTAGCCGGCTTTCTTATATTTGCTGCTCCTATTATACATAGTACAAGCGCTGCCATTATAAGTAAGAATTTGTAACTAAAATATTTTGGCGAATAATCAGAAGTAAGTGCATTCACTAATTCCTCATCACCTATTTTATTTTTTACTTTTTTCTTCCATTTTATTACCAGATAAAATAAGGCGCACAGCGGAATAAGAGCCACCAGCCCCAACAAATACTCATTATGCTGAAACGATAACATTAACTAAAAACAAAGATTTGACGCAAGCTACACCGATGTTTATTAAGGAAAACAAAAAATGTGCTGCATCGCCGCCGCGTTGCATAAATTTTTCATTAACTAACCGTACGCTCAAAATCTGTAAATTATTCAGGAATTTCTCTTCTTGGCGTCTAACGAATTTATATACTAAGTTATTGGCGCCGCGGTAAAAAGAGCAGAGCTTGCCATACTTTATATCATTTTCACCGGTTTTGACATAAGAAGCCCGCAACACGAGCAGTTGTATTCACGCTGTATATGTTGTGATAGTAAAGAAGTCAGCAGAAAGTAAAAAAAATCTCTCGCAGAAAACGCAGGAAAAGAAAATGGTTTTAATTAACAAAAAAGAACCGTATATGAATAAATTTGCGCGAATGAAAAAGACCCGAAATTTATCCTTATTACTCATCATTTCTTTACTTTTTTCGTTTTTTGTCTGTTTGGCTTGCGGCAAAGAAAAGAACATTATTAAGCCAGCTGAAAATGTTATGCCTCCTAAAGATACCATGATGAATCAACCTGCGGCTGATACATTAAGAACATCAGACTCAACAGGCGCAAAATTTCTTGCTCTCGGCGATTCTTACACTATAGGACAAAGTGTAGGGGAAAATGAGCGGTTTCCGGCACAAACAGTGCGATTGCTGCAATCTCAGAATATTAATGCACAATATCCTGAATATATCGCAACCACGGGGTGGACTACCACAAACCTTCTATCTGCTATCAATTCTCAAAATCCTTCAAAAGACTTTGATATCGTGACTTTACTAATTGGTGTGAACGATCAATATCAAACGGAAGATACAACAGGTTATCGTGAAAGATTTTCTGAATTGCTGAACAAAGCGGTTGAATTTGCGGGAGGCAGAAAAACACATGTTTTTGTTTTAAGCATCCCGGATTACGGTGCAACGCCTTTTGTTCAGCAAAGTAACAAGGCTGCAGTAAGCATGCAGATAGATCAGTTTAATGCAATAAACAAAGAAATTACTTTACAAAATGGTATTACTTACATTGATATAACTCCATCAACCCGGCAGGCGGCCAATGATGCTTCGCTCATAGCAAATGACGGACTGCATCCTTCAGGTAAAGAATATGCGGTGTGGGCAGGTATGTTAGCGCCGTTAATTAAAAAAGTTTTGCAATAGTTTTTTTGATCCACAGAGAGACACAAGGAACAAAAGAAGCACAAACGCTTTTATTCGCCAAAGCTTTAAGGCGCAACAGTAAGGCAAGCGCATATCCCACTCGTTCCAAAAATCCCACCTGTCCCGGTTCAGGGAATCCCTAATGATCTCACAAATCCCGGTTCGGATAGTATCTTTAACAAATGTGGGACGCGTATAAAAAAGGCTTTAAAGCATATCTTCAGCTTGAAAAATCGCTAAGTGATAATTCTGTTGAGGCATATGTGCGTGATGTGGAAAAGCTGACTACTTTTTTAATAGCAACCGGCCAGAAAAAAAGCCCTGCGGAAATAGATCTGAAAAACCTCCAGCAATTTGTAAAATGGGTTGGCGAACTTGGCATGACAGCGGCATCCCAGGCAAGAACAATTTCTGGTATAAAAGGGTTTTATAAATATTGTCTGATGGAAAATATTGTAACTGTTGACGCGACAGCATTGCTCGAAGCTCCTAAGCTGAAAAGAAGCCTGCCCGATGTGTTGAGCTTTGATGAAATTGAAAAAATTATAGGAAAAATTGACCAAAGCAAACCTGAAGGCGGACGAAACAAAGCTATCCTTGAAACCCTGTATAGCTGCGGACTTCGGGTAACAGAGGTTGTGAATCTTCAAATCAGTTGCTTATATCTTGATGTGGGTTTTATAAGGGTCATAGGCAAAGGAAATAAAGAAAGGCTGGTACCCATTGGTGCCGATGCAGTAAAATACATTAAATTGTATAAAGACAATATTCGTGTACATGTTCCGATTAAAAAAGGCAGTGAAGACATTTTATTTGTAAATAAACGGGGCGGGCAATTATCAAGAATAATGATATTTTATATTATTAAAGATTTGACTAAAAAGGCCGGTATTACTAAAAATATTTCACCACATACCTTTCGACATTCTTTTGCCACTCATTTGGTGGAAGGCGGTGCAGACCTGCGAGCGGTGCAGGAAATGCTTGGGCATGAAAGTATAACCACAACAGAAATATATACTCATCTTGACCGGGATTTTTTAAGAAGTACTTTACAACAATTTCATCCTGCTTTTGCCCCCCGCCCAAATGGGGGCTAAGATGTTTATATTACTGTTTTTCTTAGCTCCCTTTAGGGCGGGGGTATTCATGCTCACCTTACCCCAACTTCTTTTCAGCCACAATCAATAAAATCGTGAAGTAAAAAGAATACTTTTTCATAACATTAATTTTAATTGTTCAGTTTGGGGATGCTGCTATAATTGGAATTACATAAATATTTTCAAAACTATTTTTTGCCACAAAGGCACAAAGACGTTAAGAAGACATTTTTGTGCATCTTCGTGTCTTTGTGACTTAGTGGTTCAAAACATTCTCCTTAGGCGTTAAGGCCTTTTTCCTTACATTGGGTTTCAATTGTATAATGGGAATTTTAAAAAGCATACAAACCTCTCCTCTTTCTGATGCTGAATTAATTGCTGATTACCAGCAACATCAGCAGCAGGAAACTTTAGCGCAATTACTTCTAAGATATGATGACCTTGTGTATGGTGTGTGTGTGAAGTACCTCGGCGACCAGGAGGCAGCGAAAGATGCGGTGATGAACATTTACCAGGAATTGCTGGAGAAAGTAAAGCATCATTCAATAGACAATTTTAAAAGCTGGTTGTATGTGGTTACCAGGAACCATTGTTTGATGCAGATAAGAAAGAATAAAAAGTTACAAACAATGGAATTTGATTCTGAAATTGTGCAATCGGAGGATTTTTCGCATCTTGAAAGTGTGTTTGAAAAAGAGCGGCAACTTGACAAACTGGGAGGTTGCATGCAAAAGCTGAATGAAGAACAAAGACAAACAGTGGCGTTGTTTTATCTTGAAAATAAATGTTACAATGAGATTTCTGAAATCACGGGTTTTGACTGGAACAAGGTAAAAAGCCTGGTTCAAAACGGAAGAAGAAACTTAAAAATTTGTATGGAAGATAATGGCTGATATGCAAACATATAGTCACAGTGATATAGATCGTTACCTGCAGCACAACATGTCGCCGCAGGAGATGCATGATTTTGAAAAAGCGTTGATGAATGACCCTTTCCTTGCAGATGCGTTGGAAGGTTTTTCAGCGGGTGATGCTGCGGTGACAGAGAAACATTTATCTGAAATAGAGCGTGAGATAATTGGCGCAAAGCAAAAGGTAAAAGTCGTGCCAATGCAGTTACAAAAAACAGCATGGTGGAAAGTTGCTGCTGTTGTATTGGCAGTAGTTTCATTTGGAGTTTTGACTTATTCTTTATTTACCAAAAAAGGTGCTGAAAAGATTGTCGTACAAAAAATGTCGCCTGAAAAAGCTACACAAATGGCGGCAAAACCAGATAGTTTAGGACCGGTGGAAAAGCCTTTGGCACAAGTTGATGTATTACCAAAGAAAGAGATATTTAAACATAAAAAAGCTTCACCTCTTGCACTGAAGGAAAAAGAGGTACCCATTGCCGCTATGCAAATGAAAGCAGACTCGCCAGGAGCTGCAGTGGTGGATAAAAGTGAAAAATCTTCTTTAATGAATAGAAATGCTGATGTTGTGTCTGCATTTAATACAGCTGCCCACACAAATGCAGCAGGGGCTATGGAGTCAAAAAAAATGGCTACATCGCAATGGGTATCAGAATATGTGTTTGAGGGAAGAGTTGCAGATACAACTAATCAACCTTTAACAGGAGCAATTATTTCTGTACCTCAAAGCAATATAAAAGCAACAGTTGACTCTAATGGATATTTTATTTTGAAAGCAAAAGACAGTGTATTGCAAATAAATGTGAGTGCTATTGGATATGTTCCAACGCAAATGAGGATTAAAAGACATTTGCTTGTTAATGTTGTTCTTGATAAAAGCGCACCATCACTATCGGAATTAGTTGTATCAGATCTTGTTCAGAAAAACAGGAAATCCAGCTTTGGACAATTGAATAAAAATACAAAGGTGGAGGCAGAACCGGAAGGAGGATGGGAAAATTTTGAACAATATCTGCACAGACAAACAGACAGCCTAAAAGCAAACGACATTGCTAATTCTTTTGACGAAAAGATTGAACTTGAATTTTCGATAGATAAAGAAGGCCGCCCAACCGACATAAAAGTTTTAGTCGGAGCGGAGAACCTAACCGCAGAAAAAGCTATTCAAATACTTGCTAACGGGCCAAAATGGAAGAATAAGAAAAAAGATGAAAAAGTAAAAATTATAATGCCATTTGAATAGAAATGCTGCCTGTCATTTCAGCTTACTATACACTCTTTTACCACCAATAAATGTTGAAACGACTTTTGTTGCCAAGACATCATTTTCAGGTATTTCCATCAAATCTTTGTCAAGAATTATAAAATCAGCTTTTTTCCCTACTTCTATACTTCCTGTCTCCTTTTCTAAAAAACATGCTTTTGCCGCCCAGATGGTCATGCCTCTGATAGCTTCTTCTCTTGTTAAAGCATTTTCAGGTTGAAAGCCATTTTGAGGAAATCCTTTTGCATCCTGCCTGAATACGGCAGCGAGAAAAGTCTTAAACGGGCTGATATCTTCCACAGGAAAATCTGTTCCTAAAGGAATCCAGCCGTTTTGCCGCAGTAATTGTTTATACGCATAAGCCCCTTTTATTCTTACCCTTCCCAGCCTTTCCTCAGCCCAGTACATATCGCTTGTAGCATGTGTAGGCTGAACAGAAGGTATGATTGAAGATTTTGAAAACAAACCAAAGTCGGCAGGATTAATAACCTGCGCATGTTCTATTCGCCAGCGCCTGTCATTGCTTCCATGCAGTACTTTGTTATAAATATTCAGTATCGTTCTGTTGGCGCTGTCGCCAATCGCATGTGTGCACATTTGATAATCAGTTTTTCCAATTACCTGTGCAATGCTGTCAAAGTATTTTGTATTCTTCAGCAAAAAGCCATACCAACCTTTTTTATCACTATAGGGTTGCAGCAAACATGCGCCACGGCTTCCTAATGCGCCGTCTGCATATACCTTAATTCCTTTTACAAACATCTTGTCTGTTTTGTAAGGTTTCTTATGCAGGTAACGATTATAATTTGCAGTATCATCACTAAGCATAATATACATGCGCATATCAAGCTTCCCTTCTTTTTGCAGTCCGTCAATTGTCTGTACATCATTGTACATCAATCCGCAATCTGTTACAGTGGTAAGTCCCACCTCAAAACAATTTTTCTGTGCCTGAGAAAGCCACTTAATATAATCATCTGTAGTTGAAGCAGGCTTCTTAGCAGATATCAGATCAACTGCATTATCTATCAGCAGCCCGGTTAGTTTTCCATTCTTTGTTTCTATTTCGCCACCAGTTAATTTTTGTTCCGGGGTAATGGCTGCTAACTCCAATGCTTTCCGGTTTACGACAGCTGCATGTCCGTCAACCCGTGTTAGTATTACCGGCTTTTCAGGAAACAACTGGTTCAATTTTTCATTAGTTGGATATGACTTTCCCGGCCATTTGTTTTGGTCCCAACCGCGACCCATAATCCATTTTTCTTCCGGGTGTTGAGCAGCAAAGGTTTTTATCCGCTCTATGGCTTCTTCCCAACTTGCCGCTCCAAATAAATCTACCATAAACAAAGATTGGCCATAACCTAAGAAGTGAGAGTGCGCATCAATAAAACCAGGATAAACTGCGCGGCCTTTTGCATCAATGGTTTCTTTTGCTTTGTATTTTATCAAGATATCTTTGTCAGTTCCTGTGGCAATTATTTTTCCGTCTTTCACTGCAAATGCCTGTACTGTGTCAAATTTGTCATTAACTGTGTACACTGTTCCATGATGAACAATTATATCTGCTTCATCAAATGTCTTGCTTCTGCATGAAAACAATACTAATGCTATTGTGTACAGAATTATAAATCGCATAATTTGAAAATGTTTTTTCTTTGAACCACCAAGATACAAGGAACACAAAGAAACACGAAGTTCTTAGTGCCTTAGCGTCTTAGTGTCTTTGTGGTTCAGAATCATCCTTACCAATCAGGTTTTATTTTTCATTCTTATCAGCTTATAAATTTTTATCGCGCTCATTAATAAAACAATAAAAATAACCAATCCAATAAGTCCCCACAAAAAACTAAGACTCTGTTTTACAACAGCTAACATTACTATCGCAATCAGGAAAATTGTCGCCACTTCATTCCATATCCGAAGCTGTTGAGAAGTATATGTAAAGTTTCCCTGCAATTGTTGTTTAAAAATTTTATGAAGCGTAAAATGATAAATATACAAACCTGCTACAAAAAACAGTTTTACCAGCAGCCATCTTCCTTCCGGCTCTAATAAAACTTTATTCCAATTGCCTTTGAACATTACGATAAAACCAAAAATCAAAGTAAGAATTGCTGAAGGCCAGGTTATTCCGTACCACAACCGCTTCATCATTAAATTAAATTGCTCTTGCAATGCATTACGAACTGCTTCAGACTTTCCTTTTGCTTCCGTATTATATATAAAAAGACGTGGCATATAAAACATTCCGCTGAACCAGGTGACAACAAAAATGATATGTAACGCTTTTATGTAATTATACATGCAGCTAAGGTAGTTGTAGTTTATTTATACAGTGTAAGACATGAATTGACAAGGCAAAGAAATTAAAATCTCACCTTTCCCATCAATCCAAAAAATTTAGGTTCAGACTAATATCATTTCCTTCTTCCCTTCGGCAAAATCTTTTATCCATGTTGTCAGAGATTGCACCCACAACGGGTGTATATTCAAACAGGGAATTACAGTAAAACTTTCCCCGCCTGAATGCAAAAAACTTTCTTTGCCTGCCATTGCAATCTCTTCCAAAGTTTCCAAACAGTCACTAACGAAAGCCGGGCAAAGTATAACCAGCTTTTTCACGCCTTCTTTCGGTAATTCCTGCAGGCGCAAAGCAGTATACGGTTTCAACCATTCTTCCTGTCCTAATCTTGATTGAAAAGAAAAACCAACTTTGTTTGCCGGTATATCCAGATTAGCTGCCAATAATTTTGTCGTTGTCCAGCACTGGTGCCTGTAGCATGTGGCATTTGCAATTGATGGAACTTCACAACAATTCTCCACTTTTAAACAATGGCTTTTTGTTGGGTCGGCTTTTTTCATGTGTCGTTGAGGAAGCCCGTGATAGCTGAACAATACCTGGTCATATTCCTGTTCCAAATATGGCTGTATGCTTTCAGTGAGAGCATGAATATAATTTGGTTCATTGTAAAAAGGTTTTATAAAAGAAAGGGAAAAAGGGTAATTTTTCTTTTTATGCACTGACTTTGCATGCTCCACCGCGGTCTCATAAGAAGACATGGCATAGTGCGGATATAAAGGAATAGCGATAACTTCTTCCAATCCCGGCTCTCTTTCCAATAATTTATCAAATGCATATTCCATCGTTGGATTGCCGTATCGCATAGCCATTTCTACAGGCTCTTCCACCTTTGATTGAAGAGCCTGCTGCAGTTGTTTGGTAAGTACAATAAGCGGCGAACCGTCTTTGGTCCATACCGATTTGTATGCTTCTGCAGACTTAGGCGCACGAAACGGAGCGATTAAACCACCAACCAAAATCAATCTTAAAATATAAGGGTAGTCAATGACTCTCTCATCCATTAAAAACTGCATCAGGTATTTCTTTACATCTTTCACTTCCGTTGAATCTGGCGAACCAAGATTCAATAGAACAATTCCTCTTTTAGCCATAAGATAAAATAATTTGCAAATGTAAACGGTTGGAGGGAAAGAAAAGTTCAGAAAGAAATGAGAAGGGGTATTGTATTTAATAAAAATGGATGAGATGATTGCATGAAAAAAAATCAAATAACAATATATAGCGGAAAAAGCTCAATAGAAAAATTTACAGCCGAAGTGAGTGACACAACGATGTTGAAAAGAGATATACAGCCGGTACCAAAAAATTAATTCCAAAAATTTTTTTTAGAATTAAGGTTCTAATCCTATAAAGTTAAATTAAAAAGGCATGGCTTTGATACCATGCCCGGAATTTTGTTTCCTAACCCCTTCAATTTTCATGTGCAATCGTGGAAGGGAGCCTTCATATGACTAAAAGCAACTTCATAAAAGGGATAGCAATCGTAATGCTATCATATGGCAAACAATCTTTTAAGCAGCAATATTCGTTAGAGGCGTTTCATTTAAGGCGGCGTAAAGAAACAACATTTTTTTAAACTAACAAACGTTAGTTCATCTTTTTTTTAAATAATTTTTAAAGGCAATCGGGCTTATAAAAGCTTCTGCGCAAAACTTTAAAATCGAATGACTATAAAAATAAAGTAAGATAACTGTCGATAAAGAAATACAACACATAATTGCTTTATAAACAATATTCATAGTTAATTGACGATGAGAATCAATTTTATTTATGACGATTGCATGACAGTAGAATTGTGTCGCTCCTTTGCGTGCAAGTACCTTTGCAGAACTGAAACGAAAGAACCCTAATGTTAGCAGACCATCAGAATAATATTTCAAAATTTTTTGTAGCCGGGATAAATTATAAAAAGACAGAAGCTGAGGTAAGAGGACAATTTGCTGTTAATAATGAACAATATGCTGATATTTTACATGCAGCGCCTTCTTTTGGAATTTCTGAACTTTTCATTCTTTCTACCTGCAATCGTACTGAAATTTATGGTTTTGCTGATAATGTCTGTCAGCTCGTACATCTTCTTTGCTCGCAAACAGCAGGAGGCAAAGAAACTTTTCAAGACTTGTGTTATATAAAACAAGGTGCCGGAGCTGTTCAGCATTTATACGAAGTTGGGGCAGGTTTGGAATCCCAGATTTTAGGTGATTATGAAATAATAGGGCAAATAAAAAGTGCAGTAAAGTTTGCAAGGGAGCGAGGATTTATTAATGCTTTTTTAGAAAGACTTGTAAACAGCGTATTACAATCAACCAAAGTTGTAAAGAACCAGACAGCATTAAGCGGCGGAACAGTTTCAGTTTCATTTGCCGCAGTTCAGTATATCAAAAAGAATGTAAGTAAAATTGCCAACCAAAATATTTTGCTTCTGGGCGTTGGAAAGATTGGGCGCAACACCTGCAAAAACCTTGTTGATTATTTACATACAAAGAATATCACGCTCATAAACCGGTCAGGAGAAAAAGCAATGAAGCTGGCTTCTGAGTTAGGTTTGAAATATGCAGGGATTGAAGAGTTACCTTCTTACATACAATCTTCTGATATCATTTTAGTGGCTACCAACAGCAATGAACCTACTATTTTAAAATCGTATGTAGAGAATTTCGGTAAGAAGCTGATCATTGATTTGTCCATTCCATATAATGTAGAGAAAGAAGCACAGGAACTGCCGGATGTAACATTGATAAATGTTGACCAACTGTCTAAACTGAAAGATGAAACGCTGCAAAAACGGATAGGTGAGGTGCCAAAGGCTAAAGTTATTATTGCAGAGCACATTGCTGAATTTTTAGAGTGGAGCGAAATGCGAAAGCATGTGCCGGTTATAAAAGCGGTGAAGCAAAAGTTGCATGATATGTATAATTGCCAATTGTATTTATCTTCCTACAATAATTATACACCTGACACAACCTCTCTTGCGCCCGTTAATGTGCATGCTATACAAAAAGTTATAAAAAATCTGGCAGTGAAAATGCGCAGCAAACATCAACCGGGATGCTGTTATATAGAAGCCATCAACGATTTTATAACTACCCATAGAAATTAGACATGGAGCGTAAGGTGTTAAGAATTGGGACACGGGAAAGCCAGCTTGCAGTATGGCAGGCTAACCGGGTAAAAGAACTATTATCTCAGCAGGGATATGAATCAGAACTGGTTTATATAAAAAGCGAAGGGGATATAGACCTTCAAACTCCATTGTACGAAATTGGAGTACAGGGAATTTTTACCCGCAGTCTTGACATTGCCCTGCTAAACCATCGCATAGACCTTGCAGTGCACAGCATGAAAGATGTGCCTACCCAATTGCCAAAAGGCCTTGTACAATGTTCGGTTTTAAAAAGAGCGTCTTATAAAGATTTGTTTGTTTATAAAGGAGACATTGCTGAGTTAGAGGAATCATTGGGGTTTGTCGATGGTGAATGGTCAATAGTCAATAGCCAGTTGCCAGGAGTGAATAACGAAAAACCGTCACTTACAACTCACAACTCACAACTCACCATTGCTACCAGCAGCATTCGCAGGAAGGCGCAATGGCTTAACCGTTATCCGAATGATACGGTAGAAAATTTAAGAGGCAATGTAAATACACGTTTGCGGAAAGTGGCAGAAAGTGATTGGGACGGAGCCATTTTTGCAGCGGCAGGCCTTGAGAGAATTGATTTGCGTCCTGAAAAATCTATAGAACTTGATTGGATGATACCTGCTCCGGCTCAGGGTGCAATTGTGGTAGTTTGTCGTGATGAAGACATCTTCTCTTATGAATCCTGCCAGGATTTTAATGATAGCAAAACCGCTTTGTGTACAAAAATCGAAAAAGACTTTTTAAGAACATTGCTTGGCGGATGCTCAACTCCTATAAGTGCATTGGCTCAAATTGAAAACGATACAGTTTATTTTAAAGGAAATATTTTTGCTGTAGATGGCAGCAGCCGGGCTGATATAGAAAAGGCTGTGAGTATAAGTGATGCTGAAGGTTTAGGTAAAATTGCAGCTCTTGAAATATTAGCTAAAGGCGGACAAGTTATCGCAGACAGTATTCACCATGAAAGATAAAAATATAAGAATACTAAGCACACGACTCTTAGATGAAACCCTGGTAAATAAAGCATTGGACAAAGACATCTTAATTGACAGCATATCTTTCATAGAGACAAAAAATTTAGGAGACAATTTTGTTTCAGAAAAAATTAAAGCATTAGCATCTCAGACAGTTACTGTAGTTTTTACAAGTATGAACGGTGCAGAAGCCGTAATCGATATCTTATGTAAAACTATCTTGCAACCTCTCTGGAAAATCTACTGCATAGGAGCAGCTACCCAATCTTCAATAAGAGATTATTTTGTTTCAGCGACGATTGCCGGAACCGGAAAGAATGCAACAGAATTATCTGAAACAATTATAAATGATAATGCAAAAGAAGTAGTTTTTTTCTGTGGAAATCAAAGAAGAGATGAACTGCCGGAACAGTTACAAAAAAACAGCATAAGAGTAGAAGAAATTGTAGTCTATGAAACGAATGAAACACCGGTGAAAGTTGACAAAGAATATAATGGAGTAATGTTTTTTAGTCCAAGTGCAGTTAAAAGTTTTTTTTCTGTGAACAGTATTCCTGCGGATACTGTTTTGTTTTCTATAGGAAATACTACTGCGCAGGAAATAAAAAAGAAATGCAACAATAAAATTGTTATTTCAAATTTTCCTGCAAAAGAAAAATTGGCAGAAGAAGCAATAGCTTACTTTGATAAAATAAAATCAACAAATGACTGAACTGAAAAACGACCTGGTATTAAAAGCGCTCCGCGGAGAAAAAACTGAACGGGTACCAGTTTGGATGATGAGACAGGCAGGTCGTTATCTGCCTGATTATCTTAAGTTAAAAGCTAAATACGATTTCTTTACAAGAGTGCAGACACCTGAACTTGCTACTGAAATTACACTACAGCCAATCGACCAGGTAGGAGTAGATGCAGCCATTATATTTTCTGACATTTTGGTTATTCCGCAGGCAATGGGTTTGGAAGTATTAATGGAAGAAGGTAAAGGACCATCCTTGCCGCAGGTAGTGAAAACACAGCAGGACATTGATTGCTTAATAACAGACGGAGTGGAAGAGAGTTTAAAATATGTAACAGATGCTTTATCTCTAACAAAAAAAGAATTAAACGGCCGGGTTCCACTGATTGGATTTGCAGGTGCACCGTGGACAGTTTTATGTTATATGGTCGAAGGAAAAGGCAGTAAGACCTGGGACAAGGCAAAGCAGTTTGCTTATTCACAACCTCAACTTGCCCATCAACTATTACAAAAGATTACAGATATAACAATCAATTATTTAAAAGCACAGGTAAAAGCAGGCGCTGACATTGTACAGGTATTTGACAGTTGGGCAGGTGCATTAAGTCCTGCTGATTTTAAAACGTATGCTCAACCTTATCTTATTCAGATTGCTGATGCCTTAAAAGATGATGCACCTGTCATACTTTTCCCCAAGGGAACATGGTATGCTTTAAAAGATTTAAGTAAAACAAGTGCTGCAGGGCTGGGTTTAGATTGGTGTATTGAACCTGAAATGGCAAGACAACTTACAGATAACCGGATTACCCTTCAGGGAAATTTTGACCCTTCAAAATTGCTTGCTCCAATACCTGAAATAAAAAAAGCTGTAAAGGAAATGATTGATGGATTTGGCACACAACGATATATTGCAAATCTCGGCCATGGTATTATGCCCAATGTGCCTGTTGACCATGCAAAGGCGTTTGTAGAGGCAGTGAAGGAATACAAGTGTGAGTTGTGAGTGGTGAATTGTGAGTACACACTTAAAATTTAACATTGTTATTTTAAACATAAACATCATGTTTTTCCAATTAGCACATACTAAATTAAACGTATATCATCAAACTCGCAAATTCGCTCTTGAGTCTTATAAGCCTACTAAGCTGTTTCCACCGGATGAAAAATTTGCAATGTAAATTATTAACCGGGTTAATAGATAAGGACTAACTCACAACTAACTACTCACCATTCACAAAATGAACATTAAAGAGACCTGGATAACATTTATTCATCAGCTTCAAAATGATATTTGTCATGCCTTAGAAAAGTCTGATGGCAAAGCAAAGTTTATAGAAGATGCATGGGAACGACCCGAAGGCGGAGGCGGAAAGACGCGAATAATAGCTAACGGAAATGTAATAGAGAAAGGTGGTGTAAATACCTCTGTTGTTTATGGAGAGGTAACAGATGCGATGAGAGCTCAATTGAAAATTGATGGTGCAGGATGGTTTGCGTCTGGCATTTCGTTAGTCATTCATCCTTACAATCCTTTTGTACCTACAGTTCATGCCAATTATCGAATGTTTGAACTGTACAATGAGAAACAGGAAGTGATAGACAGATGGTTTGGCGGCGGAACAGACCTTACTCCATATTATTTGTTTGAAGAAGATGCAAGATATTTTCATCAAACATATAAAGATGCATGTGACGATTTTGATACATCCTTTTATACAATCTTTAAAAAAGAATGCGACAACTACTTTGTAAACTGGCATCGCAACAAAGAGCGTCGTGGTATTGGTGGAATTTTTTATGATTATAAAAGACCGACGGAAGATAAAGATGTCAACTTCTGGATGAACTTTGCAAAGTCGTGTGGTTATGCTTTTAGAGACTCGTATATTCCTATTGTAGAAAAAAGAAAAAGCACTCCTTTTAATGCAGAGCAAAAGCATTGGCAGGAAATAAGAAGAGGCAGATATGTAGAATTCAATCTTGTGCATGACAGGGGAACAGTATTTGGCTTAAAAACAAATGGAAGAATTGAAAGCATTTTGATGAGCTTGCCCCCAACCGTAAGATTTGAATATAATTATCAACCAAAACCCGGCAGTGAAGAAGATAAATTGTTACAGGCTTGTTTACATTCGAGAGATTGGTTAGATGTGTGATGTCAGGATGTCTGATGTAGGATGTCTGATGTAGGATGTCTGATGTTAGGATGTAAAAATATAGACATGGATAGAAAAGTTTTACAACAGAGAACAAAACAGTTTCATATTGATGTAATAAAACTATGCGGAGAGTTGCCACGAAATGCTGCGGGTTTTGAAATAGCCAAGCAGTTAATTAGAGCTGCAGGTTCTGTAGGAGCAAACTACAGAGCGACTGTAAGAGCAAAATCAAAGGCAGACTTTATTTATAAAATTGAAATTGTTCTGGAAGAGGCAGATGAATGTCATTATTGGTTAGAAATAATCAGGGATGCAGAATTAAAGAAAGGAGATGATGTTGACAGATTGATTTCAGAAGCAAATGAACTAACAGCAATTTTTGCTGCAACTGATAAAACTGCAAAGTCAAAAAAATAATAGTGTTTGAATTAAATTCACACATCCTAAAATCAGCAATCAGAAATATCAAATGTATTTACAAAAAAGAAACAGAATATTAAGAACGACTCCTGCAATACGATCATTGGTGGCAGAGACAATACTAACGCCAAATGATTTTATTGTGCCTTTATTTATAGATGAAGGAGATAAGGTACAAACGGAAATCGCATCAATGCCCAATTACTTTCGCAGAAGCATAGACCTTACCATAAAAGAAGTAAAAGAACTATGGAGTCTGGGCATTAAAAGTGTGTTGTTATTTATTAAATGCAAAGATGAACTGAAAGACAATACAGGTAAAGAAGCGTGGAACAAAGATGGACTGATGCAGAGAAGCATTAAGGCAATCAAAGATGCTGTTCCGGATATGTATGTAATGACTGATGTTGCTCTTGATCCTTATTCATCTTATGGGCACGATGGAATTGTAGAAAATGGCGAAATAGTAAATGACCCTACAGTTGAGGCTTTGGTGAAAATGAGTGTAAGCCATGCAGAAGCAGGGGTAGATATGGTTGCTCCAAGCGATATGATGGACGGTCGTATCGGAGCTATCAGGGAAGGATTGGAAGAAAACGGATTCAACAAAGTAGGCATTATGGCATATAGCGCGAAATATGCATCGTGCTTTTATGGTCCTTTCAGAGATGCGCTTGACAGTGCTCCGGGTTTTGGTGATAAAAAGACTTACCAGATGGATTATTCCAACCGGACAGAAGCTATCAGGGAAACATTAATGGACATAGAAGAAGGTGCAGACATTGTAATGGTGAAGCCGGGACTTCCGTATCTTGATATTGTACGTGAAGTTAAAAATGCCGTTGATGTACCGGTAAGTGTTTATAACATCAGCGGTGAATATGCGATGATTAAAGCCGCAGCAAAAATGGGTTGGATAAATGAAGAAAAAGCAATTATTGAAACACTGACTGCTTTTAAAAGAGCAGGCGCAGATTTGATAGCAACTTATTTCGCAAAAGATGCAGCGAGACTCTTGGGATGAATCATGAAGAAAGTCTAATTTTGAATATGCTTCAGCAAGCTGAAATAAATAAATTGATTGACGAAATTGTTTTGGGCTATGAACCTGAAAAAATTTATTTATTTGGTTCTTATGCATCAGGGAAACAAACAAGGGATAGCGATATTGACCTGTTCATTATAAAAAACACAAGGAAAAGAAAAATTGAAAGAAATCGTGATGTAAGAAAATGTATTAAAACATATCCTCAGTCAGGGCTCGATATTTTTATATTCACTCCGCTTGAACTGCAGGAAGGCTTACAGCAAACTCTTAATATTGGTAAAGAAGCTGTTACTACAGGAAAGCTGGTTTATGAAAGAATTTGAAAAATGGTTTAGAAAAGCTAAGAATGACCTGTTGGTAATTAAAAATAACATGGCATCATCTGAAATACCTATTGATGCTTGTTGCTTTCATGCACATGCATTTGATGATCTTACTTTAAGCGATGCAAATGATGCTTACAAAGATGCTATTACAATCAAAGATTTTGTTTTGAACAATTTCCTGAAATAAAAATATATGTAGCTTAAACACAAGTGAGCCATATTTGTAAAGTATTGCATTTACAAAAAAGAGAATTATCTGTTTTAAATACGATTACAGTAATGAATATTTCTATAAGCAAACAACTATTCGAAAGAGCACAGCAAAGTATTCCGGGCGGAGTAAACTCTCCGGTAAGAGCATTTAAAAGCGTAGGTGGAACGCCGATATTTATTGAGAAAGCAAAAGGTGCTTATTTATTTGACGCTGATGGCAATAAGTACATAGACTACATCTCTTCATGGGGCCCAATGATTTTAGGTCATGCGTATGAACCTGTCGTAAAAGCTATCTGCGAGCGTGCTGCTTATTCAACTTCATACGGTGCACCGACAGAACTGGAAGTTGAAATGGCCGAACTGATTATAAGTATGGTGCCAAATGTTGACCTGATAAGAATGGTCAGCAGCGGCACTGAAGCTTGTATGAGTGCACTACGCCTTGCCCGTGGTTACACCGGAAGAAATAAGCTAATAAAGTTTGAAGGCCATTATCATGGACATGCTGATAGTTTTTTGGTGAAAGCAGGCAGCGGTTTAGCAACTTTTAGTATTCAGCAGGTTCCTGGTATTACGGCAGGAGTTGCAAATGATACATTAGTTGCTTCTTATAATAATCTGGAACAGGTTAAAGCATTGGTCGCTGAAAATAAAGGTAAAGTCGCATGTATTATTGTTGAACCGGTAGCTGGAAATATGGGCTGCGTTTTGCCGGAGGCAGGATTTTTAGAAGGTCTCAGGCAAGTATGTGATGAAGGAGGTATCGTATTAATATTAGACGAAGTCATGACCGGCTTCAGATTAGCGCCGGGAGGAGCACAGGAAAAATTAAGTATACAAGCAGACCTTATTACTTATGGAAAAGTAATCGGTGGTGGAATGCCTGTAGGTGCTTTTGGAGGAAAGCGTGAAATAATGGAACACATTGCACCGTTGGGAAATGTTTATCAGGCAGGTACATTAAGCGGAAATCCTATTGCCATGATAGCTGGCTATACCACTTTAAAAACTTTGAAAGAAAATCCATCAATTTATAAAGAATTAGATCAGAAAACTGTTTACCTGAAAAATGGATTAAATGAAGTTTTAAAAGCCTGGGGACAACCTCACGTCATTAACCAGTTGGGCTCTATGATCAGTATTCATTTCAGCGACCATCCGGTTACAGATTTTGCAAGTGCAACTTCAGCTAATAACAAACTTTTCGGCAGGTTTTTTCATTCTATGCTTAATCGCGGTATTTATTTGCCGCCTTCTGCGTTTGAAAGCTGGTTTTTAAATAATGCACTTTCTTACCAGGATTTAGATGAAACCATTGAGGCAGCAAAGGAAAGTCTGGAAGAAATAAGCTAACTTTAAACATTCATTTTAAAAGATTTACTTGCAATTTATTAATTTGCATTCATGGTTATCACAACAACTGACATACAATTATTTCAAATATTAAAAGAAAAGCTTGGAGACAAAGAAGCTGAAGCATTGGTAGGCTTTGTAGATTCGAAATTAAAAGAAAATAACGAAGCAAATTTAAAAGTACTTGCAACCAAGGAAGACATAGCAAAATTAGCAGTGTCTACAAAAGAAGACATAGCGAAGTTAACAGTGTCTACAAAAGAAGATATAGCAAAACTGGACCTGAAAATTTCAGAAACAAAAGCAGATATGATAAAATGGATGTTTATCTTCTGGACGGGTTCAATACTTACCACCTTAGGCGGCATGTTTGCTTTTCTAAAAGTTTTTCTTGATAAATAATCTATCCTAACTCCTATGGACATTCGCTGGAAGCAACGTTTTCAAAACTTTGAGAAATCTCTTCACCTTTTAACTCAGGCGCTTAACATTGAAGAGCCGGATATTATTGAAAAAGCAGGCTTAATACAATTTTTTGAAATGACTTTTGAACTTGCCTGGAATACAATGAAAGATTATCTGCAGGAGGAAGGATTTGACGGAATAAACACACCCCGTGCTGCAATAAAGAAGGCTTTTGAAGCAGATCTGATAAAAGATGGACAGTTATGGCTGCAACTGCTTCAGGATCGTAATCTTACCTCCCACGCCTATGATGAAGAAAAAGCTGATATTATTCACAATCTTATAGCTGAAAAATATTATTCCTTACTCAATTCACTTCATAGTACTTTAAAACAAAAGTTACATGAGCAATAATTTTGGATTGAACAATGAAGATATAGAAGAAATATTATTGATTTTAAAATCGGTTTCTGAGGTTGATGAAGCTATAATATTTGGAAGCAGAGCCAAAGGTAATTTTAGAAATGGAAGCGATTTGGATATTGCAATTAAAGGAAAAAATGTAAATTTTTCCAATATCAGTTATATCAGTTACCGGTTGAATGAGGAAACACTAATGCCTTACAAATTTGACATTCTTGATTATAACATGATTAGTAATGAAGAACTTAAAAATCATATAAATCGAATTGGAAGGATTTTGTATAAAAAGGAGAATATTCATTAAATGGCATTCAGCAATTCGCAAGGTTTCAAACCCGTATGTTTTTTAAACGCAGTAGAAAAGTGTGAAATAGAAGAATAACCCAGAATTGCAGAAACATCAGTTACGCTTAGGCCCTTTTCATACAACAGGTATTTTGCATGTTCCATCCGTTGTTGTTGGTAAAAGTCGAAAATAGTTGTGCCGAAAATTTCTTTAAAGCCTTTCTTTAAATAACATTCGTTTATAGCTACTTTCCTGCTTAATTCTTTAATAGTAATAGGGTCGCCAATATGTTGCAACAGTACTTCACGTGCATTCAAAATCTTTTCTCTGTCGAGATCATTTGCAAGAAATTTACACGAAAATCCCTCTTCTTTCTCATCTACCAGGCATTCAAGGCTATACAATAAAAGCTCATGAATTTTTGCATTTACAAATATATTTTCCAATGCGCCGCTGTAGCTATGGTTTAGTAAAGAGTCAAGTACAACACGCTTCCGGTTGCAAACAGGAAATATTTTTGTAAAAGATGAAGAATGTTTAAAAGCCAATACTTCATCTTTACGGTTACTGAGTTTTATATTATGCGTAAACTGGCTGAGAAATGTATGCGTGAAATGAAAAGTATACACGTCCGCAGTATTAATTTTCCCCCTGCAATTGTCTGTTGGTACTTCACTGCATTTTGCACAACTTTTTTCTTCGCAATAACGGTTGCCTGTAGTGCAATACCTTAATTCAAGATAATTCTTATTAGGTTCGTTAGCATGATAATGATACACCATCATACCCGTATCTTCCTGTGAAATGGGATGGTGTGCATAATAACGTTTAATAGAATACCCAATAGAACCCGGAATGTTTTGCTCTTTTTGATACAGCAGATCCATTCTTGCATCAATTGACGGTTGATTGGCAACTTTTAATATGTCAGGCGTATTCAACATAACAAAGCAAAATTAATGTATTGAAATTTGGAATAAGTGGTATAAATGTCTTTGGGTAGTCATTTTTTTTAAAAAATACATTTTTGGTTCTTTTTTATTTCTTTGATAAACCTTCGCTTCCGGCTTTTAATCTGCGAACAGATATTACTTCCGAATTTTATTACAGGTGTTTTTTTTGCAGATTTCAATCTTTATAATACAATCTTATCGTCTTGGGCATCGTAATTTATATTTCCCGAAACACAATACTGCTTTACGTTTTAGCTGGTTTTATTAATTTTTACAACTGTAATAGTTTAAAAAAATTATTGATCTTCTGCTGAATTAGAAATTTATATTTGATAGAATAGAGCTTTCCCGGAAATAGAATAGGATTTTGGAAAAATCTACATTTTCTTAATTTTAATAGTCTTGATTAATTAATAGTAAAATTAAACAGAGATTGAATTTTAGTATAGACTGCTATATTCTAACGATTGCCTGCCATTGCTGATCATTGTAGTTAAAAAGTATTATTTACATTTTAAACCTTTTCGTTTTATGACAGGTGCCGGGTTATACTCTTCCGACTACGAACAGGACTCCTGTGGAATCGGTTTTGTAGCTAACATAAAAAATAATAAATCACATCAGATTGTTTCAGATGCCTTAACTATATTGGAAAATATGGAGCATCGGGGCGCATGCGGATGTGAAAATAATACAGGAGACGGAGCAGGTATTACGGTTCAAACGCCGCATGAGTTCTTTTTTGATGAATGCATAAAAAACAGCGTTCACCTCCCTTCGTTTGGCAGGTACGCAGCCGGTGTTATTTTTTTTCCTACCGATGTAGCATTAAGAGAAGAATGCAGAACTATTTTTAACCGGTCAGCAGAAAAGCTTGGGCTTGAAATACTGCATTATCGTAAAGTGCCTGTAAACCAGGAGGGAATAGGTCAGTCCGCATTATCTGTAGAGCCGGAAATGGAGCAGGTATTTGTAGCTTGCCCCGATAATATTTCTAATGCAGAAGACTTTGAAAGAAAGCTGTTCGTGTTGCGAAACTATGCCAGCCATACGATAAATAATTCGGTTAAAAAAGATGAGATCGGCTTTTACATAGCATCTCTTTCCTATAAAACTGTTATTTACAAAGGGCAGTTAACCAGTTCTCAGTTAAGATATTATTTCCCTGATCTTAGCGACCGCAGAATCGTTTCTGCCTTCGCATTGGTACATGCAAGGTTTGCTACCAATACTTTTCCTTCCTGGAAACTGGCTCAGCCTTTCAGGTATATGGCTCACAACGGAGAAATAAATACCTTGCAGGGAAACCTCAATTGGTTAAAGACCAGCGAAAAAGGCTTTACTACTCCATATTTTACCCAGGAAGAAATGGAAATGATATTGCCGGTTGTAACTTCCGGCCAGTCAGATTCTGCCTGCCTCGATAATGTCATTGAACTGCTGACATTAACAGGACGTTCTCTTCCGCATGTAATGATGATGCTAATACCCGAAGCCTGGGATGGCAATGAACTGATGGATCCGGTAAAAAAATCTTTTTATGAATTTCATGCAAGTTTTATGGCTCCCTGGGATGGCCCGGCATCTATTTCTTTCACCGATGGAAAAATGATAGGAGCTACACTTGACAGAAATGGCTTACGGCCTTCCAGGTATATTGTTACACACGATGACAGGGTAATTATGGCTTCTGAAACGGGTGTTCTTCCTATTGATCCTGCTATGGTAAAAGAAAAAGGAAGGCTGCAGCCAGGAAAAATGTTTGTTGTAGACCTTGAAAATGGAAGAATCATCAGTGATGATGAGTTAAAAAATACAATTTGTTCGCAAAAACCTTACGGTGAATGGTTGAATAAATATAAAATAAGGCTTGAAGAATTGGCTGAACCAAGGGTGCTGTTCACTAACCTGGAGCATGATCAGATATTTAAATATCAGAAAAGCTTCGGATATTCTACAGAAGATGTGGAAACCACTATAGCTCCTATGGCCTTAGACGGAAAAGAACCAATAGGTTCTATGGGTACTGATGTGCCACTAGCTGTTTTAAGTGACCGCCCCCAGCATTTAAGCAGTTACTTCAAACAACTTTTCGCCCAGGTAACCAATCCGCCGATTGATCCTATCCGCGAAAAATTAGTAATGTCTTTAGCTACATTTGCCGGCAGCAATGGAAACTTTTTGATTGAAGATCCCTTAGCGTGTCACAGTGTTGCTTTAGACCAACCAATACTTACCAATCATCAGCTCGAAAAGATACGCAGTATTGATACTGGCATGTTTCATGGTAAAACATTACAAACATATTTCAGGGCGGATGGTAAACCTGGTTCTATGCAAAAAGGACTGGATCGGCTCTGCCGGTACGCTCTTGACGCGGTGGGAGATGGGTACAAATTACTTATACTATCCGACAGGGCAATAGATTCAGGCCATGCTCCTATTCCGTCTTTACTTGCTATTTCTGCCGTTCATCATTTTCTCATACGCAAGGGATGCCGCGGACAGGTAGGTATTATAGTAGAAGCGGGTGATATATGGGAAGTTCATCATTATGCCTGCCTTATCGGGTTTGGAGCTACCGCCATCAATCCTTACCTCGCTTTTGCCACCATTCACGATTTGAATGCGAGAGGAAAAATTCAAACTAATCTTGATGACAAGCAGTTAACCAAAAATTATATTAAGGCTGTAAATGACGGATTGCTTAAGGTATTCTCTAAAATGGGAATTTCGACTCTGCAGTCCTACCAGGGAGCACAGATATTTGAAATAATAGGTATTAATAAATTTGTTGTCGATTCATATTTTACAGGGGCGCCTTCCCGCATAGAAGGGATTGGTTTAGATGAAATAGCGAAAGAAACATTAGCTAAGCATTTTGTTGCATTCAAAAAGAAAGCGGAGCCTTTTGAAAGACTGGCAGAAGGCGGAGTATACGAGTGGAGAAAAAATGGAGAGTTTCACCTTTTTAATCCGCAAACTGTTCACTTGCTGCAATACTCAACAAAAATGAATGATTACAGCACGTTTAAAAAATATTCGAAGCACGTAAATGATCAAAGTGAGAAAGCCTGTACGCTGAGAAGTTTGTTTCAGTTTAGACCTAACCGTCCATCTATTTCAATTGATGAAGTTGAACCCGCAGAAAATATTTATAAACGTTTTGCGACAGGAGCAATGAGCTTTGGCTCCATTTCTCACGAAGCCCATTCTACCCTCGCTATTGCGATGAATCGTTTAGGTGGTAAGAGTAATACAGGTGAAGGTGGCGAAGACGAAATCAGGTACGAGCCTCTTGCAAACGGAGATTCTTTAAAGTCAGCTATCAAACAAGTGGCTTCTGCAAGATTTGGAGTAACCAGCTATTATCTTACAATGGCTGAGGAACTTCAGATAAAAATGGCCCAGGGAGCCAAGCCGGGAGAAGGCGGACAATTACCAGGGCATAAAGTAGATGACTGGATCGGAAAGGTTCGCCATGCTACGCCCGGCGTTGGTTTAATTTCTCCGCCTCCGCATCATGACATTTATTCTATTGAAGATTTGGCTCAATTGATTTTTGATTTAAAAAATGCTAACCGCGCTGCGAGAATAAGTGTAAAACTGGTATCAAAAGCAGGTGTAGGTACTATTGCAGCAGGTGTTGCAAAAGCCAAGGCAGACTCTATATTAATCTCAGGACATGATGGCGGAACTGGTGCTTCACCAGTTACGTCTATTAAACATGCCGGATTACCGTGGGAATTAGGATTGGCTGAGACCCACCAGACTTTAGTTAAAAATAAATTGCGAAGTCGTGTGGTTGTGCAAACAGACGGCCAGTTAAAAACCGGGCGAGACGTTGCCATTGCGACTTTGTTGGGCGCCGAAGAGTGGGGTATTGCAACAGCAGCGCTTATAGTAGAAGGTTGCATTATGATGCGCAAATGTCATTTGAATACTTGTCCCGTAGGGGTTGCCACACAGGACGCTGAATTGAGAAAGCGTTTTACAGGTGAAGCCGGGCACGTAATTAATTTCTTCAGATTTATGACACAGGAATTAAGGGAAATTATGGCCGAACTGGGTTTCAGAACTATAAATGAAATGGTGGGACAGTCAGATTGCTTAGAAGCAAAAACTGATGTTCACCATTGGAAATACAGAAAACTTGATGTATCTAAAATATTGTACAAAGAACCGGCAAGTGAAGAAACAGGCCTGTACAAGCAGGAAGAACAGGATCATGGGTTGGAAAATGTGCTTGACTGGAAACTTTTAGAAGTAGCACAACCTGCTTTGCTAAATGCAGAAAAAGTTTATGGATCTTTTAAAATAAGAAATACAGACAGAACAGCGGGCACTATTGTCTCTAACGAAATATCAAAAAGGTTTGGATCAATAGGTTTGCCTGAAGACAGTATTCAGTTTAAATTCACAGGAACCGCTGGTCAAAGCTTTGGAGCATTCAATACAAACGGAGTAACTCTCGAACTTGAGGGCGATGCAAATGACCATTTCGGAAAAGGATTGTCAGGTGCAAAACTGATAGTATATCCATCGAAGCAGGCAACCTTTGTACCGGAAGATAATATTATAATTGGCAACGTGGCGTTTTATGGGGCGACATCTGGAACGGCTTATATAAGAGGTAAGGCAGGTGAACGTTTTGGTGTTCGAAACTCGGGAGTTAATGCTGTAGTTGAGGGCGTAGGCGATCATGGATGCGAGTATATGACAGGCGGACGAGTGGTTGTTTTGGGCGATACCGGAAGAAATTTTGCCGCCGGTATGAGTGGAGGTATTGCTTATGTTTATGATGTAAAAGGCATTTTTTTTACCCTTTGCAATAAGGAAATGGTGGACCTTGACCCTGTACAGGAAGAAGATATTGCTGAACTTAGAAAAATGATTGAAAATCATTACAGGTATACCGATAGCAGTGTTGCAAACTTTGTGCTCAATGATTTTGACAACCAATTGAAAAATTTTATAAAAGTATTTCCGAAAGATTATAAGAAGGCACTTGCTGACGCTAAACATAAGCAGGTGGAAAAAATTGAAAATAATAATTTTTAAACAAGTTTTATATCTGTAATCAAGGTCGTTGTGTCACTCACTTTATTGCCAACCGAAATTCAATAATTTAAGATCTGATCCGAAAAAACATGCTTGATTAGGTTCAATAAAGTTTCATAATGTACAAGAGTGCGACGCAAGAAAAGTTGATAAGAGAGAATTGGCTTGGTTCAAAAGAATAATATCAGTAAATTAAGGATATGGGAAAACCAACAGGTTTTTTAGAATTCACAAGAGAGCTTCCAAAGAAAAGACCCATAGAAGAAAGAGTGCATGATTTTAATGAATTTGTACATCTTTATGAAGAGGAGAAGCTCAATCAGCAGGCAGGAAGATGCATGGATTGCGGTATTCCGTTTTGTCATAATGGTTGCCCTGTAGGCAATCTTATTCCCGATTTCAACGATGCAATATTCCGCCGCAACTGGAAAGAAGCTTATGAAATACTTTCGGCCACTAATAATTTCCCTGAGTTTACCGGAAGGATTTGTCCGGCTCCGTGTGAAAGTTCATGTGTGCTTGGCATAAATCAACCGGCAGTAACAATTGAAGAAATTGAAAAACATGTGATCGAAATTGCTTTTCAAAAGGGATATGTACAACCATTTAAGGGCATAGCAAGAACGGGTAAAAAAGCAGCGGTTGTTGGTTCGGGGCCGGCTGGTCTTGCAGCAGCAGCACAACTCAACTATGCAGGTCACAGCGTTACAGTATATGAAAGGGATGATGAGCCCGGAGGATTATTACGATACGGCATTCCTGATTTTAAGCTCGAAAAATGGGTGGTGGCCAGACGTATACGATTAATGGAGGAAGAAGGCATAATATTTAAGTGTAATTCAGAAGTCGGGGTGAATATAAGTATGAACGATCTGCTGAGAAATAATCATGCAATTGTATTGGCGGGCGGCTCTACCATTCCCAGGGATTTACAAATACCTGGCCGACACCTTAAAGGAGTTGCTTTTGCAATGGACTTTCTCAAATTGCAGAATAAGAAAGTAAGCAACAAAACTGTAGAAAATGATTTTACCGCCATAGGCAAAAATGTTGTGGTAATAGGTGGGGGAGATACAGGCAGTGATTGTGTCGGTACCTCTAACAGGCAGGGCGCAGCTGCAGTTACTCAATTTGAATTGCTGCCAAAACCTTCTGAAACGCGAACGGATTATATGCCCTGGCCTACATACCCGATGGTTTTAAAAACTACTTCCTCTCACGAAGAAGGAGTAGACCGTAAATGGGCAGTATCTACAAAAGAATTTATCGGCGATGAAAGTGGGAATTTGAAATCATTAAAAATTGTTGATCTCGAATGGAAACTAACTGCAGACGGAAGACCGGCACAATTTGTTGAAGTACCAGGCAGTGAGCGGGAAATACCTTGTGAAGTTGCCCTCCTGGCAATGGGATTTATGCATCCGCAGCATAATGGCCTGCTAAATGAACTTGGAGTTGAACTTGACGAACGAGGCAATGTAAAAGCAACTGATAAATTATACCAAACGAATATTCAAAAGATATTTTCTGCTGGCGATATGCGTCGCGGGCAATCTCTTGTAGTATGGGCAATAAATGAGGGACGACAGTGTGCTGCAAAAGTAGATGAATATCTTATGGGTACTTTTTGACAGATTCTATTAAAAATTTTTTCGAAAAAAGAGTTGCTACAAAAGCGGCTCTTTTTTTATTATAATACTTTTAATACACAGGCGTACAACTTATAATAAAAAAATATATTTGATTTTTTTTTGTCAACTACTACGAAAACAACGGTTACCCCTTCAAATTTTTTGTATTAATTTATTGAAAAAAATAATTCTTTAAATAAAAATCATTAGTATTGTACATATGAAGCATCTATCCTTAAAACAGGTAATTCCATTTTTATTATTAACAACAGTTGCTATCGCCGCTATTTTTATCCCTTCTTTACCTGCATTCAATGATGCGGGCAAATACAATTCTGCAGACATTGCATGGATTATTGTTGCTACTGCATTTGTGTTTTTAATGACACCCGGGTTGGCTTTTTTTTATGGTGGAATGGTACATAGGAAGAACGTTCTTTCTACAATGATTAAAAGCGTGGCAGCGGCAGGAGTAGTAAGTGTTTTATGGATTGTAGTTGGCTTTAGTCTTTGCTTCGGAGAGTCTGTACATGGAGTGATTGGAAATCCTTTTACCTATTTATTCTTCAAAGGAGTAGCATCAGGCGCGCCATGGAGTTTGGCTCCTACTATTCCTTTATTATTATTTTCTTTATTTCAGCTCATGTTCGCCATCATCACACCAGGGCTTGTAGTAGGCGCTGTCGCTGAAAGAATAAGGTTTACTTCATACATATTATTTATCGCGCTTTTTAGTTTATTAGTGTACGCTCCTATAGCACACTGGACGTGGCATCCGGATGGATTTTTATTTAAAATGGGTGCTCTTGACTTTGCCGGTGGAACTGTTGTTCACATTTCTGCAGGCTGTGCTGCTTTAGCAGGCGCCCTTGTGTTAAAGCGCAGGCAGGTACATATAGAAAATAAAGAAATACCACCTGCTAACATTCCTTATGTTTTAATCGGCACGGGATTATTATGGTTTGGATGGTTTGGATTCAACGCAGGTTCGGCCCTGGGTGCAAATGCCCTTTCCATTTCAGCCTTTGCCACAACTAATACCGCAGCCGCTGCAGCAGGTTTATCATGGATGTTTTTTGATGCGCTTCGTGGTAAAAAACCTTCTGTTTTAGGTTTTTGTATAGGTGCGGTTGTTGGTCTGGTAGCTATCACTCCGGCTGCCGGTTTTGTTGCTATACCTCAAAGCATATTCATAGGTTTTGTTGCTGCCATTATCTCTAATATAGCAGTGTATTACAAGCAAAAATCCAAATTAGACGACACGCTCGATGTTTTTCCTTGTCATGGTATAGGTGGTATGGTTGGTATGCTTATGACCGGAATTTTTGCAACTACAACCGTTAACAGCGCAGGAGCCAATGGATTGCTTTACGGGAATGGTGCTTTTTTGTTTACCCAGTTCAAAGCATTGCTGATTGTGGTATCCTATAGTTTTATTGTTTCTTATGCCATATTCAAATTTATCAATTACGTACTTCCGCTTCGCGTAACTTCTGAGGAAGAGGAACTTGGCCTGGATGCGAGTCAGCATAATGAGAAATATATGCAGGGGACATGGATGATACACAACGCTGGAAAATTGAAAGAAGAGTTTATCGAAGAATAGCTAAACTTAGCAGACTTTATAAAAAAAGTACGGCTTTAATATAAGCTTCGCCAAAAGCTTACAACCGTACTCTTATTTAATCATCAAAACCAAACACAATGTTACAAAAATTTTTGTTGACGGGAAGCGCCATGGCTATTCTTAGCGTAGGTTATTCTCAGGAAACAACCCAGGATTCTACTAAAAATTCTGCAGCAGCAGCCAGTCCGGCAGCTTTTAAGCTTTCCGGATCAGTGGATGCCTACTATAGGTACAATTTTCAAGATCCAAAATCTGCACCTTTTAACAATTTTACCAGTTTTACAAATTCGCAAAGCTCATTCGAGTTGGGTATGGCATCTTTGAAAGCAGAACACTCAATAGGAAAAGTAGGGCTGGTTGCCGACCTCGGGTTTGGACGAAGAGCAGAAGAATTTTCTTATACTGATACAAGAACGCTTCAGGTGGTAAAACAAGCTTTTGTCACTTATTCGCCTTCTTCACATGTTAAGTTTACTATGGGTAAATGGGCAACCCATATTGGTTATGAACTTGTAGATGCATCTGCTAACAGAAACTATAGCATGTCTTACATGTTTACCAACGGTCCGTTTTTTCATACCGGTCTTAGAACAGATTTTACTTTCGGTAAATCGGGTTTTATGATTGGAATTGCTAATCCTTCAGATTTTACTACTACAACTTCATCCACTAAAACTTTAATTGCCCAATTCAGCACGGGGTCTAAAGATGACAAAGTAAAAGCATATTTGAATTACCAGGGTTACTTTGGTGCAAGCAATTCTATGCCATCTGCTGCAAGTCTAAATCAACTTGATTTAGTAGTGACAGGAACGGTCAGTTCAAAATTCAGTGTCGGATACAATGGAACAATTCAGTTTGTAAAAGATGAAACATTAAACGAAACAAAAAAATGGTGGGGCTCTGCACTGTATCTCAACTACGATCCTACTTCTGTTTTCGGTTTAACATGGAGAAATGAGTATTTCGGAGATAAAAAATACGGAGTCAAAATAAATTCTAATGTTTTTGCTTCTACGTTGTCGGCCAATTTCAAAATTGATAATTTCAGGATTATACCGGAACTGCGTTTAGATGATGCCTCAGGTGCCATATTTACCAAAAATGACGGGACAACATCTAAGAGTACTTTTAGTGCTATTCTTGCTGCTGTTTACAGCTTTTAGTTATTATATTAACTATTTGAAATCCTTGTTATTTCTAAAGAAAGAAATGTTTTTGAAATCATTTTTCATTCTATAAACTTTAAAACCCGCTATGCAAACATCATTTAAATCCCACTCCTTCAAAGGCTTTGTAAATCGCAATGCGAAGCTGTTTACCCTTTTTTGTTTTCTATTAGTTGTGTTGATTGCACTTCCGTCCTTTGGACAAGATCCTACAGGTGCTGCCACAGGCACTGTAAAAGATGTAACTGCAGCAACAGCAGGACAACCTACGTCGAAAGAAATAGCTGATACGGCAGGTCATAACAAGATCGCAATAAATATAATGTGGACGTTGATTTGCGGCTTCCTGGTAATGTTTATGCAGGCAGGATTTGCTTTGGTCGAAACCGGTTTTACTCAAAAAAAGAATGTGGCACATACTATGGGTATGAATTTTCTTGTATACGCACTTGGTATGTTTGGTTTTTGGATATGTGGTTTTGCCTTTATGTTTGGCGGCGCCCTCAATGCCGCTACCTTAGGCGGAGCGCCAGGGGTAGTTAGTCATGAGGTGACCGTTCATATGTTTGGACATGATTTTGGAATGATTGGCTCAGTAGGATATTTCCTGAACAGTAAAGTATATGATATAGGTGTATTTACGCTGTTTCTATTTCAAATGGTATTTATGGACACTACGGCTACCATTCCTACCGGTTCGATGGCAGAGAGATGGCATTTCAAAAATTTCCTGATTTTTGGTTTATTTATATCCATGTTTGTTTATCCCATCTTTGGCAACTGGGTATGGGGAGGTGGATGGTTAGCTCAGTTAGGCGTTAATTTTGGATTAGGACATGGTCATGTTGACTTTGCCGGTTCCTCAGTTGTACACCTTGTTGGTGGCATCGCAGCCCTTGCCGGAGCTATTGTTATAGGTCCCCGTATAGGTAAGTATGGAAAAGACGGTTCAATAAATACAATTCCGGGCCATAATATACCAATGGCTATTCTCGGGACTTTTATTCTTGCTTTAGGATGGTTTGGTTTCAATCCGGGTTCTACATTGGCAGGAGGAGATTTTCGTATTAGTATTGTTGCGGTTAATACAATGATGGCTGGTACGGCAGCTACTTTATCTGCATTGTTATATTTATACGCTTCAGGCAGTAAACCCGATCCTGGAATGCTTTGTAACGGATTACTTGCAGGATTAGTAGCTATTACTGCTCCTTGTGCATTTGTAAATTCCATCTCTGCAGTTATCATTGGCGCTGTGGCAGGAGTTTTAGTTATTGTGGTTTATAATTTCCTCGACAGAAAACTAAAAATCGATGATCCGGTAGGTGCTTTTGCGGTGCATGGAGCTAACGGAGCTTGGGGTTGCCTGGCTCTCGGTCTTTTTGCTGATGGCTCCTATGGGGATGGATGGAATGGCGTACCAGGAACTGTAAAAGGATTGTTTTATGGTGATGGAAAACAATTTGTAGCTGAATTAATTGGAGTAACAACCTGTGTGGTTTTCGTTTTTGCAGTTATGTATATCTTCTTCAAAGTTTCAAATAAGATTACTCCAATCAGAGTAAATGCAGCGGATGAGATTGCCGGCCTTGATCTGCCAGAGATGGGAGTTTCAGGTTATGTAGATGACTCTTTTGCTGATATTGATATGAAGTCTCCTGCAGACCTCAAATCTCCTGCTGCTACTGCTTCATTTTAAATCCTGACTTTTATATTAGTTTTTAATTCTTAAAAAAGGTTGCCTGATTGTTTTAGAGGCTACCTTTTTTTTATAATGGAGGAAAGAATAGATTATAAAATATAATATACTTGTTCAACTCATCATTTTTAAAGTTTTATTTCCAATTTCTATAAACTTATTCGAAAATACTATTAGGTTTACTTTTAATTTTTAAAATATTAGTTTTTTATAAATGTGATTTATTTTTTTGTTCTTTGCTAAATTTTATTCTTAATTTTATTTAGAATTGGAAATATTTCAAGAAAGACTATTAATATGAAGGCTTCTGTTTGAAATTTTTAGATTTAGTACTCTATTAAAAAAAGTTGTTACCTTAAAAACATATATTAAGATGGAAGCATTATTAAAATTGAGACATCCGGTTTTTACACCTATAAGAGATTTTTTTAATGACAGTCGTTCTTCAGGAACAATTTTAATAGCGTGTACAATTGCTTCTATATTTTTGTCCAATTTTAGTTTTACTCAAACTGTTTATCACTCCCTTTGGGAAAATCAGGTACGTCTTCCCCTGACTAATGTTCATTTACCTGTTACGAGCCGGGACTGGATAAACGATGTTTTAATGACTTTCTTCTTTTTATTTGTAGGAATGGAAATTAAGCGTGAACTAACAATCGGAGAGCTCAAATCAGTCAAAAAAAGTTTATTACCTGTATTAGCGGCATTAGGTGGAATGGTTTGCCCGGCCTTATTGTTTTCTTTTTTTAACTCTGGTACACCTTTTCATAAAGGATGGGGAATTCCCATGGCCACAGATATTGCATTTTCTTTGGGTGTCCTTTCTTTATTAGGCAAACGAGTTCCTGTACAGTTAAAAATATTTTTAGCAGCTCTTGCTATTATTGATGATTTGGGAGCTGTTATAACTATTGCGATATTTTATACATCAAATTTAAATTTCACTTACTTGCTTTTTGGAATGGGAGCTTTAAGTACTGTTTGGTTAATGAATTGGCTAAAAGTAAAAAGAACAATATATTATGTTGTACCAGGCGTACTTCTTTGGTATTGCTTATTTAACTCAGGAATTCATGCAACAATTGCAGGAGTTTTAATGGCATTTAGTTTACCTCTGCATAAATTAGCTAAAATAGAGCATTTATTACATTATCCGGTTAATTTTATAATAATGCCTTTGTTTGCTCTTGCTAATACAGCTATAATACTTCCTTCAGAATTAAGTCATGCGTTTACTTCCACTATAAGCTTTGGCGTATTAGCGGGCCTGGTATTAGGTAAACCCTTTGGTATTTTTTTGTTTTCCTTTATTGCATCAAAATGCGGCATAGCTTCCTTGCCTTCAAAGACTTCTTATAAACAATTGTGGGGAATCGGCTTGTTGGGAGGAATAGGTTTTACAATGTCTATTTTCACAACTTCCCTCGCATATTCCCAGGAAAGCTTACAGGTAATATCTAAAGTTTCAATAATTGCCGCTTCCGTTATTGCAAGTGTCGTTGGTTATGCTTATTTATACTTATTGAAACCAGTCTCTTTTCCAAAAGTTACTTTGGAGGAAGACGGATCTACTGAGTTGGAAAATATTCCTGCAATTGGATAGCAAATTGTTGTAAAAGATGTTCAGTTATTAAGAAAAAATGAAATAGTCAGGACATAATTTTCTATATCCCTTTTGTAAATAATTATAATTTTTAAAAAATTCAAAGGTTAAGAAAAGAGGCTGTTACTCCCCGCTCCTTCTTTAACTAATGCTTTTTTGTTATTTATCTTAAAAAAAGCAATTCCCGATATTTTGGCAAAGTCCAGTCTTCATCTGCTACCAGCAATTCCAGCTTGTCGAGATTATAACGGATTTTGTCAAAATACTTTTCTTTCACTTCATTGCAGTATTTAATAGCTTTTTCACGGCTGTCGGTTATGGTATTACAAACTTTGCGGGCCTCAATCATACTGGTTACATCTTCACTTACAGCGCTTATCAGGTCTGAAAGTCTATGAAGTACCTTCTTTTGATTGTAATAAGCCTTCTCATCAAAACCCAGTTCCTTTAATCCTTTGATATTAGTAATTAACGAATTTTGATATTTTACCGCAGCTGGTAAAACGTAGTTTGTCGTTATTTCTCCCATTACCCTTGCTTCTATCTGTACCTTCTTTATATATTTTTCCAATTCTATTTCGTGCCGCGCTTCCAATTCATCATGTTGATAGACACCATTATGTTCAAAAAGCGCCTTTGCCTTGTCTGTTACCATTGCGTCTAAAGCAAGCGGTGTTGTTTTTACATTAGGCAATCCGCGTTTTTCTGCTTCCTGTGCCCATTCTTCACTGTACCCATCCCCTTCAAAAAGCACGTTTTTACTGTCTACTATATATCTTTGAATAGTATGCATTAAAGCTACTTCTCGCTTTTCACCTTTTTCTATTAAACCATCCACCTCTTTTTTAAAGTTTCTTAAAGTTTCTGCCATTATCGTGTTTAGCACTGTCATAGCATTAGCACAGTTAGCAGATGACCCTACGGCGCGAAACTCAAACTTATTACCCGTAAATGCAAAAGGAGATGTACGGTTACGGTCTGTATTATCAAGCAGCAATTCAGGAATGCTTCTGTGAAGGTCAAGTTTTAAGATAGCCTCATCCTGTTCGTCAAACTTTTCACCCACTCTTCCTTCCACCTCATTTAAGACTTTGGTCAGATACTCGCCAATAAACACCGAAATAATTGCAGGAGGAGCTTCATTTGCGCCCAGGCGGAAATCGTTGCCTGCGCTTGCTATCGAGGCCCGCATCACATCGGCATAGTCATGAACTGCTTTTATAGTATTTACAAAAAAGGTAAGAAACATGAGGTTTGTCTTTGGCGTTTTGCCAGGGGCAAGCAGGTTTATTCCTGTATCGGTGGCCATGCTCCAGTTATTGTGTTTACCGCTCCCGTTTATACCTGCAAAAGGCTTTTCGTGCAGCAATACGCGCAATCCGTGTCGTTTTGCTACCCTTGCCATGATGTCCATAAGAAGCGTATTGTGATCCACTGCAAGATTCGCTTCTTCAAATATGGGGGCACATTCAAACTGACTTGGAGCTACCTCATTATGACGTGTTCTTAAAGGAATGCCCAGTTTGTAACTCTCCGTTTCAAAATCGCGCATAAAAGAGTAAACTCTTTCAGGTATAGAACCAAAATAATGATCTTCCAATTGTTGCCCTTTAGCAGGAGAAGCTCCAAATACGGTCCTGTCGCAAAGCACGAGGTCTGGTCGTGCATTTGCAAGAGCTGCATCCACTACAAAATACTCCTGTTCCCAGCCAAGGGTTGGCGTAACTTTATTTACATTGCGGTCAAAATAATGACACACTTCCACTGCCGCCCTGTCAAGAGCAGCAAGAGCTTTTAATAAAGGCGCTTTATAGTCGAGACTCTGGCCGGTGTATGCAACAAATATAGTAGGGATACATAAAGTAAGCCCGTTTCCTATTTCCATGATAAACGGAGGAGAAGAAGGATCCCAGGCTGTATAGCCACGGGCTTCAAAAGTTGCCCTTAAGCCTCCGCTCGGGAAGGATGATGCATCGGGCTCCTGTTGTATTAATGCAGCGCCGTCAAATTCTTCTATAGCTGTTCCATCGCTTTTTAGCGTGAAAAAAGTATCATGTTTTTCAGCAGTTGTACCCGTTAACGGCTGAAACCAATGGGTAAAATGAGTAACTCCCTTGCTTTCTGCCCATGATCTGATGCCATTAGCTATCTGACTCGCAACCACTCTGTCTATTTTTTTGCCCCCTTTTATACTTGAAGCCAGGCTTTTGTATGCTTCATCACTCAGGTATTCCCTTGCGTTTTTAAGCGTAAAAACATTTTCCCCAAAAATGGCAGTAATTTTCATACTTGGTTTTAAGGCAAAATCACTTTCAGATAACTTATTTAAGTTTTCAAGAGCAGCGAATCTTAATGACATATTTTGATTACTTTTTTAATATTTTTTCAAAATCAAAGATTGTAAAGAACTGAAGAACTTTTACCAAGTTTTTTTGATACTTACATTTGTTCTTAATGCATTATCGTTTCGGCCATTTGTTCATCTCTATACCATCTTGAATCTTTCGGCTTTATTGCTACTTTTTTCAAACTTCTGACAATCTCTATAAATTTTTAAAATTACTTGATTTTATTGTCTTAATCATCATTATTAGCACAACTGCTATTCTTTTTGAAGAATTTGCAGTTGCAAAACCATATTTAGTGCAAAAAGGCTTTATTAAAACAATATATTGTATATCGTGAAATACAATAATATACAGGCGAAAGCATAAAATGACCTGCAAATAAAGTTTGTTTATAAAATCTTATAAAAAAAGTCGGTACTAAAAATAAAGAGAATAATAACTTAACTGCCTGGCTTTTGCCGTAAGATGTAAATCAAAAATTGTATTAATAACTGGTTTCATCTTAAGATTTCTGCAATTTATTTTATGTATGTGTTTTTGTCTAAACATACTGATGCAGTTCCTGCATTACTGCAGAACGTATTTTTTCAGGGCTGGAAGTAATTTACTTTACCTCCAGTTTGCCGAACTCACCTTCATTGGGCTTTTCGCCTTTGGCAATGGCTTTTACAATATTAAAAAACACAATGAATTTATTGGAAGATCCATCCCAATAGCTTGCTTCACTCGTCTCTACCTTTAATAAGGCCAATGCAGAATCTTCAAGCCCTTTTGGAAACCATGCTTTAACTACAGGCGACCATAGGTCTTTCATTTTGTCTTTGTCATGTATTAAAGTGCACTTGCCTTTTACATGCAGGTAAGTATTCTGACCGGGGTGAGAGTACATTAAATACACGGTATCGTCTTTTGATACATCACCTACTTTGCCTGAAAATTCATTTGTAAAAAACCATATATTACCCTGTTCATCTACCTGTATCGTTTGCATCGGACGGCTGTAAAGTGAGTCGTCTTTCTGAATAGTTGCAAACATGCAAATTTTCACTTCTTCAACCAGTTCAGTTAATTTTTTTACTGCTTCCTGATTTTCTAAATGATGTTGTACCATATTTTTAATAATTAATTTTGTAAGTAAATGCTGTCTCACAAGAAAACATACTACCCGCTCTTATTGTTTACATTTTTGTTTTTTTCCGGCAGATTAATAAATTGAAATTAAAATCAAGTTGTTGCCGCTTCATTATTTTTGCCTGCAAGCGCTGCAGGCAACGTCTCAATTTCTTTTGCTTCTCTTTTTATAATAAAAACGGCTGTATCATTGGGAACAATACCTCCTCCATATTCTAAAGCATATACTTTGGTAAACTCAGCGCCAAAATAAAGGATTATAGAAGTATAATATACCCAGGTCAGTATTATTATAACTGATGCCGCTGTACCATAAGTTGCCCCAAGGCTTGACTTGCCAAGGTAGTAGCCTATTCCTGCTTTACCTATTATAAATAAAACTGCAGTAAATGCTGCACCTAAAAAAGCATCCTTCCATTTAATTTTTCCATCTGGCAAAACTTTGAAAATGATGGCGAATAAAACACTTATAATTACAAAGATGATAATCAGGTTGAGCACATAAAAAATGTATACCGTAGTATGGGGGAAATAAAGTGTAAGCCGATCGCTAAGCAAATCCATTAAAGCACTGATAACTAAGGAAACAAGCAGCAGAAAACCAAGACTTACAATCAGAGAAAAAGAAAGGAGCCTGTTTATTAAAAATTTAATAATCCCTCTCTTCGGTTTAGCCCTCAAAGACCAGATATAATTTATAGAGTCCTGTATTTCTGTAAAAATACCTGTAGCGCCAATGACTAACACAACAGTTCCTACGACAGTTCCGATAATTCCTTTGTTGCCATGCTGGCTTTTTTTAATGATATCCTGGATTTGTACAGCAGCATCACTTCCGATAAGGTCCTTGATTTGACCGTATAACCTGCCCTGCACTGCCTCCCGACCGTAGAAGATAGCAGATAGTGATATAATAATAATTAACAGCGGACCAATAGCGAATATGGTATAGTACGACAATGAAGCGCCGAGCTTTATACAATTATCCTGGGTAAAAGCGCTGACAGTTCCTTTTATTAAATGAAGGAATTTTTTTAAAAACTTCATAATTTGGATTGATATTATACAATAGTAAGTTCATGCCAATAGACGATATTAAATCGCATTGGGGATTTTTTTACTCGCCTACTTACCTTTAAGTCAATCCATTATAAAAAGAAAAGACTTCTTCCGTGGTAGGGTTTTTTTGTAATTCTATTCAAAATAAATACATATTTAAATGAGAAGTCTGCTTTATATCATAGCCGTGATTTTAGTAATCGGGTGGTTACTCGGTGTTTTTGTATATAGTCTTTCCGGTTTAATTCACATTTTGCTGGTGTTAGCAATTATAGCCCTTATATTAGGCCTTATCCGAAGAGCTTAATTTTTTTTGTTCCGGAAAGAAACCTTTTATAACTAATCCGATCGCATATAGTTTTTTGTTTATAAAAGTGTACTTTTTAGTATAAAAAGAAACGTTTTACGGTCAATCAAAAATACACAGACAGCTTTCATTTATTACTTGTTAACGAGAATAAAAAAAATAAGAGCACTGCCTTTACAGTGCTCTTTAATAATGCTTTTCAAATAAAAAGTTTATGATTTAGCTGTCTTTTTTTGAATACTTTCAACATTATTCATAAAGTCTGAAAGCTTTCGATCTGCATATGGTCCATAAGCATCTATCAAAGTGCCTTTTAAGCCATCTGCGGTTTCTATTACATACATAATCGTATTATCATTGGGGTCAGACTGTCCTTCAAACCTAAAAAAATTGATTACATTTATTTGCTCGGGTTGATATATTTTTTCAGTTCTTAAAGATTTTAGTCCTTTGTCTGTTATCTTAAAATCATCATCGTAGCCATCTAATACCATTTTGTTTGTTAACAACGCCAAAGATTTCATATGAGGAATCTGGTCGTTGTTTTCCATAAAATCATTATTTTCTTCCATAGCATTTTTTGTTTTATATAAATTTAAATATAAAAGTTCTTGCCAGAAACATTAATCTGTAATAAAATTAAAAAAGTTTCTATGTATTACAAAAGCGCCGGTGATAATACCAGCGCTTCTTTTTAATGATAAACACGCTATACCTAACTAACTTTCTCGTGCAAATCGCGATATTTTTTAATTAAATCGTGAGAGGTCTTTAAGTCACTTTTCTGACTGGTAATCATTTGCCTTACTTCGGTGCTCATGTATGCATCCGACTCTAAAGCTGCTTCGTATGCCCTCTGTGCCACATCTTCTCCATATTCACACGAGCCTAATATACTCTCGCGATCCTTTCCTGTAATTGCAGCTTTCAGATCCATCCATACCCGGTATACCTTTCCGGAAACGGTTGTATCTGATGCTACATCACCTCCAAGGCTCTTTACGTGCTGTACAAGCTCTGCTTTATATTTTCGGCTTTGATCAGCCATTTCATTAAAAGTTGCAACTAAATCTACGTCTATATTTTGAGATTCTTTTGCAGCTCTTTCATAACCTACAATACGATCATTATTTATTCTTATAAGATCATTTAAGACACTTATCAATTCATCTTGATTTTCCATGTTAGTAAGTTTTAATTATTTGATTGAAGATGACATATTTTTTACTTATAAAAAAAGCAAGCCACTTTTTCTCTTAGTGTACCTGATCAATTTTTTCCATCTTCAGGCGTGGGTGCAAACGATTGCTATAGTTACATGGGCAAATATTTCCACTTTAGATTATTGAATTCCAACAGCTTATTTAGTATTTATTGTTAACATAATGAACACGTGAAAACTACCTTTTTATACTGCATATTTGCAATAACAAAAGTGACATTATTTTTAATTTATATTAAAGCCATATCTATGAACAAAATGTTATTATTGCTTTTATTGTGGGCCTGGGTTAGTAATGGAGTAAGCGGGCAAAGTATGGGCAGAACGTACAAAACCGCATTAGGCGTAAAGGTTTGGGACGGGGGCGGCATTTCCTTCAAGACATTCTTAGTGCCGAACAAAGCGGTAGAAGTAATTGGGTTTTTTTACCACAATGGATCAAGAATTACTGGTTTATACGAGATACACAAAAATATAGAGGGGGCCCGGGGATTAAAATGGTACGCGGGTCCGGGGGCACACATCGGCTTCTATAACTATAAAGGATATTACGGTGATAAAGCAGTTGCCGGTGTCGACGGAGTTTTAGGCCTTGATTTAAAAATTAATAAGGCGCCGTTAAACTTATCTGTAGACTGGCAGCCTTCATTTGAGTTTGCAGACAATCGCGGATTTTCCGGTAGCTGGGGAGGGGTTGGAATCAGGTACACTTTTTAAAAAAAAGGTGAGAAAACATATAAGTATTGATTAGCGTGTGATTGTAAGTTTTTACGGGGTTTGTTTACATTGCGTGATTTAAGATAGCAGAAATTCTTTAAATACTTTATAAACAGGCAACATTTTTACACTTTCCTTTTTCTTCTGCAAAATTGATTGTATGCTTTCGGGTCTTTCCACGGTTTCGCCTGTAACAAGTTCCACTGAATCATAAAACTTTACAGGGTGAGCAGTTTCGAGAATAATTCCTTTTGCAGAAGAATGTTGCAGAAGGTATTTTTCTAAACCTGCCAGGGCAACAGCTCCGTGTGGATCGAGGAGATAATTATGCTGACTAAGGGTGTTTTTCATCGTTGCTTTAGTTTCTTCGTCTGTGATGCTGTAGCTGGAGATTACGTTTTTTATTTGTGGATATTCATGTTTAAATAATTCAAGTATCCTTATAAAGTTACTGGGATTTCCTACATCCATTGCATTGGATAAGGTAGAGACGGCATGTTGAATTTGATAATTTCCTGTTTGCAGGTATTTGAAAACGGAGTCATTGGCATTAACGGCTGCTATAAAATGCTTTACCGGCAGCCCCGAAAGATGTGCAACAATGCCCGCACATATATTGCCAAAATTTCCACTGGGTACACAAATTACAGGCAAATTCTTTTTATCGGTCCATTGCTGCCAGGCATAGAAATAATAAAACTGCTGAGGCAGCCATCTTGCTACATTTATTGAATTAGCTGAAGTTAGAAATAATTGTTCATTCAATTTTTCGTCTGAAAATGCCTGTTTCACCATTTGCTGACAGTCATCGAAGTTTCCCTCTATCTCAATTGCAGTTATATTTTTGCCTAATGTTGTCAATTGCATTTCCTGCACGCTGCTTACTTTACCAGAAGGGTATAGAATAACGACATTTACACCTTCAACATTATAAAAGCCGCTTGCTACAGCGCCACCTGTATCTCCTGAGGTGGCAACAAGTACAGTCACAGGTTTATTGATGTCCTGAACAAAATATCCGAGACAACGGCTCATAAACCTTGCGCCTACGTCTTTAAAGGCAAGTGTAGGACCATGAAACAGTTCAAGTGAAAAAACGTTGTCTTTTATCTTTACCAGTGGAAAGTCGAAGTTGATAGTTTCTGCAACGATTTTTTTTAAAATAGCTGCCGGAATAGTATTGCCAACAAAGGGCTGTATAGCAGTAAAAGCTATCTCTTCTTTGGAATAATCATTAAGATGTTCAATAAATTTTGTCGGCAGTTTAGGAAGGCTTTCAGGAAAATATAACCCTTTATCAGGCGCCTGGCCTTTTATAGTGGCTTCTTTAAAATCTGCTTTCTGCGATTGTCTGTTAGTGCTGTAGTAAAGCATGAAAATATTTTAAAACAAAAAAAGAATTTCATTTATTATTATTCCGGCATTTAGCTCTTTGGTTGTAAAGACACAACCAACGACGCAAAGCCGAACCTTGGATGCCCTGCCGTAGTTCCTGCAGAACCATCAAATTAGCCCACGTTTGTGTATTCACAAACGTTTTATTCTGTCATTATCTGCACCCCGGTTTTGTTGATAGTAGTAACGTAAGTATAATAGCTTATTCCTATTTTTTCATATACTTCTTTCATCACAGCTTCAACGTCTTTTGCTATGGCTTCACTTGCGCTTAGCATAAAAATAGAAGGGCCGGAACCGGAAATTCCTCCGCCTAATGCTCCTGCATTTTTACATTTGGTTTTAACTTCATCAAAACCCGGAATAAGGATGCTTCTTACTGGTTCTATAATCACATCTTCGAGTGAACGGCCCACCAGAGCGAGGTCATTTTTTAATATACCTGCCACTAACCCGGCAATGTTTCCCCATTGTTTTATAGCATCTTTTAGCTGCACATCTTTTCTCAAAATCTGTCGTGCGTCAGAAGTTCTTACTTCAATCTGAGGATGAACGATAGTAACAAAAAAATCGGGTGCGGGAAGAGCGATAATGTCTAAAGGAAATATGGAACGTATTAGTGTTATACAGCCGTAAATGCAAGGCGCAATGTTATCAGCATGCTTTACCCCGCTGGCCACTTTTTCTCCAAACATGGCAAAGCGCACAAGGTCTTCTTTTGAAAAAATGTTTCCAAGCAAATGATTTGCACCTGCCACAGCTCCTGCGGCACTTGCGGCGCTCGACCCGATGCCACTGCCTGGTTTTATATTTTTTTGAATAGTAACTTCAAAACCAATATTATTCTCAATTTCCGCTAACATTTCAATCAATGGTGCGCCTGCTGTATTTTGTGACGGGTCCGTCGGAAGCTGGTAGCCATCTTTACTTATAATAGTTACTTTTTTTTCTTCAAGCAGTTTTACCTGCATTATGTCGTAAGGTTCTTCTAAACACATTCCCAAAACATCAAAACCACAGACCATATTAGCTACTGTGCCCGGGGCATGTACGGTAACCTGTTGCTGCGTAAATGAAGAAATAATGTGTTTTTTTTCTAATTCCATTTTTCAAATATATACCCCAAACCCCTAACCTGGACAAGCCAGAACCAAAGAGGCAAAAAAGAAAAGTTGAATTTTTTTAAAATCCCCTGAAAGCTAAGGTGGTATTCCTTTTCAGAGAAGGCTAAAAAATATCTTGCCATTTTTGGTTAAGTTTTAAGTTGTTAGATACTAAAGGGGCTTAAAAAAATACGCAAACAAACTTATAGATTTTCAATAAGCGAAGGCAAAGTTTGAAAGTCTCTTCTCCCTTTAGGGCCGGGGCTCATCTGCCTGCGCGGATGATGTCGGCGAAAACACCTGATGCTGTCACCTCAGCGCCTGCGCCTGCGCCCTTTACTACAAGGGGTTGATCCACATAACGGTTGGTATAGAATAATACTACGTTGTCTTTTCCGTATAAATGATACAAATCGTGCTGGGGAGGTATTTGCTGCAAGCCAACTGAGGCTTTTGCATTGTTGTAAGTTGCTACAAATTTTAATTTATTACCTGCCTTAGCCGCTTCCAAGTATAATGCTGAAAAGTGTGCTTCGTGGTTGGCCATTTCTTTATAAAAATCTTCAACACTTCCCTTCATACATGAGGGCGGCATAAATGAATGATTTGTTATATCTTCCATCTCAAGTTTTTCACCTGATTCTCTTGCAAGAATCATAATCTTACGCATCACATCTGTTCCGCTAAGATCAAGTCGCGGGTCGGGTTCGGTATAGCCTTCGTCTTGCGCTTGTTTTACAACCTCTGCAAAAGATTTTGTACCATTATAATGATTAAAAACAAAGTTGAGCGTACCGCTTAATACAGCTTCAATTCTGTTTACCTGGTCGCCACTTCTTAGCAGGTCGTTCAGGCTGCCAATTACGGGCAGGCCTGCACCTACATTGGTTTCAAAAAGAAACTGTGCATTGTACTCTTTTGCAAGGTCTTTCAGCTTCTTATAATATTGATATGGAGAAGAACAGGCAATTTTGTTGCAGGCAACAACGGAAACACTTCTCTGTAAAAGACTGCTGTAAGAATGAGCTATCTGTTCGTTTGCCGTTACATCTGCAAAAACTGCATTGCGAAAGTTTTTTGATTGTATGTTTTCAACAAAGTGCTCTATATACATTGGTTCGCCTTGCTGTATTTTGTCTTTCCATGTCTGCAGGTCTATGCCTTCATCATTAAAATACATTTTCCGGCTGTTTGCAATACCTACGACTTTTATCTGCAGCCGCAAATGCTCCTGCAGGTAAGCCTGCTGCTGCTGAAGCTGTGCCAGCAATTTGCTTCCGACGTTTCCGACTCCTACTACAAACAAGTGAAGCTGTTTATAAGTTGTTTCAAAAAATTCTTCATGCAAAACGTTGATAGCTTTTTTTACATCCTTTCTTGCGATAACTGCAGAAATATTTCTTTCAGATGAGCCCTGGGCAATAGCACGAACATTGACACCGTTGCGTCCGAGAGCGCCAAACATTTTTCCGCTGATGCCCGGGTGATTTTTCATATTATCACCTACCAGTGCAATAATGGATAAATTTCCTTCTATAACAAGCGGCTCAACTTTCCCTGTTTCAATCTCATAAGAAAAAGTTTTGTCTATTGATTGTTTGGCAACATCTGCGTTGCGCTGGTCGATTCCTACGCATATAGAATGTTCTGAAGAACCCTGGGTAATAAGGATAACATTTATTTTTTCCTGTGCAAGCGCCTCAAAAAGTCTTTTTGAAAAACCTGGAATCCCTATCATTCCGCTGCCTTCGAGGCTAAGCAGTACAATTTCATTTACACTAGAGATTCCTCTTATATTTTTTTCTTTTCTAACAGAAAAGTTTTCTATCAAAGTTCCTTCATCTTCAGGGCAAAAAGTATTTTTTATCCATACGGCAATTTCTTTTTTCATAACCGGTTGTATGGTAGGAGGATAAATAACTTTAGCGCCAAAGTGAGAAAGCTCCATAGCTTCCTGGTAAGAAATACGGGAAATTACCTTTGCTGTTGGAACAAGACGCGGATCAGCAGTCATCATTCCTGAAACGTCGGTCCAGATTTCTAAGTTCTCAGCGTTGATTGCCGCAGCTATAATTGCCGCCGTATAATCGGAACCGCCTCTGCCTAAAGTAGTGGTTCTTTTATTGCCATCGTAAGCTATGAAACCAGGAACAACAGTTATTGCATGATTATTCTTTGAGAAATATTCATAGACCTGCTTATTTGTTGTCGCAAAATCGATGGCCGCAGAAGTATGATTGCTGTCGGTAGTGATAATATCTCTCGCATCTTTCCACCCGGCATCTATACCCAATGATAAAAGGCGTGATACAAGGATTTGAGAAGACAATAGTTCGCCATAACTCACTATGCGGTCTTTGGTATTTAACGATAACTCCTTCAGTAAAAAGATACCGTTAAATATATCTTCAAGCTCATTGCATTGTGTTTTTACATGACTAAGTATTCTGCTTTGCTGTGTCACGGGAATCAACGCCTTTACCGTTTCTATGTGCCTCGATTCTACCTCGTGCAATTTGTTTTTATAATCTTCATTACCGGCAGCGGCCATAGTACCGCCATCGAGTAAAATATCTGTAATGCCCCCGAGAGCAGACACCACTGTAATTACCTTTTTTTCTGCTGCCCTTTGCTGAATAATGTTAACCACCTTTTCGATATTTTCTGCGTTTGAAACAGAACTGCCGCCAAATTTTAATACTTGCATGAACCGTGTTTTAAATAAAATGAATTGTGAGAGAAAAAACCGTAAGATTTTTTTTGCAGCTAAAAGCCCGAAGGGTAATATGGTACAGTACAACCCTTAAAGGGTTGTAATAATGGCAATAATAATAACAGGTACATAACCTGAAGTAATACCATTCGTTTTAAGATAAAAAATATACGCGGGTAAGTGTAACAACAATAAAAATTTTCGCGGCTAAGGTAATGAAAAATTTTAATCGGCAGTTATATAATAATTGTTTAAAACATAAATAGGCCGGGTGGCTAAAAATTGAACTTTTTTTGACACTTGCAGTTCGTGTAAGTAATTACAGATATTTTTAAACCGATTGCCTGTGAAAGCCTCAGGCTCGATTGGTTTATCAAACAGGTCGTGCATTAAGTAACGTAATACAGTTTGTAATGCGCCAGGCTTAAAAAAACACCAAAGGCTCCGCTAACTGGAAAGGGAAAAGGATAAATTGAGTAAAAACGAAGGCAAATGTTATTTTGTTTTTACTAAGTGGTAAAGGTTTAGCGGAATTCGTGGGTAAAAATTTCTATTGAAACTCTTTTACCAGAAATATCCCCGATATAGTTTTTATGACTAAAGTTACAATCTTGTTTTCCTGATAGCAGAACGAAAGTTTGCAGCAAGTCCTTGTTTGAATTTCGAAAACTGGAAATAGCAGAGAATAAATTTAGAAGTATGCTAAATGTCCTGAAAATTATTCTTTCACTCTTACTAATACCATTCGGTCTGAACCCCTGTTTCTTCCTGTGCAACTATCATTTATGACATCAAAACGCATTGCAGTATCTGCCGTAAAAGTAAGTTTATAGCTCCCTTTGATATCAGAACAAGCGGTCATCTTATCATTTTCAAATGTAAGAACACGGTCTTTAAAACTGTACGTTCCCTTCGTGAACATATCTTTATTAGAATATCCTTCGTAAGTATCGTCTGCCTTGAAAACTGCAGTAAAAATTGTATCTTTTTGCAGCTTTGTTTGCCATCTTCCAACAATGAGGGAGCTTTTATTTGTACAGGCAGCAAAAATTAAAGTGACGGATGAAATAAGGAGCTTTTTCATACTTTACTTATAAATTTTAAGTTTATAAAGTGGATTGTGTATGTAAAATATTGTTTGATATATATTAATTGGAATGACGACATCGACAATGGATAATGATATAAAAGTTTTTACGCTTCATTTATTGTTTATCTACGCTTCTTTATTATACTTCCGACCCCGGTTAAAACAATTTATTTTATATAAAATTTCTTACGGCAATTTTTTTTGTACAATGAAAATATAAAGAGGTTGTTCCCCCAAACAACCTCATTTATATTCATCCTCCATTAATAAAAACAAAGGAATATTTGATGAACAATTTTATTTACTGTTTTACAATTTTCTTTGTTGCTATTAAAACGTTATCTGCATTATATACTGCAGCTATGTATGTGCCTTTAGTAAACTTTTCTACAGGCAAAACGACCTGGTTGCTTCCTTTGAAAAACTATAATTTCTTCCAAAAACCTGCTTTCCGTTCATGGCAAATAAAACAATTCTTGCTTGATGGTCTTTAGCGGCAGTTATTTGTAAGGTAGCATTTCCGGCAGTTGGATTGGGATACAGTTCACATTTGGTAATGTAAGCTTGCGCTATCTTATAATGAAGACCTCTTTGTTCTGATGAGTTGTTTCCTGCCGCTGTAGTCATATTAGCAGTAATTGTAAAATCAGTCACTACAAGCTGTCCGTCAGGATTAGTAATAATCAATAAGTATTGTCCTGCAGGCTTGTTTGTAGTGTTAAGAGTGAACGAGATTTTAGTCGGGCTGATAAACTTTATATTGCTTACAATTATATTTTCTGTTGACTTTACCGAAAGCCGGTTATAACCTGGGCCTCCAACATCTTTTCCCGGGTCGAAAAATCCGGAAATTATTAACTGATTCTCCTTCAAGTGTTATAGTAGTATCAGCTCTGTTAGACAAAGTTCCAACGGCAGCAGGAGTGGCAGGCGGAGGCGCTTTAAACTGTACTGCACGCACACCATAGCAGTGCCAGGTTGTTGACAAGAAAGGTGTCTAAAGCCGCATATCCTTTGGGAGAAGTGCCGGTGAACTGGTAGAAGTCTTTGATTAAATGCGACTGATCGAAATAATCAAACCGGTATGTTATGTCGACCCAGGATGCATGAGGATGATTCCTAAGAAATTTTTGTACAGCGCTAAAATGTATCATCCGGCTATAGAATTTTGGTGATATACCTGCTTTTTCAGTGAACTGCCTGGCAAGAGCCTGGCGACTGATACCGAGCTTCCCAGCAATTTGTTCAATAGGAATCCTGCCCTTATGTTGCCTGATCAACTGAACCGCTAATTGAGTGGTGTTTGGATGATTGAACCTGCGATAAAAATACCTGCTGAAAAAACTTTCCACAAGTGCAATACGTTCTCCGGGAAGGGCTTCCATAAGTTGTTCCCTGAGCAACCGTACAGGTTTGCTTCCTATAAAGGACTGCAGCTCTGTTATCTGTCCAACCACATCTGGCATGCAAGATTTCAGTATAGTATGAAGGGATCCAGCTTTGAAGAACACCCCTAAACTACCTGAACAACCTTCTGTAATTACCCTCCACGGAACGAGCGGCTGAATAAATAGATACACTTCTGGCAGCAATGCAGGGGTATTGCCTAAAATAAATTTTTGAGCTACGGGTTGATATGTTATGACCAGGCCTTCAGCACCGTTTGGTGTAATAAGGTGCGCCATCGGATAAGTGTCAGAAGCATCTGACTCTAATGTAAATATTTTTTCTATAAAAGGCCTCAGATGTAATGAAGGAGTATATTCCTGGTAATGCATAGTTGTAAAAATTGGAAACACCTGTTAAAAAGATTTTTTATCAATATCCGGCAAGGCAAAATTGTTGACAAGGAAGGTGTCTAAAGCAGTATATCCTTTGGGAGAAGTGCCGGTGAATTGGTAAAAATCTTTGATCAGGTGCGACTGATCGAAATAGTCAAATCTATATGTTATGTCGAGCCAGGAGGCATGAGGATGGCTGTTAAGAAACTTTTGTACTGTATTAAAATGTATCAACCGGCTATATTGCTTTGGTGATACACCTACTTTTCCCGCAAATTGCCTGGCAACGGCCTGTCGGCTAATCCCTAACTTACCAGCCATTTTTTCAATAGGAATCATACCATTGTGTTGCCGGATGAGTTGTATAGCGTGGCGGATAGTATTTTGATGATGAGGCAGATTGCAAAAATAGCGGCTGAAAAAATTTTCTGCTAACGCAATACGTTCTCCCGGGAGAGCTTTCACAAGTTGTTCCCTCAGTATCCTCACTGGTCTGCTTCCAAGGAACGCCTGCAACTCTATTACCTGCCCAATTATGTTTGCTGCATCAGATTTTAATACGCTATATAAAGATCCTGCCCTAAAAAATACGCCTAAAATTGCTGAACAGCCTTCAGTAATAACCTTCCACGGCGAATGCAGTTGCATAAGAATATACACTTCCGGCAAAACAGTTAATCGGTTGTTTAAAATAAACTTTTGAGCTACCGGCTGATATGTTAATATAATTGCTTCGGCCCCGTTTGGAGTAATAAGATGCTCCATGGGATAAGTGTCAGAAGCATCTGATTCCAATGTCCAAAACTTATCGATAAACGGCCTTAAATGTAACGACGGAGTATATTCCTGGTAACGCATAAATTATTGTTACTTTACCTTTGATAGCTGAACCAAGCTTACAAAAAACACAGTGGTTTTATTCCCTGCTGTAAGATAATAACTGGCGCAGTAATTCACAAGAGAAACAGGTTAAATAATTTACTTTCTTTTGCTTATGCTTTCTTCTCTTTATATTGTATTGCTAAACGTGAAAAAGATAAGCTGATATGTCTTAAAGATTTCCCTTTATAGGTTTAGATTGCGTAGCTATTTCAATAGTTTCATTAGTGGCTGCAGCCGGAACAGGATGAGTAAGCAAAAACACATCGACCGAAATTTCTTTATGCCAAATAGAACTTTAAAGCATACAACGCAACTAACCATCCTAAAAATTATACTGATGAAAGTATCTGAAAAGCTGATTCTTTTGATAGTAACCTCAACATTTCTTCTATCAACTTCTGCTCAATCGTCCGTTTCCCCTTTCGATACTACCAATTACGGGAAAAATCCGAAAGTTGGCCGATATGTAAAGACACGGGGGTTCAACATGTATTATGAAACTTATGGCAGCGGAAAACCATTGCTTATCATTCATGGTAACGGAGGTTCTATAAACAATTTTCTTTACCAGATACCTTATTTTTCCAGGACTTATAAAGTTATCCTCGCCGATAGCAGGGCACAGGGAAAATCTATTGATACAAAAGATTCCCTCAGTTATGAAATGATGGCCGACGACCTTAATGCGTTGTTGGATAGTCTCCGACTTGATTCATGTTATGTAATAGGCTGGAGTGATGGAGGAATAAATGGATTGCTTCTCGCCATGCGACATCCGGATAAAGTAGAAAAGCTTGCTGTAACCGGCGCAAACCTTTGGCCCGATACCACGGCTGTAGATCCTTCTGTTTACAAGATGGTTATAAGGATTAATGATTCATTATCACAGGTAAAACAGACGCCTGCCACTAAGCACACACGGAAACTAATGCATTTACTTTCCTACGAGCCGCATATAACTACAGAACAACTACACACAATTCGCTGTCCTGTATTAGTCATAGGTGGTGATCACGATGTGTTATTGCCAAAGCACACCTTGCTGATTGCTGAATCTATTCCAAAATCTTATTTATGGATTTTGCCGAATTCCGGTCATTCAACTCCTATTTTTTATAAGGAGCAATTTAATGCCGTGGTTGCTGATTTTTTTAATAAGCCATACCGGACAATAGAAGGTGAAGGACGATTTCAATAGCTGTAAATTTTTATTTTCCTGCTGTATCTCCTTTCTGAATTTCTTATGCGGAATAAGAAAAAGCATTTGCACAGGTTAGTGACAAAGCTGTGTGCTAAAACATTTTGCAATTGTGCATATTTTCTTTGCTTTCAGCATGAAAATAAAGATTTTATATAAATAATCATCTGTTTTACTTTCATACTAATTGTAAAACTTATATTGCATTTTGTAAATAATCGCTGATTTTTTTATATTATTTAATAATTTGTAACTCATTATGACATCTGAAACAATAATTGCTAACAGGCACATATCGTACGAAAAGATACCAACGATTATATATAACAATGCAGAGCAGCCATCCATAGCTGTGGCCAGAGAAATAGCAGACATTATTATCCAGGTAAATGCACAGGGAAGAAATGCAGTGCTGGGATTAGCAACGGGGTCTACGCCAAAAAAAGTATATAAAGAATTGATAAGGCTTCATACAGAGGAAGGACTTACTTTTAAAAACGTAGTAACATTTAATTTGGATGAATACTATCCTTTGGAGCAGGAAGCTATGCAAAGCTACCGCCGGTATATGAAGGAAAACCTTTTCGATTATATTGATATTGTTCCCCAAAATTGTCACGTACCAGACGGAACTGTACCGCAGGAACTGGTAAAAGTATACTGTGACAATTACGAAAGAAAAATAGAGGAAGCAGGAGGTCTTGATTTTCAGTTGCTGGGCATTGGAAGCAACGGCCACATAGGCTTCAACGAACCGGGTTCACATATCAATTCTATCACCCGTCTTATTACGCTCGATTTTGTAACCCGCGCTGATGCAACATCTGAATTCGGGGCGCTTGCCAATGTGCCGAAAAAAGCAATTACGATGGGCGTAAGCACTATTTTAAAAGCAAAACGAATTGTATTGCTTGCTTTGGGCGAACACAAGGCGCAGATCATTAATAAAGCAGTGGAAGGTCCTGTCACCGAATTCGTTCCTGCATCTTATTTGCAAGGGCATAGCAATACCCTCGTAGTTATTGATGAAGCCGCTTCTGCCGAGTTAACGCGCCGGAAAGCCCCTTGGCTGATAGAAAATGTATTGTGGGATGCCTCGATGATTAAAAAAGCGGTTATCCACCTGGCGCTTGCTATACGCAAACCCATTTTGAAGCTTACAAATAATGACTACAATGAAAACGGGTTGAGTGAGTTGCTGGCTCTATATGGCCAGGCCTATGATATCAATATAAAAGTTTTTAACTGGCTTCAGCATACAATAACAGGATGGCCCGGCGGCAAGCCAAATGCTGACGATAAAAACAGGCCTGAACGCGCTTTCCCTGCAAGAAAAAGAGTATTGATTTTCAGTCCGCATCCCGATGACGACATTATTTCTATGGGCGGCACTTTTCAGCGCCTGGTAGACCAGGGGCACGAGGTGCATGTTGCCTACCAGGTGTCGGGAAACATAGCAGTTGCAGATGACGAAGCATTACGTTTCATAGAATTTGTGGTGGATTTTAATAAAGAATTTAACATTGAAAGAAATGAAGTAATCAATATCTACCGGCAGGCAGCAGAGTTTTTAAAAAGGAAGGAAAGCGGCGAACCTGACTCTAAAGAACTGCGTTATATAAAAGGGATCATCAGAAGAGGGGAAGCAAAAAATACGTGTCGGTTTGTAGGAGTTCCACCAGAAAATATACATTTTTTAAATCTTCCTTTTTATGAAACCGGCCAGGTTGAAAAAAAGCCATTAAGCGAGCAGGATTACAGGATTGTAATGGATGTTATTGAAAAAGTAAAACCTCACCAGATATATGCTGCAGGAGATTTAGCAGATCCTCATGGAACTCACAAAGTTTGTCTGGATTCGATATTTGAAGCAGTCAGAAGATTAAAAAACGAAGAATTTATAAAAGACTGCCGGGTTTGGCTGTATAAGGGCGCGTGGGCAGAATGGGATATTGACCTGATAGAAATGGCGGTGCCAATGAGTCCTGATGAGGTGCAAAAAAAGAAATTCGGCATTTTCAAACATCAGTCTCAAAAAGATGGAGTAGTCTTTCAGGGAAGCGACTCAAGAGAATTCTGGAAAAGATCTGAAGACAGAAACAGGGCGACGGCAGAATTATACAACAGTTTAGGCCTTGCAGAATATGCAGCTATGGAAGCATTCGTAAGATGGAAGTTTTGATTAACAGAGGCCGGAAAAGGTATTGGAGATAAAAGAAGAAAGAATGATTCCTTTGAATTTATTGCTTCTGCTTCTCCATACATTGGTTAACATATCGCTGGTCTTAACAGGTTGTTTTGAGCAATCAACATCTTGCAACTTTGTACAATCTTTTTTATTAGAGCAGCCGGAAAGTATGTAGCTATAAATGATTTAGGTAATTTATATTAAAGCTGATTCTTGTTTTAAAATTATGCCTTTTCAACAGAATATGCCTTGCCGGTAATTTTGCCTGTAGTTACTGTTTTAACTACATTTGATGTTACAAAATTTCTTCATGCAAATTTTTTTTAGCTACAATAAAAATTTAGTTATACAGGCGCTTCGTTATCATTTTATCAGCCGGCTCGAAGTAAGACTTTTAATGATAGTGGTAAACCTGTTTGCAATTTTTGCAGCAGTATTATTCTATTTTCACAAAGTTTCGCCCCTGGCATTTTTGCTCAGCTCTTTGTTATGGATAATTTTAATGATTTCTTTCTGGTTTATTTTACCAAATACTGTTTATAAAAAAGCCTCCACCTTCAAAGATACTTTTAAAATGACCTTTGGAGAGCACCGGGTACGATTGGAAAATGAACGGGGATATACCGAATGGAACTGGGAAAAGTTTTCAACTTTCATTGAAAGCCCTCACTTTATTCATTTATATTTCGACAGCAAATCTTTTTTTCTTGTACCAAAGGCTGCCGTTGAAAAAAACGAAAATCTTAATACGCTTAGAAAATTATTGAAAGAAAAAATTGTAAAAAGAAAGTAATTATAACTGCTTTTCCATATTATAATGCGGAATATTTAATTCTAAAAAATCTTTACCAACAATTTGATAACCGAGTTTTTCATAAAATCCGGTAGCGGTTTTACGGGCATGCATTATAATTTTTTTATTGCCTCTGTCCCTGGCAATATTTTCGGCAAATTGCATCAGCACCCTGCCGATACCCTTGCCTTGTAACCCTGCTTTTACAGCCATTTGTCTAAGTTGCACTGTATCGGGCGCAACCTGAATAAGCATGCAACATCCCAACATTTCATCATCTTCATAAGCTGCAATCAGCAGATTGTCTTTTTCTTTTTCAAGATCTTCCTGCGAAAAGCTCAGGCCTAATGGCTTGCGCAAAATTTGGGTGCGCAAATCCACCATCTGTTTATATTCGCTGCTACCGTAATCAATAATTTTTAATGGCATAACCGTATTTGCTTACAATTTAATTAATCATTACAAAAATATCATTTATAGCTTGTAAAAAAAGAAGAATGTCATAAAAAAATAACTTATACATAATTATGAGGAAAACAGGTATCCTAATAATAATTCTGATGTATGAGATAATCAAATAAATAAAGTGGCATGACAAAAATAATTAAATGAAAACACTGCTCGAAATAAAAACATTATATGCAAAATCAGTATGAGATGTAATCAACTTTATTCTTGCAATAAAGAGAGAAAAATTTGTTTCCTATTTTCACGTAACAACTGTTTTTAAATAAAAGTGAGGTATTTCCTTGCTTATTTACCAAAAATTATATTTTTGCATCCGTAACTAAACTTTATAACAATGTCAGACATCGCAACAAGAGTTAAAAAAATAATTGTTGACAAACTTGGGGTAGACGAAGCTGAAGTAACCAATGAGGCCTCTTTTACCAATGACCTGGGTGCCGACTCCTTAGACACCGTAGAATTAATAATGGAATTTGAAAAGGAATTTAATATTTCTATTCCGGATGAGCAGGCTGAAACAATTACAACAGTAGGTCAGGCTGTTTCGTACCTGGAAGAGCACGCTAAATAACAGGAATTTTTCTTTTATTAGCAGATAATTTCAATCCGCCTCGCATGTTGCGTTTAGCTGCTGTAGGGCGGATTTATCACTTTACAATTTTTTACGGGCTTGCATATGGAATTAAAAAGAGTTGTCGTAACAGGTATTGGCGCTTTAACACCTTTGGGAAATAATCCTGAGGATTATTGGAATAGTTTAATAAACGGTGTTTCAGGAGCTGATTTAATAACACTGTTTGATGCATCTAAATTTAAAACCAGGTTTGCCTGTGAAATAAAGAACTTTGAACCTACTGACTTTCTCGAAAAAAAAGAAGCACGGAAAATTGACAGGTTTTCACAAATAGCGATTGTAGCCAGCGATCAGGCCGTCCTTGATGCCAAAATCGACAAAGATGCAATAAACCCTGATCGGGTAGGTGTAATATTTGGAAGCGGCATTGGTGGAATTACGACATTTCAGAATGAAGTAGCTGAATTTGCAAGAGGAGACGGAACTCCCCGTTTTAATCCTTTTTTCATTCCCAAGATGATTTTAGATATTGCCGCAGGTCAAATATCTATGCGCCATGGTTTTCGTGGTCCTAATTTCGCTGTAGTAAGCGCCTGTGCTTCCTCAACAAATGCAATTATCGACGCTTTTTCTTATATCAGAACCGGGAAATCTGATATTATTTTAACGGGCGGGAGCGAGAGTGTTATATGCGAAGCAGGCGTTGGCGGATTTAACGCCATGAAGGCGCTTAGCGAAAGAAATGATGAATACAAAACCGCCAGCCGGCCTTACGACAAAGACCGCGATGGTTTTGTAATGGGAGAGGGAGCAGGTGTGCTGGTTTTAGAAGAACTGCAACACGCCCTTGCACGCGGAGTACATATATATTGTGAAATAGCAGGAGGAGGAGCAACTGCAGATGCCTACCATATAACTGCTCCGCATCCTGAAGGTTTAGGTGCGAAAAATGTAATGCTGGCTGCATTGGAAGATGCCGGCATGAAACCCGGAGATATAGATTATATAAATACTCATGGCACTTCCACACCCTTAGGCGACGGGGCAGAAGTTAAAGCTATTTTACACGTTTTTGGCGAAGACGCCTATAGGCTTAATATCAGTTCTACCAAAAGCATGACCGGCCATTGCCTGGGCGCTGCCGGTGTTATAGAAGCTATTGCCTGTATTAAAAGTATAGTACATGGTATAGTTCCGCCAACCATCAATCATTTTACAGATGATCCTGACCTTGATCCGAATTTAAATTTTACCTTCAACAAAGCGCAGGAGCGAACTGTAAATGCTGCCTTAAGTAATACATTTGGATTTGGCGGCCACAATGCTGCAGTTATTGTAAAAAAATATGTAGCTTGACAAAGTGGAAATAATTGACCGATTTTTAGGCCGGAAAAAAAATGTTTATTCTTTGCAGAAGCAATTAGAAAATGTTTTGGGAATTAAGACCCGGAATATTTTGTTGTATACCGCTGCGCTAAGCCACAGATCAGTAAAAGAAAATGCTGATGAAAATAATGAACGGCTCGAATACCTTGGTGATGCCGTTTTAAGTTCTATCGTAGCTGATTATCTTTTTAAAAAATATCCCTACAAAGGTGAAGGCTTTCTTACAGAGATGCGGAGCAAGATGGTAAACCGCCAGCAACTGAATGATCTGGCTATTAAGATAGGTCTTAAAAAAATAGCTTTTTACAACAAAATCGATGGTTCACTCAAAGGCAGCCAGATATTTGGTAATACCCTTGAAGCTTTAATAGGCGCTTATTATCTCGACAAGGGCTACCGGAAGACACAAAAGTGGGTAACGAAGCACATGATAATACCTCACCTGTATGTAGATGATCTGGAACTTATAGATATAAATTTAAAAAACAAGCTGATAGGATGGGCGACCAAAAATGTAAAGTTACTGGAGTTTCAAACCATTACTGAAAAGCTTGAAAACAATCGCAGGGTATTTACCATTGCAGTGGTATTAGACGGTGAGCAGCTTGCTGTAGGAAAAGGATACAACAAAAAAGAAGCCAGCCAGGTAGCCGCACAATTGGCCATTGAGAAATTAGGTTTGTGACTGTTATTCTATTTCAATAGAAGCTATTTCTTCATTCTGAACATTTTCATCTTTCTCAGCAATGAGCGGCTAACTGTTTAAAACTTTATGATTATTAAGGATACTGCCATTTTTAAAAATGACTTTTACCAATTGATATCCCATGCCTGTTTCAGGAAGTTTGGTTAGTTGCTTTGTAAATTTAACAGGTAGTTGAATTGTGTGCATTACTCCCATTTTCTTTGAGTACTGGAGGTGTGTCTTGAAGTTCCTTTATCAAAAAAAACTTCTCTGCCTCCGCCTTTTTTACCAAAGTTTGCTTCAACGTTTCCTTTCTGTAAAGTATCACTTATATTTGGCTGAATATAAAACGCAATGCGAAAAGCATGCTTGTTTGCCCCGCATAACTTTTTCGATAGTTAAATAACCTGCTGTCCGCTCCACAATAAACATCCGTCGCCATAACTAAGGAACCTGAAATCATTATTCAAAGCAAACTGATAAATTTTTTTCCAGTCATTTCCAACAATTGCAGCAATCAGCAGGAGCAAAGTGGATTGCGGCTGATGAAAATTTGTAATAATGCCTTTTGCAACTCTAAGGGGATATCCAGGTGCAATAAGAATTTGTGTTTTGGTGATTAGCCTTGTCAATCGGTTTTTTACCATCCATGTATATAAGCTTGTTAAAGCATTTTTTGCTGAAATATTATCATTTTCTATTTCATACGGATCCCATTGACGAACAGTTATTTCATCAATTGCGGCAGTTGGTTGTGCCATTAGTTTTATCCCCATCCAGTAAAGGCTTTCGATAGTTCTGAGGGAGGTAGTGCCGACAGCAACAATGGATTTGTCTAAATAATGAATAAGATTATCGATGGCATCAGCAGAAACTTCTATAAACTCTGCATGCATTTCGTGTTCTTCTATTTTTTCGCTTTTAACCGGCTTAAAAGTGCCGGCGCCTACATGCAGCGTCACAAATTCCTTTTGAATATTTTTTGCTGATAATTTTTCAAAAACAGCATTAGTAAAATGAAGCCCGGCAGTCGGCGCAGCAACAGAGCCATCATATTTTGCATAAACCGTTTGATACCTGCTTTTGTCCTCTTCACCCGCGTGCCGGTGAAGATAAGGCGGCAAGGGAATAAAACCTGCAATGTGCAACACTTCTGCAAAAGATAGTTCTGCAGGCTGCCAGGCCAGGTCAATAACAAAACAATCACTCAGCTTGCTAACTATTGCTGCTTCTGCAGTCACTTCTCCTTCAGCTCTCCATGCAGTCTTTTTTAGTACCATTCCGTGTTTCCATTTACTTGCTCCGCCAATCAGGCATTTCCACCTCACTTTTCCTTTTTGGAGCATAGCTGTTGAAATGTCAACGTATTTGTCATCCGGTTCTAGGCAGAAAATTTCGATAACTCCGCCGGTTGGTTTCTGAAATAACAAACGTGCTTCGACCACTTTCGTATTATTAAAAATCAATAACGTTTCTTCCGGAAGAAATTCGTCAAGGTTACTATAATGAGTGGTGGAAATATTTCCATTTCGATACACAAGCAGCTTGCTTTTGTCCCTTTCCTGCAATGGGTACGCGGCAATCTTTTCTTGCGGAAGGTTATAAGTGAAATCAGAAATTGACAGGTTTTTGGGATGCATGAGCTATTGAACGGGCAAATGTAATTATTGTAACAGAGAAAAACAGCAGGCAAGTTACAACCCCGACAAAGATAATTTTTCAGGCTTAGGCTCATTTTCAATTTTATTTAGCTACTGCGAAAATGTCGTCATTTTCCTAATATTGCATTCGAATTTGTCATCTCATCCATCATCTGTCACCTCTCCCCATGACCAACAGGCAATTATTTCTAAGACACGTAGCTCAAACTTCTCCTGCGCCTATAGGATTGGAAATAGTAAAAGCATCGGGCATAAAAATGTGGGATGTGAACGGCAAAGAATATATTGATTTAATATCAGGCTTCAGTGTTTGTAATATCGGCCATAGCCATCCCGAGGTCATAAAAGCAGTTAAGGAGCAGGCAGAGCAGTACATGCATCTGATAGTTTACGGTGAATTTATCGAAACTCCGCAGGTAGCTTATGCAAAAATGCTTACTGACCATCTGCCTGCTTCTTTAAACAGTGTATACTTTACCAACAGCGGGGCTGAAGCAACCGAAGGCGCCATGAAGTTGGCAAAAAGAGTAACCGGAAGATCTAAAATAATTGCCTGCAACAAAGCTTATCATGGAAGCACCCAGGGGGCATTGAGTATCATTGGAGATGAATACTGGAGAAATGCCTTCAGGCCTTTATTGCCCGATATTTATCATTATGATTACAATAGTGAAGAATTGATAAAGGCTATCGACAGCAATACTGCTTGTGTGATTGCAGAAACGGTACAGGCAGAAAGTGGCGTAAATAAGCCATTGCCGGGATGGCTGAAAGCCCTGAAGCAAAAATGTGAGGAGCATAACGCTTTATTAATTTTAGATGAAATACAGGCAGGCTTTGGCAGAACAGGAAGTTTATGGGCTTTTGAACAATATGATGCAGTTCCTGACATACTGCTGCTTGGAAAAGCTTTGGGAGGCGGTATGCCCCTCGGTGCCTTTATAGCCGATATAAAACTAATGAACACTTTAACCAGCAATCCTGTTCTTGGTCATATAACAACTTTTGGCGGCCACCCTGTAAGCTGTGCGGCAGGTATGACGGCTATGAAAGTTCTGCTTCAAAATAAGTGGACGGAAGAGGTGAAGATGAAAGTAAAGTTGTTCCTGAGCCTGCTTCGACACAAAAAAATAAATGTTGTACGCTCGGCCGGTTTATGGTTTTCACTCGAATTTGAGAGTTCGGAGATATGTCATAGCATCATTAATCATTGTATTGAAAAAGGTTTGGTAAGTGATTGGTTTTTGTTTGCACCCAATTGCATGCGTATTGCTCCGCCGCTTATTATTACAAAGGAAGAAATTCAAAATGTTTCTGCTATCATTCTTTCTTGCTTAAATTAAAACCTGGCTAAGTATCAATAAGTCAGGGAACTAATTATAATTAAGAATTTTTGAATTATAGTATTGTAAATAATAAGTGAAAGCTTTTTCCAAAGCTCAGTCACACTTTTTTAGTCCCCCACTTTTTTTACTGCATCTTAATTGGTTCCTTTTTATATCTCGCAAAATGGACAACTTTTAAGGCCTAAGATATTATTTTCCTTAAAACGAAGGATTTTCATAACATAAAAAAAGCTGCCTTCCTTTGAAAGCAGCTTTTATAAGTTAATTTAATACAACTTTATTTTATAAAGCCTTTCTGTAAGACTGTATCATCTATTCTTACAATTAATTTATACATACCTGCAGCCAACTTATGTATTTGCAGTGTATTATTCATCATTGTAGAAACAGTATTTCTTAGCATTAGTCTTCCATTGTAATCAATTATTGAAACTTCAGCTTTTTTCTCTGTTGACAATCCTGTTATATTAAATTTCAGTTCTCCGTTTACTATTGGGTTTGCCTGGATAGTCAATTCCGCTTTCAGTTTTTCAAAATTCACTTTTACCAGGGATGAATAAGTTATTCTGCCATCCTTGTCAATCATTTTCAACCGGTATAATACGTAAGCGCTGCTGCCATAGAAATTCGGCACATCATTGAAGTTATAAGTGGTTGCACTGCTTCCGCCTTTTGCTGGTACTGTGCCTTTTGTAATCCACTGTTGTGTTGCCGTATTTAATTGTTCTATTTCGTATCGGCTTACATTCAGCTCTTCAGATGTTTCCCAGACAAGTTCTATTTGGTTTCTCTGCTTATATGCATTGAAATAAGTAAGTTTCAGCGGTAAAACAAGATCTCCAAGTTGTCCACGTACTGCACCGGTACGGTAGAATGTAGAATAAACATTAATATAAGTTAATCCGCTGATCATGGAGTCAATTACAGACTGTGGAATTATTCCGCTTCCTGAAAAAGTTCCTGATTTTGTGCGTATAACTTTTGCCGGGTTAAGAGGAAGAACAACGGCACCTGTATCTCCAACTGCTCCCTCGCGAATGTCCGCTCTGAAAACAGGCGAATTAATTCCGGTGAAAGCGCCTGTTGCATAGAGCATTCCTGTTGTTTTATCTACTATTACCAGGGCATTACCAGATGCTGAAGATGATAATGTATCGATGGCAGGCACTTCCTGCGTTCCGGATAATTTAACGGCGAAAAGCTGGGTTTGACCACTTGCAGTAGCCATAAGCTGAGTTCTTATTTCGCCATCTTTAAATTTATTATCACGAACATTTACATACATATTTCCTGCTAACAGCGCTGTATCCTGGTTGGCTGTAAGTGTGGCGAAACCAGTAATTGTACCGGAGCTGTCACGGGAAGTAGTAAGTTTAAGGATAGAGTCGCCCACGGCTCCGGCAGCTCCCATGTACAGATTAACACCAGTAACCGTATCTGAAAGATTCTGATAATCTCCTGCTAATTGCAGCACCCTTGTTTCTGTGTTATACGATACTATAACTGTGCCCCGCGCTTTAGTGTCAACTACGTTTACCTCATTAGCGCCGGACAAGTCTCCTGAAAAATACCGCATTGTTGCGTTATTTATTAATTGGGCTCTTATTTCACCATTCGGGTACTTGGATGAGTGAACATTTACGTACGAACCACCTGACGCAATTAAAGAAGCCTGCTGGGCATTTACGATAGTAGCAGCATGTAATGTTCCGGCCGTTGATGAACTATGCGAAATAGGAAACAGCACACTGCCTGCGGTTCCGGGCAACTCCAAATGTACATGGGCGGCAACTGTTGGCGTAGTAAGGCCTGTATAATTTCCGGTTACAAATATTGAGTCTGTAGCCATGTCTGCAAGCGCATAAGCTGATCCTGTTGCCGTAGATGGATTAGGAGGAGTTTCCTGTGCACCCTGCAGTCTTCCTGATAAGAAAGTTGTTTGCCCGTCTGTTGTCGGCGTTAGCTGAGCCCTTATTTCACCTCCCCCATTCATTGTGGTATGAACATTTGCATACATATTTCCTGCAAGTAGAGAGTCTTCCTGTGGCTGGGTTAAGGTAGCGGTTACTAATAATGTTCCGTTTGTACCTCCGCTGTTTGCCAGAGTTATTATAATCGGTCCTGCAACTGCAGGTGCACCTTCGTGGATATGAGAACCGGTAATAGTGGTGGTAAGGCTGTCATAATCTCCAAATAACTTTAGTGTCTTGGTAGCCATATTGTATTGTACAATTACTACTCCGCTCCCATTGACGGCCTTTTGAGGAGTTTCCTGGCTGCCTTCGAGGCGGCCTTTCAGATATCGCATCTGCGATTGGGAAAGAAGAAAAGAAAATAAGGCTAAGCAAAGAATAAAGATCTTTTTCATAAACAAATGGTATTACGTTTTATAATAAGATGAAAGTTAGTGACAAAATTAATCCGAAAACAATATTTCATTTTAAAAATGATTTTTTATTTTTTGTTGCTTTTTTGTATGAGTAGCCGGCAAATTTTTTATAAAACCTGAGATCATCAGAAGTTTTACCGAAACTTTCTTCAGTAATAATGGATGACAATCGAAGAGATTATTGGAACCAGGTGAATATTTCCGGAATAGTAATCATTTCAATGTGGAGAATGGATTTAGAATTTCACATTATCAGACCTTTTTATTCTTAAAAAATCAATCATGGATATTGAAAAAATTTTAGAGCTTATTAGTCGTGGAAGAACTGACTTCATTTTTCAATTAATAAGTAAACCTAATTGGAAAATAATACTTTATGAAGGACAAATAAAACCATTACAATGGCTCGTTTACTACAACGACACCACGGTTTAAGAGCAGTTTTAGAATCAGGAGAAACCTTGATAGTATAAATTTGAATAAAGAATTGGGAAATGCAGCTTTTTTCGGACAAACTGCTATATTGCCAAAGTTTGCGACACTCATTATAAATTAGCTTTTATATTTTTATATTTTTATATCTTTAAATTGTTATTCCAATATTGACAATAAAATCATGAATACTTTCTATTTTACCATTCTTCTTATTGTAGTTACAATAATTTTTATAGGTTTTTTTGCTGGCATGGAGATAGCGTTTGTAACAGCAAACAAGCTAAGCATTGAGTTGAAAAAAAAGCAGGGAAAACTCAGCGGTATCATACTTTCAAAATTTATGGAAGAACCTGCCCGGTTTATAGGTACCTGTCTTATAGGTGTAAATTTTTTTCTTGTCATTTACGGATTGCTTTTCAGCAGCCTGATGGGACCTATATGGAAAATTTTTTCTATCAATAATAACTATGTGGCTCTTGTCGGCGATACTATTATTTCTACTTTGCTGGTTCTTGTCTTTGGAGAGTTTATTCCTAAAGCTGTCTTCAGGGCAAAAAATGATGACCTGCTTAGCTTCTTCGCGCCGGTTACCAGGTTTTTTTACGGCATCTTTTACCCTGCAGCTTCCATCCTGGTAAGTATAGCAGAGTGGATATTAAAATATATATTTAATGTTCGTGTAAACGACCGGGACGATGCATTTGGTAAAGGAGACCTCGAACATTTTTTTCACCAGAATAAAGAGCAGGACGAGGATAGCCAGGAATTAAATTCGGAGCTCTTTGAAAACGCATTGTCGCTGCCTATGGTTAAAATAAGACAATGCCTGGTGCCACGAACCGAAATAGAAGGTTTTGATATAAAAACACCTGTAAAAGGGGTACGACAACACATGATAGATACAAGACTAAGCAAGCTAATAATCTATAATCATAATATTGATAATATTTTAGGATATATTCATCAGTTAGATCTTTTTAAAAACCCGCCTGATATAGAGTCTATTTTACTCCCTATTCCCGCTGTGCCCGAAAGCATGAGCGCAACAGACCTGATAAACAAATTTACAAAAGAGCGCAAAAGTATAGCCTGGGTAGTAGATGAATTTGGCGGTACAGCAGGTATTGTAACTATGGAAGACGTGCTGGAAGAAATATTTGGTGAAATAAAAGATGAATATGATGTAGAGGAATTCGTAGAAAAACAAATAGCGGAAGATGAATACTTTTTTAGCGGACGACTTGAAATAGATTATCTCAACGAAAAATATGATTTCGATTTTGCTGTCTCGGAATCAGAAACTTTATCAGGATTTATTATTTCCAAACATGAAGCTATTCCGCGACAGAAAGAAAGAATAATTATCGACAGGTTTGAATTTGAAATTATGAATGTAAGCGAAACAAGAATAGACATGGTAAAAATGAAAGTTCTGAGATGACGGTTTTAAAATCCTTAATTTTTTTAAAGAAATGTTCAATCTTCAGTTAGGAAATTTATTTTAAACAGGCATATTGCTGCTATTGGTCCTTTGTATGCCCGTACTCTTCTTCTTTTTTCAACAAACCCTGCGTATCAATAATCTATTGCTATGTGGCAAGACGGCGATTTTTACCTTTTTAATTAATAAAATCTTAATTCTCTGTTTTTCAGTATATACAATCTTATAAACACTGCTGCTGCTGTTATTATTAATTTTACTATGTCCCATTCAATTACCTTTGGCGCATTTTATTAAAACAAGTATTTAATTATTTCATGGCAACAAGCATTTTAAAGAAACTAAGGCCCGATAATGATGAGATGACCTTTGTTGACCACCTGGAAGAGCTTCGATGGCATATTGTACGTTCATTGCTTGCTATAGTAGTTTTCGGCATCTTTATCTTCATTAAGATTGACTGGGTTTTTACAAACGTAATTACAGGTCCGCTTAATGATAATTTTATCAGCTACACGGCAATGTGCCGGTTTGGTCATTGGCTCCACCTGGGTAATGCATTGTGTATGCCGTCTATAAACATTAAACTGCAAACAACAGAGTTTAGCAGCCAGTTTATGAGCAGCATTACTATAGCTTTTGTGGGAGGCTTTATTGCAGCTTTTCCTTATGTTTTCTGGGAAATATGGCGGTTTATAAAACCGGCTTTAAAACCATCAGAATTAAAAAGCACCCGGGGAAGTATATTTTATGTTTCCCTGTTCTTTTTTCTCGGCGCTGCCTTCGGTTATTTTTTACTTGGTCCTTTTACCTTCAATTTTCTTGCAAACTATACTTTGGGCACTTCCCATCTTTTAGAAACAAGGCCTACTCTAAATGATTATCTTGAAAACCTTGTTGACATCATTATTGGCTGCGGTCTCGCATTTGAATTACCGGTTTTAACCTATGTACTTACGAAAATAGGATTAATAACTCCTGACTTTTTAACTGCGTACCGCAAATACGCTATCGTTATTATATTAGTAGTTGCTGCAGTCATCACTCCCAGTCCCGACTGGACGAGCCAGATGCTTGTTTTTATTCCTCTGTTTTTCTTGTACCAGTTTAGTATTGTTGTTTCTAAACGCGCTTATAAAGAAATGAAAAAGCACGATGAAGAAGAATGGAGCTAAACCGGTCAAACTTATTTTTACAGTTACTATTTCTTAAAACATTTATATCATTACCATAATGAGTACACAGGTTGATCGCTCAAAACCTATTGCTGTAGGTGCCGATCATGCAGGTTTTAAATACAAAAAAGCGATCGTGCAACATTTGAATAAATTGGGTTACCAGGTAGCGGACTATGGAACTTATTCCGAAAACTCTGTAGATTATCCTGACTTTGCTCATCCGGCTGCTGACAGCGTGGAAAAAAGTGAAACAGCATATGGCATCTTAATATGCGGAAGCGCAAACGGCGTAGCTATAACTGCTAATAAACACCAGGGAATTCGCGCTGCCTTATGCTGGCAAAAAGAAATTGCCGAACTTGCCCGTAAACATAACGACGCAAATATGCTTTGCCTGCCCGCACGCTTTATAAGTCTGCAAAATGCTTTTGATATAATCGACACCTTTTTAAATACGGGATTTGAAGGCGGAAGACATGAAGGAAGAGTAAACAAAATAGCCTGTTTATAAAAAAAACATCAGAAGAAATTTATACATGAAGAAATTATTTTTATTGCCCGCTTTTTTGTTAGCGCTTGTTGCAGCTTTTTCGCAAAAGCAACAAATTGATTTTGCCGGTAAATATGCACAAACTATCACCGCTGCAGGCCTGAAGGAAAAATTATCAGTAATTGCAAGTGCAGAAATGCAAGGCAGGGAAACGGCTACACCGGGGCAAAAAAGGGCAGCAGCATATATTGAAAACTATTTTCAAAAGTTAGGATTACTGCCGGGAACAAGCGGAGGTTATCAAATGCAGTTCCCCGTTTACCAGGATACTTTGATAGAAGCACGTTTGCAGGTAAATGGGAAGGAACATGCCATAGACAGCACCTTTTCATTAGATATTGCCTCCGCTGCCAATGGTACTTATGGCATAAATGAAATTATTTTTGCTTCGTACGGCATCGTTGATTCCGTTAGAAATGACTATAAAGATTTTAATATAAAGGGAAAATGGATATTGTTTTTTGAAGGCAGCCCTGATGGTGAAGCTCCGGCAGATAGAAGAAGCCCTTACAGCAACACAGCAAAAGTATTGCACGCGAAAGCGTTGGGCGCAAAAGGGATTTTTATAATGGCCCGGGATTTTGAAAAAAAGCCAGATGTTAATACAAAAGGCAGAATGTATTTAAAAAAACCTGCAACAGAGAGTGTTCCTGTAATTACAGTTTCCAACAACCTCGCTCACGGGCTTTTAGGGCTAAATCCCGCTCACCTGCTGGAGAGTATAAAAAACATTCCGACCGGAAGTTATAAAACAAAAGCGCAGTTTTCGATAAATAAAAGAACGCTTTCTCTCCAAAGCAGTAATGTAATTGCTCTTTTGCCGGGAACAGATAAGAAGGATGAATTTGTACTGATAACAAGTCATTACGATCATCTTGGTATAAGAGGCAAAGAGATTTACTATGGTGCAGATGATGACGGGTCAGGCACCACAAGTGTATTGCAGATTGCCGGGGCTTTTGCAAAAGCAAAAAATGAAGGACATGGGCCAAGAAGAAGCATTGTTTTTATGACAGTTTCAGGCGAAGAAAAAGGTTTGTTTGGTTCTGAATTTTATAGTGAGCACCCCGCTTTTCCGCTTAGTAAAACCTCTGTTGATCTCAACATAGATATGGTGGGGCGCATTGACCCTGATTATAAAGGAGATTCATTAAATTATCTTTATATTATTGGAGACGATAAATTAAGCACTAATCTTCGTCCTTTGACAGACTCTGTTAATAAAAAATACCTGAACCTGCAGCTTGACCGGAGGTTTAATGATTTGAATGATTCTAACCGTTATTATTATCGTTCTGATCATTACAATTTTGCTAAAAACGGTGTTCCGGTAATTTTTTACTTTAATGGTGTACACGCAGATTATCACAAACCGACCGATACAGTGGACAAAATAAAATTTGATTTGATGGCGAAAAGAGTAAAGCTGGTCTTCTACACTGCGTGGGAAATGGCTAACCGAAACGGGATGATGACAAGAGATATAACGTTGCCAAAATAAATTTGGGAAGGTTTATAAGAATATATGTTCGTAAAGAGGTTGTGTTTAATATTTTGCTGTCCCCAATAACCTTAGAATAATTTTTAATTCAAATTACGATACTATTATTAAATTTGGCTATAAACAGATAAATGTCAAATGCAGTAAAAATATTACCTCATTATACTTATAATGATTGGGTTAATTGGAAAGGCCAATGGGAATTGATTGACGGTATCCCTTATGCTATGAGCCCTATGCCGCTTCCCAAACATCAAAGAATTGGAGCTAACATTTTAATAGAATTTGGGGATAAGCTGAAAAAATGTAAAGCCTGTAATGTCTATCAGCCAATTGATTATAAAATATCCGATGAAACAATTGTCCAGCCTGACATGCTTGTAGTATGTGACAAAATAGATAAGAAGTTTCTCGATTTTCCTCCTGCATTAGTGGTTGAGATATTGTCTCCATCAACTACTTTAAAAGACAGGCACAGTAAGTTTGATATTTATGAAGAGCAACAAATAAAATATTATATCCTTATTTCTCCCGATAAAGAAGAAGCAGAAATCTACTTAATAGAAAACAGCAATTATCAATTGAAGCAAACCGGGCGGGATTTTACTTACACGTTTCTTCTTGAAAAAGATTGCGCTGCTACTATTGATTTTAAAGAAATATGGTAAAAGAAAAGCCCTGTGGTTTTTAAGGGCTTTGTAAAAAATATAAATAGAAATACTGCAGATTGAACCTAAAGCCGCATGAGAGAATTAATATAGCACAATCTATCGGTTCCTCAAATTATAGTCCAAGTATATAAGCAAATATCAGGGGAGCTACAATAGTAGCATCACTTTCTACTATAAACTTAGGCGTATGAATATCTAATTTCCCCCACGTAATCTTTTCGTTTGGAACAGCACCGCTGTAGCTGCCGTAGCTGGTTGTACTGTCGCTGATCTGGCAGAAATAACTCCAGAAAGGTATCTCGTGCATTTCCAGGTCCTGGTACATCATCGGAACTACGCAAATCGGGAAGTCCCCGGCTATGCCTCCGCCTATCTGGAAAAAGCCAATGCCTTTGCCCGAACAGTTATTACGATACCAGTCGCTCAGCCAAACCATATATTCTATGCCGCTTTTCATGGTGCTTGCTTTCACCTCACCTTTCACCACGTAGCTCGCAAAAATGTTACCCATCGTACTATCTTCCCAACCGGGAACGACAATAGGCAGGTTTTTTTCTGCTGCAGCTATCATCCAGCTATGTTCAACGGGTATTTCATAATTTTCCTTCATCACCCCGCTAAGCAACAGTTTGTACATATACTCATGTGGAAAGTAGCGTTCACCTTTATCTTCGGCATCTTTCCATATTTTGTGTATATGCTTTTGAATACGCCGGAACGCTTCCTCTTCCGGAATACAGGTATCAGTAACACGGTTATAACCATTTTCAAGCAATTCCCATTCTTCTTTTGGTCCTAATTCGCGATAGTTCGGTACTCTTTTATAATGCGTATGAGCCACGAGGTTCATAATGTCTTCTTCAAGATTTGCACCCGTACAACTGATTATCTGTATTTTATCCTGCCGTATCATTTCAGCCAATGAAATGCCTAATTCGGCAGTGCTCATAGCGCCGGCTAAAGAAACCAGCATTTTCCCCCCTTCCAGCAGATGCGTTTCATACCCTTTGGCTGCATCAACCAACGCAGCAGCATTGAAGTGACGATAATGATGCTGGATAAACTGAGAAACAGGGCCTTTTTCCATATAGTAAAATTTGGCCGCAAAAATAACTGAATTGACTATAAAGGAGGTTAATAAAAAAGAAAAAAATACCTCCTGTTGTACCAGGCCAGGTATGCCGCTGCATATCCTGTTTATTTTTTGGTTCTTTTATATAAAGAAACATCTCCCCGGTCATTCACTTTAATAATAACAGCCTCTTTTTCATTTTCGCCCGAAATGTAATATGACACTTCTTCAAAACCATCGAACTTAATGGCTTCTTTTACATTATAACCTTCAAATTTTTTAGCAAAATTTCTTTTTACATCAAGAGGCAGCTCATCCAGCGTTATGTTTTTGCTGGTCGCAATAATGTCGCCGTCAGCATTATAATACACTTCCATTTTTGTATTGTCAGCTGTAAACTCCGCCTTCGTGTAATTGTTGGTTATCACCCACGTTACATTTGATGCTTCTTTATATTGATTATTAAAATTGGCAAGTATAGCAGAACTAACTTTTTTTGGAGCAGCGAAGGCACCGGCAACTACCGCAATTGCAAATAATGCAGTAATAAGTAATTTTTTCATAATAGTGTTTTTACCGTTTGTTTTTAAAATTTGTAATTTAGTACAGTTCAAAAGTATACTCATTACTATGGGTGCACAATGAAATTGTGATGAGCGTCAGTTGTAAAATAAAGCGTGCAGTTGCCTGCAGAAAATCATCTATAGATAGATTGTATTAAAATCTTTGTCAGCAGCGGTTTTCACAGAAATTATCCGGGTATTTTACGGCGCACGATGTTTTAGATAATCACTGAAATTTATTATAGAAACCGGATAAACGGTAAAATGCTCTATTTCATTTGCAGAACTTAATAGTATATCGCAAATAGACTCAGGGTAAAGTTTTTCTTTCTGTTTTGCAATTATGCCTGAAGTTCTGCTGACAACTAATTCGATATGCCCTGGTCCAACAGTTGCCTTGCCGTGTTTTTTAAATCATCAGGAACGTATACCTCAATGTCGCCGAGACTAATATAACTGCTGCTTTGTTTGTTAACTATCATTACCGGTACACCATTTTCTTCCAGCATACCTTTTATAATACTGGCCTGGGGCAGACTGAGTGTAGAATATAAAAGATACCAATTTCGTCTCATGCTATATAATCGTTATTGTCGTCAGTAACAATTTCAGGGAAAATTTTATCACTTTTTCTGCCGATGAAATAAAGAATGCCGGCAGCTATTACAAGACTGAGCAAGGCTCCGTACAAAGGAACAGAAACATCATCTGCTGCAAGTTTTTTTAAAATCTGGCTGCGGTCTGCATAATAAACAGATAACACCGCAAAAGCATTATTTGCAAAATGAATAGTGATAGTGTACCAGAGATTGCGTGTGATATAATAAACAGTGCCTAATAAAAGACCAAGAGTAAAAATAGGAAGCAATTTAAAAAAAGTGCCGTGGAGCAAAGCAAAAACAGCAGAAGATACTATAATAGCAAGCCACGGTCTCTGACTCATCCGAAGCAAAGATTTTTGCAAAGAGCCTCTGAAAAACAGCTCTTCACCAATTGCCGGCAGTAAAGCCATAATAAAGAGGTTTATCAACAGGTCGCCAAAAGTATTCATTTGCAGAAAAACCTTAAGGGCGCGGTTGTACAGTGCCTCCATTTCTTCCATTGTTTTTTGAAAAGAACCAAATTTGGCATGAGCATTTATTTCTCCCAGCCAGCCTATAAAAGGCTGAATGCAAAATAATAAAACCACAGATGCTAATAATAATGAAGGGTCAACCGTCTTTTGTACGCCGATATAAGGCAAGGCTTTGGGCGAGGAATAATAACCAAAAAAGAAGGCAGGAAGTATAAATGAAATAATGGAACCGGCTAACTGCGCCCACTTAAACTTGCTGATTAAAGCAGAAGAAACAGTGGAATTTTTATCGGCCAGTATGCTGCCGATATCATAGAAAAAAAAAGATGAAATAGCATAATTAAGCAAAAAAAAACCTGCGGCAAGAGCCAAAAAAGCCAGGAACTGAATAGCCGGGGGCTGATATTTTAAGTAAGTGTTCATAGATCAGGAAAAAATAACAATGTAAGTTTGCATTTTTAAAACGAGGGCGCAAGATACAGGATGTTGCTTACATACAAGAGGCGGCATGTAAAGGTTTGGAGTGCCTTGCAGGATTTAACACAGAATCATGATAACTATCGGAAATATACAATTACCCGGCTTTCCGCTTTTGCTGGCGCCTATGGAAGATGTAAGCGATCCGCCGTTTCGGGCGGTATGTAAAGAAAACGGGGCAGACCTTATGTACACCGAATTTATCAGCAGTGAAGGGCTGATACGCGATGCAATTAAAAGCAGGAAAAAGCTGGATATTTTTGATTACGAAAAACCAATCGGCATACAGATTTTCGGCGGAGATGAAGACAGCCTGGCTATGGCAGCAAAAATTGTAGATGTTACCAATCCTGATTTGCTTGATATAAATTTTGGCTGCCCTGTAAAAAAAGTAGCGTGCAGAGGCGCCGGTGCCGGTGTGCTGAAAGATATTGACCTTATGGTTCGGCTTACTGCCGCAGTTGTAAAGTCTACCGGTTTGCCTGTTACTGTTAAAACAAGGTTAGGCTGGGATGAAGATACAAAAAACATAGAGGAAGTTGCCGAGCGTCTCCAGGATGTGGGCATTAAAGCATTGGCTATACACGGACGTACCCGTTGCCAGATGTATAAAGGTGAAGCAGACTGGACACTTATAGCTAAAGTAAAAAGTAATCCCCGTATCCATATACCTATATTTGGAAATGGTGATATTGACAGTCCGCAAAAAGCATTGGAATATAAAAACCGCTATGGTACAGACGGAATTATGATTGGCCGCGCTGCTATTGGTTATCCCTGGATCTTTAGGGAAATTCATCATTATTTGCAAACGGGAAAGTTGCTGCAGCCACCAACGGTTGAAGAAAGAGTCGCAGTTAGTAAAAATCATTTGCGTAAGTCTGTAGAATGGAAAGGCCCCGTGGTCGGCATAAATGAAATGCGCAGGCATTATTCAAACTATTTAAAAGGTTTACCCGGAATTAAAGAGTTTCGTAACCGCCTTGTTACTCTGCAGGAAATTGAAGAAGTAGAAGCAGTACTGGATGAAGTGCAACAGCGTTATAAAGGATTTGAAGTTGAACATCTGAAGATTGTTTTAGAAAACTATCATGAACATTGCGCTATTTAAAAACAGGATTACAGGCAGTATGATTCTGACTTCGTTTTTATTAGTGTCTAACAACTTAAATCGTAGCCAGAAATGGCAAGACTTATGCTGCCGGATAATTTAATTGAGGTATAATAACCAGGTTTTTAATTTTCAATGCTGTCAGAATTGCTTCCTTCCCTATCTTGGTAAGATAGTACTTGTAAGTTGTTCCAATCTTTTTAATTAATCCAATTACTCTTAATCTTTTTAATGTTCTTGAGATTTGAAACGACGA